>Ga0268261_10002096_pt1 | contig 14169 bp, 15 predicted proteins | sample TergutNc150P1_FD_190353 | JGI IMG/M metagenome (GOLD analysis project Ga0268261, IMG submission 190353) | Nasutitermes corniger P1 segment gut microbial community from laboratory colony in Florida, USA - Nc150 P1 (SPAdes) (version 2) | ecosystem: Host-associated > Arthropoda: Insects >... | reverse complement strand
AAATATTTGATTAATTAAAATGGCGGAGGAAGAGGGATTCGAACCCCCGCGACCTTTAACAGCCCTGTCGGTTTTCAAGACCGATCCCTTCAGCCAGACTTGGGTATTCCTCCGTATTTAGATGGTGGTCCCAGCAGGACTCGAACCTGCGACCTACCGGTTATGAGCCAGTAGCTCTAACCAACTGAGCTATAGGACCATCTGTAAAAAAATTGGTAGCGCGAGAGGGACTTGAACCCCCGACCTTCCGGGTATGAACCGGACGCTCTAGCCAACTAAGCTACCGCGCCATATGTAGATTAGTTTTAAATAAATGGTGGAGCCTAGCGGGATCGAACCGCTGACCCCCTGCGTGCAAGGCAGGTGCTCTCCCAGCTGAGCTAAGGCCCCATAAATTTAAATGGTCGGGAAGACAGGATTCGAACCTGCGACCCCCTGGTCCCAAACCAGGTGCACTACCAAGCTGTGCTACTTCCCGTTATTTTTAACGCTCAAATATTATAACACTAGATTAAAACTTAATGCAATAGTTTTTTTAAGATTATTATATAAATCTTGTGTACATATATTTTTATGACTTTTATCCCTTTATTTACATTAGATTTCATCTAAATAAGACAAAGAAAAAAGCTTGGTTTCAAGCTTTTTTTATTCTTTATCTTCTGATTCTTCTTTAGCTTCACGATTAAACGTCGTATCAGGTATTAAGTTTGAATCATCTTCTAATACTTCTGGTGCTTCTTCACTTTTTAAAGGCATCAACGAATCAAAGACTTCGCTTAATGATTGATTTGATGATTCATCATCATTAGATTCATCTTCATTAGACTTATCTTGTATAGATTCCTCTTCTTTATATTCTTCTTGAAGTGTTTTATCTTCATTAAAAAGTTCTTCTTTTGTTTCTTTAATAATTGGTTGATCTATATCTTCCTTAATATCTTCTTCATTAATAGGTTGCTCTAATGACTCATCAATAATATCTTCTTCTTTAGAATCATCTTCTAATTGTTCTACTGGTTGTGAAACAATCGTTTGTTCATCGTTTAGATGACTTTCATCATCTACATCATCAATGACATCAATGTCTTTACTTGTTTCTTTAGAAGTATCTGTATCATCATAGTTAGCTTGTTCAATTAAGTTATCTTCTAATGGCTTATCATCACTTGTTAAGACATGATCTTCTTTTAATGATTTTTTATGCGATCTTCTAACTAGACTCATAATCACAATCAATAATAATAAACCTAAACCAATCAATGATTCAATTAGATTATTAGTAACAAAGTTTTTTATACGATTTAAATAATAGTCAAAACTTGTAGGTTCTTGAACTTCTGGTTCCCTATCTTCAAAGTTATTGTTTAGTGCTCCACGATTTCTTTCAATAATACCTAAATTAGGTTGATTGACTTGATCAACATCCGTTAAGTTTTGATAGTCTACCGTAAAGACATTCAATGGTCCCATCGTGTTAACAACCACCACACTTGTAATTGGATTGTTTGATACATCTACATAAGTTAATGATTGATTATCTGTCATAAAATCAATGTTGCTTAGGTTGTTTGATTTTAAATCAATCCAATTTAAATTAGTAAAACTATTTAAAGGTAAGACACTTTCAATGTGGTTGTTTTCTAAATTTAAGTTACGAACACTTGCTGGTAGGCTATCAATGTTAGTAAAGTTGTTATTGGTTGCTTCAATACTAACCAAGTTAGTTAATGGTTGTAAGGCAATCAATGAATCTAAGTTGTTGTTTGAAACATTGATGGCTTGTAAAGAACGCATGTTTGATACAAAGGCTATCGAAGATAGGTTGTTGTTGGAGATGTTTAAGTTTTGAATTAATGTGAATTCACTTAAGATATTTAGATTAGATAATCTAGTATTAGATAAATCTAAGTTAACTAAACGATCCACGTGAATTAGAGTGTTTAAATCAATGACTGTTGAGTTACCACTTAAATTAATCGTTGTTACTTCGTTTAAGAAACCAAAGACCCCAACATTCACAATTCGATTGTTCGATAAGTCAGCTTCTTGTAGTCGTGTTAATTGGGTAATGTCTTGAATCGATGTTAGACCTTGGTTAGAACATGATAAGTAAGTAATCGATTCCACATCATTAGTTGTGATATTGTCGGTAACAGCCTTGTTTAAATTACTAGCAACACAAGCAGCAAACCCAGCATTCTCTGGAAATCTCTCTGAGACTGTTTGTGCTTGTAAGACATTTGGTAACAATAAAATAAAACTTAATAAGCCTATTACAGTATATATTTTAAATTTCATAATCTTCCTCCTTATAATAGACCTTCATTAAATAAAGACCACACCCACTAATAATTTTAGAATAGGCATTGATATCTTTTTTATCTAAGATTGTTTGTATTTCTTCTTTAGTTAGTTTACCTCTACCAACATCAAGTAATGCTTTAGTAAGTTTTCTTACCATGTATTTAAGAAAACCACTGCCATAATAATCAATGACAAGCACTTCATTATCTAGACTAAACTTAATATCAAAGATATCTCTTATTGTCTCTTGATCACTAGTTGCGGAAGAGTACGATCTAAAATCATGTCTTCCGATAAATACTAAAGAGGCATCTTTCATTGCTTGTATATCTAATGCTTTATTGTATTGGTAGTCGTATCTTTCTTTAAAGACATCATAGTCTCCTAGATTGATACGGTATTGGTAATGTTTTTGATAAGCATGGTATCGGACATGGAAATCTGGATTGATCTCTTTAATCGAATAGACATGAATATCACTAGGTAGTAAACGATTAACCGATAGTAAGAAGTAATCTTCTTTAAAAGCTTTGTTTGTTTCAAAGGTGACTACCTGGTTTCTCGCATGGACTAAAGCATCGGTGCGTCCAGCCCCTTTAACTTTAGTATAAGTCCCACTATTTAATCGTGAGATAGCTTTCTCAAGTTCATCTTGTACATTACGAACATTCTTTTGGCTTTGAAAGCCATGAAAATTTGAACCATCGTAAGCAACTTCTATCTTATAAAAGAATACCATATAATTGTTCCAGTAAATAAGACTGAGAAGACTAAGACAACTGTATCTAGTTTAGCCCAAGTATAAGTATTAAATCTTGTACGTTTACCATCAGGACTATAACCTCTAGCTTCCATTGCATCGGCTAAATCTTCCGCTCTTTTAATCGCCGATGTAAATAGAGGGATTAATAAAGAGATGATCGCTGTGATTTTCTCTTTGAATTTAGATGAGTTGAAATCAACTCCTCTAGATGTTTGAGCAATCATAATTTTATTGGTTTCTTCTACTAAAACAGGAATAAATCTTAAGGCAATTGAAATCATCATTGCTAGTTCATGGGCTGGAAAGCCAAATCTTTTTAACGGTGAAAACATTTGTTCTAAACCTAACGTTAAGTCTAATGGTTTAGTTGTCATTGTTAATAAAGATGAAATCATTACCATTAAGACTAATCTTAATAAGATCATAACTGTTTGATTTAATGCGTCTAAGTGTAATGAGAAGAATCCGATTCTAAATAGTTCAGGACCTGTTTGTATCACAAAGGCATTGACAAAGAATAAGAAGAATGTCATGAATAATAAGATTCTTAATCTTTTTAATAGTTTAAAGAATGACATGTTTGCCATTTTAACTAGGATAGCGACCAATACTAAACATACTAGGTATACTCTAACATCGGTAATGATGAATATCCCAATTAAGATAATAATCATTGAGATAATCTTAGCTAGAGGGTTGATACGGTGAACTAAAGAATTACCAGGTATGTAAGTACCAATGGTGACATTATTTAGTAGTGCCATGTTTCATCTTCCCTTCTAACTCTTTGATTAAGAAATCAAAATCTATTTTCTTATCCACTTTCTTATCAACTAGTACTTCATAAGCTTCTAATAACTTAGGTTTTTCTATGTTGTAAGAATGGATATCTTTCGTATTAAAGAAGTCTACGACATTTTTACGGTAGATTAAGTTACCTTCATTAAGTAAGACAACCTCTTTCGCATATTCATAGACCACATCCATATCATGGGTAACCAAGATAATGGTTTTATTGTATTCTTTATTAATTTGATTGATGATTGCCATAATCTCAACAATTCCTTGTGGATCTAGACCAGCTGTTGGCTCATCTAAGACGATAATATCGGGTTCCATTGCTAGGATACCCGCAATCGCAACCCTTCTTTTTTGTCCACCAGATAAATGGAAGGGTGATTTATCAAACATTTCCGCATCGATATTTACCATACCTAAATACTTCTTAGCTAAGGCGTTCGCTTGTTCTTCCGATACACCGAAGTTTAATGGACCAAACATAACATCTTTTAAGATTGATTCTTCAAATAATTGGTATTCAGAAAACTGAAAAACAACCCCTACTACTTTACGTAGAGGCTTAAATGATTTTTTCGCATCATCGGCAGTTATTAATGTGTCATTGACTTGTATGGTACCACTTGTTGGTAATAAGATCGCATTCAAGTGTTGAATCAATGATGATTTACCTGAACCTGTCTTACCTACAATGGCTAAATAATCACCATCTTGAATCTCTAGGTTAATATCATTTAAAGCCTTGTATTCAAAAGGAGTATTGATACCATAAGTATAGTATAAATTATTTATTTGTATTGGCATACTTGTTTTTCCAACTCCTTAAGACTTAAACAGCTATTAATTTTATAACCATCTTTTTTTAATCGATTTGATACTTTTAATGCAAATGGAATATCTAAACCTGTTTCAATTAAACGATCGACATTGTTTTCAAAGACTTCCTTAGGACTACCTTCCATAATTAACTTCCCATTATCTAAAACAATTACATGATCAGCATTCATCGCATAATCAATATCATGGGTAATTGAGATGATGGTCTTATTTCCTTTAGCTTGTAGGTCGTTAATACAATCGTTAACGTCTTTAACACCGACTGGATCTAACATTGAAGTCGCTTCATCAAAAATCATTATCTTTGGATTCATCGCTAGTATTCCCGCTATCGCAACCCTTTGTTTTTGACCACCTGACAAACGGGTTGGTTCATTTTCTAAGAACTTTTCCATACCAACCATCTTAGCATACTTTTCTATAATACCAGGCATATCCTTTGGATCTACTTGGTAGTTTTCTAAACCGAAAGCAATGTCATCTTTTACCGTAGAACCAATAAATTGATTATCTGGATTTTGAAAGACCGTTCCAATTAATTTTCTTATCTCATAGATTGTATCGTTAGATAAGACAATACCATCTACTGTAATCGTTCCACTTTCAGGCATTAATAAACCAATAAACATTTTAGCTAAGGTCGATTTACCTGATCCATTATGACCTAATATACATGTATGAATATCTGATTGTATCTCTAAATTTAAATCGTTAAAGATTTCTTCTTTTTCTAATTCTTCTCCACCTAAGTAAGAGAAGTTTAAATGTTCAACCTTTATCATTATTTATCACTCGCATTCAATATCTTTACTATTTCTTTTTTATAAAACTCAACACCCGGTTGATCAAATGGATTTAACTTTAAGAAGTACCCACTATACATACATGACAGTAACATACTAGCCATAAAGTATCCTAAAGATGATTCATCTATCTTATCTAAAGTAAACTCTAAGTTACTAACACCACCTGCTAGATGAGCATTCTTAGTACCTTCTAAGGCATAGTTGTTTATTGTAGATAACTCAATCTTTTGGTATTGGTTTAAGTTATCAAAATTATCTTCATCATATGGAATATTGATTTGATACTTTTCATTGTTTACTTTAATGACTGTTTCAAATAATATTTTAGAACCATCTTGTACAAATTGTCCCAATGAATGTAGATCACTTGTATTAGATAGTGAGATAGGTAGTAAACCTTTACCCTCTTTACCTTCTGATTCCCCAAATAATTGTTTGTTCCATTCTAATAGGTAATGTAGTTGTGGTAGATAGATCACATAAGCTTCTACCTTATTACCTGACATATATTGCTCGTATCGATTACATGCATATCTATAGGCGATTGAATTATCTTTATTAACTAAATCATCTTGTATCGCTTGTTTCGCACTTTTTAAGAATGTTGATACATCAATACCAAGAAAACTTAAAGGTACTAGACCCACACTAGAAAAGACCGAGTATCTACCTCCGGTTGTTTCTGGTACATCAAATGTAACAATATCTTTAGATAAAGCATATTCTCTCAATTGATTGTTTTGTCCTGTAATAATAATACATCTATCTTTTAAACAATCTTTACCATATTTACTTATTAATAAATCTTTAAATAATCTAAAACTTATCGCAGGTTCTAAAGTCGTACCTGACTTAGTAATGTAACATACTACAAAATCATTATCTTTACAGTAATCTAAAAGTGATTGTGTATAATCACTTGATAAGTTAATACCCGCAAATAATAACTGATAGTCATCTTTATCTTGTTTCAATGCTTCATAGATAGCCTTACTTCCTAAGTAAGAACCACCTATTCCAATAACAACCATTACCTTAGCTTTAGAACGGAAGTTTTTAATTACTTCTAATTGATCTAAGATATCAAGATTATCTGACTTTAAATCATCATACCAACCCGTCCAATCTTTAGAACCTGGTAATTCTTTATTAGTAATTAATTCATTTAATTCATTATATGTATAAGGTAGTTCAATCTTTTCATTTAATAAATTACCCTTATCGTTAAAAGAAATCATCTTATTTATCTCCTTTATACTCATCTATCCAGATGCTTAGTTGTTTACTTAGTAGGCTAAACCCTCTTTTACCTTCCATGATTAATTCATGTTTTTTAGTAAAAGAATTTCTACCCCTGACTCTTTTTTTAAGTGGTGTAATCGCACGCCTAGAAAAGACGATATGTTTTTTCTTATCATCCATATCGATAATCTTTACTTTAATCACATCATCCACTTTAATTTGATCATTCACATCACTGACATAACCATGTGACATTTCTGAGATATGTAAGAGTCCTGATTCTTTGTTAGGTAGACTTAAAAAGGCCCCATAAGGCTTTACGGATATAACTTTAGCTTCTACAATATCACCAATCTTATATGGCATCTACCTTCACCTCCGGGTTATTATATCATATTTACTAGGTATAATGGCTTTTTTTTGTTTAGATGAACACTTGATTTATACGATATATGACCTTACTTTGTATTATTAATACTAAGTATGTGCAAAATGTTAGTGTTTAGGTTATAATAATTTAATAAAAGTTACATTAACTTTTAAAGGAGGCCATTATGATTTATACTTTTTATCCACTAGTTGCCTTTGTCTTATCCAACGTTATCGCCCAGTTATTAAAACCGTTCTTTAAGTTCATAAGAACAGGTCAATGGGATATCTACCAAGTATTAGCAGCGGGAGGCTTTCCATCTTCCCATTCATCTGCCATGTCAGGTATCACCTTAGCCTTAGGACTTCAACATGGGTTTGACAACCCAGTTTTCTTCCTTGCGTGTGCTTTAACCTTCATCATCATGTATGATGCAGCTAATGTTAGATTCTATGCGGGGAAACACATTGAGGTTACCGAGCGTTTAATCAATGATTTAAAGGAGTTACAGACAATTAAACTAGATGATCCAATCTATTTAACAAAACTAAAAAAAGTATTAGGCCATGAGCGACTAGAAGTAGTTGGAGGATTCATTCTTGGACTAATCGTTGCTTACGTTTTATACATTAATATTATTTAGGAGGAATAAGATTATGCAAACAATTGAAGAACAAATCAAAGCAGAAGCAGAAAAAATCAAACCTTATTTAAAGAGTCATGGTGGAGACTTTGACATCGTTAAATTTAAAGACGGTTTAATTTATATTAAGATGAATGGTATGTGTTCTGGATGCGGTTCAAGCATGTATACGGTACAATCAATTGAAGAATACATGATTGCGAAAGTACCTGGTGTAACAGGTGTAAGAGAACTTTAGTGAACACTTTAGTTTTAACACTATCTAAACAAGACATCTCACTTGAGATGTTAGGAAGTAAACTTTCTATTATAAATAACTATAACTACCTTTCATTAGGTAGTTTATTTATACCTGAATATAATGATAATGTAGAAATACCTTATGATATTCAAGGTTTATGTAAGCTAATTAAAGATAGTAACACTATTATCTTAGTATACAAGTCTCACCTATTATCACTATCATCTTTCTTTTTAAATGTATGTGAGTGGCTACATGATTATGATAGTAATCTATTTGATAGTAAGAAGATTATTTCTATTAATGATGGTCAATCTAATGATGAAGTATTTAACTTAGTATTGTCTAAACTAGGTAGTAAAGGTATACTAAATATTAATGTATCAACAATAGAAGACTTAGATGCTAAGATAAATCTTATCAATGAAACAATACAAACAATATAAAAAGACTTTTTTCAAAGTCTTTTTTATTATGTAGTCTTATTGTTTAAAGTTAAATGTTGATTAGGTAAATAGTATGATCTAGCACTTAAAGCACCGACCGCTACTGTTGAAGTATTATGTAGTAGTGCCAACATGCTTGAAGATAATTGACCACCTACACCTAAACCTAATAAGAAGGTATTAAATCCAACGATAAAGGCATAGTTGTGGTTGATTCTTTCAAAGGCTGCTTGAGAGATTAAACATAGATCTACCAAACCAGAAAGACTATCATTTTTTAAGGTGATATCCGCTACTTCTTTAGCTAGTTCACTACCATCAGACATAGCGACTGAGACAGAGGCACAAGATAAAGCTAAGGTATCATTGATACCATCACCTACCATGATCACATCGTTTCCAGAAGCTTTGATTTGTTCAATGATCTCTGCCTTTTGTTCAGGTGATACCTTGGCATAGTAGTCAGTAATTCCAACTTCATCAGCAATCTTTTTCGCAACATCTTCTTCATCACCTGTTAAGATAATACTACGAGTGATACCTAGATCTTTTAATTGTTGGATGATTGCCTTAGCATCTTCTCTAACTGGATCTTCGATACAAATAATACCAGCTAGTTTATTACCAACCGCTAAATACAAGTTGGAATAACCAGGTGTTTCTTCTTTAATTAGTCTATCTATTTCATCACTATAAGTAACATTCTCATCTTCAAAGACAAAATGTCTTGATCCTATCAATAAGCGTTCATTATCATAGGAAGATGAAATACCATGTGCAACGATATAATCAACTTCACCATGTAGTTCACACGAATGATCTAAACCACGCTTCTCTGCTTCTTTGACAATGGTCTTAGCTAATGAGAATGAGTAATGTTCTTCTAAACAAGCTGCTAAGATTAACACATCATTTTCACTGTAACCATTTAAAGCTATGATTTTTCCTACTTTAGGATTGGCAGTTGTTAAGGTACCTGTCTTATCAAAAACAATCGTATTAGCTTTTGAATATTTCTCTAGATAGACTCCACCTTTTACTACTGCCTTACTTTGTGTGGCTTGTCTTGTAGCTGATATGATTGATACAGGTGTCGTTAATTTAATGGCACATGAATAATCAACCATTAAAACAGATAATGCCTTATAGACATTTCTTGTAGCTAAGAATATTCCGATACTAGTGATAAATGAAAATGGTACGATACTATCTGCTAGAGCTTCAGCTCTAGTTTGTAGGCCTGCTTTTAACTCTTGTGAATTTTCTATTTGTTCAACGATATTTTGTATTCTTGTGTTATAGGCTAGTGAAGAAACTTCGATTATTATCCAACCTTCTTCTACCACACATCCCGCATAGACACTATCACCATTAGTTTTTAAAACAGGTAGTGCTTCTCCTGTCATACTTGCTTCGTTAACACTGGCTTGTCCTTCAATAACAATTCCATCTAATGGAATGATAGATCCCATACGTACTTTAACCCTATCGTTTACATTAATGGTTGTAATCGGTGTTAAAGATTCTTCTTGTCCTTTTACCTGCCAAACATTATCGATATTTAAAGCAAGTGAATCAGCTAGCGTTTGACTGGCTTTTTTCTTAGTATAATCTTGTAAAAGATCAGCTAATGACAACAGTAACATGATTTGACTTGCACCAGATATATCCTTTAAATATAAAGAGGCACTAATGGCACTCGCATCTAATACCGCCACATCTAATTTGTGGTTTGATAGTGAATGTAGGGCTTCTTTTACATAAGTAAGTGTCCCTTTAATAATGAATAATAATCTTATAGGCATTGGTACAAACCACTTAAAGAGATAGTATCTTGCACCTATCTTAACTACTGAATTATAAAATTCATTATTTAATTCTCTTTTATCGTTATCATTGCTCTTACTTACAAGAGCTAATTGATTAACATTTAATAAAGCTAATCTATTAATTAAGTCATCATATTTATCAGGAGTGTACTCAATTAAAATAGCCCCATTATAATAATTGGCTTGTGCTATTTCAACACCAGGCATATCTAAGAGGTATCTTTCGATACTATAAGATTGTTCTAAATTAAATTTAGAATGACCTGCTTTAACCCTTAAACGACCAGGTTGATTATAAACAATTTTAAATCTCATAAGTCACTTCCTTTATAAAATTTCTTATGTGAATCTTAAAATACTTTAGTAAAATAAAACTGATCTATCGATCAGTTCTTAAGTTAAATTCGCTATAGACATAATTGCCTTAATTGGTTGTGGTAATACTGTTTGTACTACATAAGATGCGATACTATCAATAATCACTGAATCACTACTTAGTTTAACACCTTTAGGTACAGGAACTTTAGATAAGTCATTGATATCCATTTGTGATACAAAATCTAAGATACACTCACGACATGATCCTTTATAATAAATTAAAATACCGCCATTGTTGTAGTTGGTCTCAACTTCTAAAACCCCATCTAAAGATTCTAATAATTCATTAATCGCATATCCTTGCTTTTGTGTAAAAGCAGAATGTCCTAACTTTAATCTTAAACGGTTTTGTTTGTCATAGACAATATCATATTTCATTTATAAATCGCTCCCTTATACTATGTCTTGTTATTGGTTGTTTACTGAAGCATCATGTACGATATCACTTGCTTCATCTTTAATGCTATGGAATTCTGATAATGCTTCCTTCTCAATTTTCATACCTGCTGCAACTGCACTTACAAGTAACTTTCTAACCGGTTGTGATTTTAAAATCGTACCAGCTAATGCACCTACTACAAATACACCAAGATGTCCTCTATCACCTAAACCTAAGAATCCAACACCTCTTTCGATTCTTCTTTCTTCTTTAAGTTTAGCCTTAGCATCAATTAATTCTTTTTCTGCGTTTCTCAATCCATCATTTACATAATGTGCCATCATGTAACCCTCCATTTGGTTTTTTTAAATTATACATATACAATACTTATTTATAATTATTCTATTTATTATTCCTGCCTATATCTTAGCAAGTAGAATATTTAATGTCAATGTATTTTAGAATATATTTTTACTAATAGTTCAATTTAACAAAACAATAACAAACGCCATTTTTTCATAATAAAATCTTAATAATTAGAATTAATATAAAAAAGACTTTTTTCAAAGTCTTTTATTTCTCTGCTGTTAGTTTAACGATACTCTTACATACATCGACTGCTTTATGCATAGATTCTAATACCACATATTCTAATGGTCCATGGAAGTTACCACCACCAGTAAAGATATTTGGTGTTGGGATATCCAAGTAAGATAGTTTAGAACCATCTGTTCCACCCCTAATCGCATAGACATCTGCTTCAATACCGTTATCTTTATAGGCTTGAATCGCAAGATCTAGTAGGTCTTTATCAATTTTGTTTGCCATATTGTAGTATTGATCATTCATTTCATAAGTAATCTTAGCCGTTGTATACTTATTTTGAATCCCTTTAGCTACTCTTTCAATGTAATGCTTTCTATAGTTAAAGATATCTGTGTTATGGTCTCTAATAATGTATTCACTGTTTGCTTCAACACTCGTTCCATTGATTCCCATTAACATATAGAAACCTTCATATCCTTCCGTATATTCTGGTTTATCTAAAACAGGTAGTTTATCATGGAATTCATTGAGTACTTCTAAAGCGTTAACCATGATGTTTTTAGCTGAACCTGGATGGACAGAAACACCTTCGACATTTAGTTTGAATGATGCGGCATTGAATGTTTCATAGTTTAATTCACCTTCAATTGAACCATCTAAAGTAAAGGCATAATCTGCTTTAAAGATAGAGGTATCAAAGTTATCAACACCTGTACCAATCTCTTCATCGTAAGTAAATGCGACATAGATATCACCATGTTTAAAGTCTTTGTTTGCTTGTAAGAACTCAAGTAGTTCCATAATAATCGCAACACCTGCTTTATCATCTGCTCCTAATAAGGTAGTACCATCACTTGTAACTAGTGTTTTACCTTTGAAAGATTCTAATTCAGGAAATTGATCTAATGAGATAACCTTATCATTGTTTAATACCACATCTTTACCATCATAGTTTTCATGGACGATTGGCTTTACATTAGTTCCTGAATAATCAGGAGAAGTATCAACATGGGCTAAGAAACCTACCGCAGGTACTTGCTTATCAATGTTTGATTTTAAATAACCTACTAAGTAATCATTCTTATCTTTAATAACTTCGATGTCGATTGCTTTAAGTTGTTTCTCTAATAAAGCAGTCATATCCTTCTGTTTTAAAGTAGATGGAATACTTGTTGACGTAGGATCTGATTGAGAATCAATCTTTACATATTCTAATAGTTTATCTAATAATTTATCTTGCATAATAGCCTCCATATTTTATTTGTTTTTATCTTATCATATTTAATCTAACTAAAAAAGAACAACCGATTAAGGTTGTCTCATTTTTATAATTCTACGATTGTTCCATTACCTACAAAGACAACTGACTCACATACATTTTTGACGTGATCTCTAGCTCTTTCTAAGTTTCTAATAACACTCATTAACTCAACAAATGACTCAACGTTATCTTCTTTTAATAGTTCAAATGGATTTGATTTAACCGTATCTTTTAATAGTTGGTCTAACTCATCACCACTAGAAGCTACCTTATAAGCTTTGTTTACATCGTAATCTTTAATTGCGGATTCTGCTTTTTTAAGCATACCGATTACAATATCAGACATTTGTTTGGTCTTATCTAAGAAACCTTTGGTCATGAATGTTTTATCTGCATTGATGACTGCGGTATTAGCGATACTCTTTGCATAATCTGCGATTCTTTCTACATCATTAGAGATTTTTAAAGCCGCAATTAACTTTCTTAAATCACTTGCCATTGGTTGATACTTAGCTAAAGCAATCGTTACTGAATAGTTAATTTGTTCTTCTAAATGATTGATGTCATTGTCTTTATTAATAACTTTCATCGCTAGTTTATTGTCTGATGTTTCCAATGCATTGATCGCATTTTCAAATGACTTAATCGTCATAGTAATCATAAACAATAACTCTTTATTAATTTCTTCTAAGGTATCCTCTACCAAAGATTTAATTTGTCCTGGTTTTTCTAACACTGTATTTGCCATGGTATTCCTCCTATCCAAATCTTCCGGTTACGTAATCTTCTGTCTCTTTTTTACTTGGGTTAGAGAAAATCACATCCGTTGTATCATATTCGATTAATTCACCCATGAAGAAGAATGCGGTCATATCAGAGATACGTGCTGCTTGTTGCATCGAGTGGGTTACAATAACAATCGAGAAATCTTTTTTCAATGATTCAATTAATTCTTCAATCTTTGCGGTCGCAATAGGATCTAATGCTGAGGTAGGCTCATCCATTAAGATAACCTCTGGTGACATAGCGATCGTTCTTGCGATACATAAACGTTGTTGCTGGCCTCCAGATAAGGCTAAAGCAGAATCGTTTAAACGATCTTTAACTTCATCCCATAAGGCTGCTTTACGTAGTGAATCTTCAACTAATTCATCTAGTTTAGCCTTGTCTCTTAAACCTTGACATTTCGGTCCATAAATAACATTCTCATAAATAGACATTGGGAATGGATTAGGCTTTTGAAAGACCATTCCTACTTTTTTACGTAGTTCTAAAGTATCCATATCATTGATGTTTTTACCTTCGTATAAGATCGTTCCATCA
>Ga0268261_10002095_pt1 | contig 14171 bp, 7 predicted proteins | sample TergutNc150P1_FD_190353 | JGI IMG/M metagenome (GOLD analysis project Ga0268261, IMG submission 190353) | Nasutitermes corniger P1 segment gut microbial community from laboratory colony in Florida, USA - Nc150 P1 (SPAdes) (version 2) | ecosystem: Host-associated > Arthropoda: Insects > Digestive... | reverse complement strand
TAGTAGTATTTATTATTATTATTATTATTATTATTATTATTATTATTATTATTATTATTATTATTATTATTATTATTATTATTATTATTATTATAGCTGTGTGTGCTTAATTATGCATGGAAAACGCCTAGTAGTTGTATTTGGGAGTGGAGGTGGATCTCCACTTACTATTTCCGCACTACCTAGGGGTGTGATCACATTCACGCCTCGGCCGCTTTAACCCAGGAAGAAAACCGCAGGTATATGCTGGATACGAAGTTGGGCGGGACCAAGAGCAGATCTGGAGTTTGTGAAGAATTTCTGTTTTGCAGGAATTCGAACACCGATTCCTCTGTAGTCCATCCCAACGCCCAGGCACCATATCGACTGACACAGCCCAGCTCATTATTAGTATCATTAATACTATCATCACATCATCATCATAATCATCATATCCATGTGCCCATCGTATGACGGACCGATCATATGCACGCGCTGCTCCACTAAAACATATTGTCGACAATAAGAGATAACAGTCGAACTCGGATGTGACTCACACCACATCCTTGGACAGTGGTGAGCAACCTTTTACGAATGAGAGCCAAATCACGAGAGAAAAAAAGTTTGCAGGCCATGCTACAAATAATATGTACTTCTTTACTTACGCGTCATTAATGGTTAATACCTTGTCGTCAATAGTGTGGTTTTTTAGAGTAAGTCCTGATTAAAAGAAACTGAGTTCCCAATAAATAATGAGAAAAATGACATTGCGCATTAATCAGTAAACATTAAAATCTGGAGATATTTGAGAAGTTGCAACACGACGACAGCTCTCTGATCCTTCAACGTCGAGTCGGCTTCTTTACGGTTCTTCGGAATAGGCCTACTCGTCTTTGAAAGGCAATGTTCACAAATACAAGTGCTTCCACAAAGGCTCGTCTTTTGTCGTGTATAATTGCACAGCAATGAGGCCATATCACGAGAAAAATACAGTTTACACAAGTCAAGAAGTGTAGTATCATGAAATTAACTTTTTAGGCTTCTGTTAGACTGTGGATAAAGTAATAGTTCGTGAAATTTCATACATTCTTGCTACGTGTTGCTAAAGGTAGATCGCGGCCCGCACTGTAAAGGCAGAAGGGCCGCGTTGCATACGTAAACTGGCCGCACTGCAAACCGCATTAGAGCGCAGTAGTGGCGCATTTTACTCATCACCGCACTAGGGAATATGTAGTGTGTCTCATTATCACCATTACAGAGCTGTTGTATATAACGAAGTTGAGTTAATAATTTGCTACAGGCTGGACAACCGAAAAATCTCAGTTCGATTCCCGGCAGAGGCAAGAGATGTTCTTCTCCAAAGCGTTCAAACGAGCCTGGGATCCACACCGATAGCAACGGCCAACTGGGGACGTTTTCTCTGGGAGTAAATCGACATGGTCGTGACGCTGACCATTCTGTACCTAGCGCCGGGGTTATGAATGAGTGGAATTATACCTTTCCTTTCCCGTATGCCTTCAATTCGTGCAGACACCACCACCACCACTAACGTCATCATAATTATCATGTCTCGTGTCACAGGCCTTTTCATTTACTGGTTTGGGTGTACGTGTGTGTATGTGTGTGTGTGTGTGCGTGCGTGTGTGCGCCATTTTTCTGTCGTTTCGATGTCCAGTGCTTGGCATATTGAATGCAAATGTCCACCGACTATGTCGTGGCTCATTAAGTACTCATTCTTCGCCAAAACTGGACATCTTAGGTTAGGAGGTTAGTTTCTTAGCGACCCTAATAATATGTAGATCCGATCCCAGTGGCTGCGCGGTCTACGAAGTGGGCCTGCGGCTGCTAGCTTGCTGGGACTGTGGGTTCCAATCCCGCCGAGGGCATGGATGTTTGTCTCTTGTGAATGTTGTGTGTTGCAAGGTAGAGGTCTCTGGGTCGGGCTGATAACTCGTCCAGAGGAATCCTACCGAGTGTGGTGTGTCCAGTGAGTGTGATCGTGAAGCCCCGTTAAGGGGAGACCATGACCCTACATCGGACAGTAGCGTCACAGAAACAAAAGAAACATTGATAAGCGCCTTTAATTACAGTCTTCGCAAGAACTCGTCAATAATTCATACGTATTTTACACCACAGATTCGTTCGACATCCAGGAATAACTGAATTTAGTCATTCAGTAGAAATAACCAACAAGATGCAACCTTGTAACAGAATTTATTATTCCACCGTTCATTAATGGCCCAACATGTTTCGAGCGGTATACCGCTCATCATCAGGAGCTCTAACTGTATTTGCAGCCTCTGGTTTACATACGCATGTGGTGACCGGCCGTGGTCAAGTGCAGTTCCCACTCAGACTTGACTACGGCCGGTCGCCACATGCGTATGTAAACCAGAGGCTGCAAATACAGTTAGAGTTCCTGATGATGAGCAGTATACCGCTCGAAACATGTTGAGCCTTTAATGAACGGTGGACTAATAAATTCTGTTACAAGGTTGCATCTTGTTGGTTATTTCTACTGAATCATACTATGATGCGCGGATCCATGAATATTAAATGAATTTAGTCACTTCACGTTTTCGAGATCAAAATTTCGAAAGCGTTTCTCGTCTGTCTTATTTTAATATTTTACTACTACAATTACTACGCCTGCCACTACTACCACTATTTACTACATCGCTATTACGTTATCAAGAATGTCTTTGTTTAACATTACGGCACAATTTACTACAATACAAATACTCTTATCGCACATGGTAAACAAAGGGAAACCAAAGGAAGATTCAATTTTCCTGCGACATAACGTCTTGAGTCTCCAGCATCACGACAGGAGAACCTCAAATCTCGCACTCCAAAGGAGTTTTCCTGAAAAGTTTTCTTACCCAGCTACTCGTAAAATTCCCTGCGCTTTCGAAAACGGTATTCACAAAACTCCGCCAATGACTCGTAACGTGAGCAACTTCCCCCCAATTTACACCTTAACATTATAGTTCTCTGGGAGCCGGGGCAGTGCAATCGGTATTAGGGACTCCGCTGACGGGTTGCAGGGTTCGTGGTTCGAATCCTGGCAAGGGTGAGAGAGTTTTCTCTGCTCTAAAATGCCCAGCCTGGCTCTGGTGCCCACCATCCCTGTTATTCAATGGGTACCGGGTTCTTTCCCGGAGAACAAATCGGCCTCAGCGTGAAGTTGAAAAATTGACGACTCACTTCCATCTAGTGTCGAGGTTAAGAACCAATGGTTCTATACTTTACCTTTACCTTTAGAAGGGTTCTGTTTAATGTAGTTATTTAGTTACATACCCTACTCTACACTGTCATTTTCGAAAACAAAGAAGATAAACGCAAGGTAAAAGGAGTAAGTTGGATTACAAATTATATATAAAGTGACGTAAGACCATCGATCACAGGTTAAATGTTGACAAAATCTTTACTTTTTATAAAAAAAGTTACAATCTTAACAATACAATAATTCTGCATAACGATTTCTTCAGTGGAAAGACGATGCCTGCAGTGACAATGGCTTCGCGAAATTAACACTGACGCCAAAATTAAACTGGTCAGAGGCATCCAACAAGCCGAGCCCATAAGAATGTGTGTAGGAGGCCGTGAAAAAGAGGGGAGCGCGTTAAGACGAGGAGGAGTGGGGAAGAATGCAGTCTGCTTTGGGTCTACCTGGCGACTCGACAACGGGCTGAAGTATGGCTCCGACACAAAACGCAACCGCAATCGTCCGTTCTAGTTCACTTTACAGGCATCTGATGCACAGGACTCTAGCCGGAAACTGGAGTTACTGATGTAGTATCACTTACTAGCATTAATGAATTTGCATGAGACTTGCAGATTGAACCCCTACAACATGTAGTTGTGACAACTGCTTTTCATACAAAAGGTACCTTTTGTAATAAATGTGACACTATACCACCTCATGACATCACTGTAACACTGCTGTCCCTATGCACGCCATGATGACATGTGAAGCAGTGGAGTTCTATTTCCACCCATTCTTAACCTGAACACTAGATGGAGGTGAGTGGTCAGCTTCACGCACGGTTTACTTTGTACCCGGGGAAATAACCCCTTAACGGGACACACAAGGCCTCAGAGCCGGTCTGGACGCTTTACAGAAAGGCAAGATCTCTTCCCCCTGACAGGAATCGAAACATGACGCCTTGGTCATCCAGCCCGTAGCCTAGTCACTATACTAAGCTACCGCGGTTCCTAACACTGTGGTAGCAGAATCCAAACATTCAACGCTTCGGCACTGAAAACAACCCTCACCTGCTCCAATCTCCATCAATGTTACCCTTCCACAGCTCAAGTCTTCCAAGTGACCAACTTACAAAAGAGCTTTCCACTAACATTTTCAATGTATTCCCTGGTTCAGGCCAGCGTAGCCTTTTATATGGGAGGATTATCTTTTCTGACAACTACGGCTAGTCATTTCATATCGGCTCGCTTAACTTATAAAACTTCGACGGGCAATTAACGTGATTTTTTATTTTACGTAACGTGTGATTTTTTACGCAACGCGTGTCTGCTAGCTAAAAGAAACCATCCCCAGCACATTCTTTAAATACTGACAGCAACCTGACTTGAAACACGCACACCCCGTCTCACGGCAAAATGCAATACCGGCAAGCGCTGCCTGCCATAACACGAAGCGGTCTAAGTGAAAAGTGATGCGAGTTGTCAGACAAAGTAATGTCACTAAAAATTTCACTATGTTACTTGGTTGACTTGCGTAACTCACGAAATGCTTGTATTTGTTCTGCACGATCGACCATCCTAATTTATGAGTGTTCGCTACTTGAGTCAGTCCCTTCAAGCAAGTGTCGGGGCAGTACAGAGGTGGACAGAACGCGGACCGCGCCTGCTGTCTGTAAAAAAATAAGGTTCATGTACAGGACATCACACGAGGCTGTCCGTGAACGGCGTTTTAAAAGATTTTCTACCTAAAGAAACTAATAACAACTTGACATTAACGTACTGTACTTGAATGAACAGAAATACGAGGCCATCAAACAAGGAAAAGATGTTTTATTTTATTAAATGCATGACTCTTGCCTAAGTTACCTTCTGAAGTGCGGGTCACACAGCTCGTTTTGGTGACCACCCCTGGCATAGTAGATTAAATAAGCCACGACCTCTTGCTGCCATTCCTTTGGTCTGTTTTATTAAACACACACTAATACTGTAACGCGTACAGGATCCGCGTGGTCTGATCACGCATGCTACACGCCTATGTCTCAAAAAACTGGAACATGGTTCAGACCCAAGGAAAAACATGACAGTTGATTTTTTCACTGCAGTAACTACCATCCTGAATATACCTCCATGGAGCGTGATATATACGTACCAACGATTCGGAGGAGCCCGCTACACATATATTCAGGGTTGAAGAATAAGTCGTGGTAAAAATGGAAGACAGATGTACAGAGGTACGGTCGGGGAACATGGAAGTTATTGGCGGCCAGTGGCCCTAAAACAGGCGCAAAAAATCCTCTGGAAGAGAAAAGCAAAGGAAAATATTACTCTTACACCATGACACGGACGCAGCGAACTATGACGCTACATGGCATCACATCTCGACAGTCTTTTCTGACGAAATCGGGTCTAAATATCACTTTCGAGCATCACACATCTGTATAAAACAGTGCAGCTAAATGCCACGAGGTGGCGGGCGCCACTTGGTGTTTCAGGCGCCACATTGGCTGGTTGCCATGTCAACCCCGTCTGCAGCAGCTTCGTGAGAGGGGATAAAAAGTCATCCTCACTGCAGGGTAAGGTTTTTGAAAAGGTCAAACTCCATGCGCCAAACCAAAACACGCGTGAAACCTTGACCTCATCAAGTCCCATCACAGCACACAGCACCACTACAACAAAAGATCCTTCTGTCGGCGTATTCTTGAATTGAAAGTCGCCGCCCAGAATTTACGGTCTCTGCCTCGTATTTTGAAGGTAACAGCTTCGAAACACGGTACGGTTTACTGCCTCATCGGGCCAAGCCTGCTCAACCTTTTACTCGTTGTGGTGCGAGCAACTTCGGCAAAATTTGGTCTGCATACGGGCAACATTAAATTCAATGAATGCGTAAGCAGATGGATGTGTATAATATAATATGTGTATTTTTCTATACATCTTACGTAATAAAATATACACGACAAAACAGGAAAAGTTGATAAAAATGCATTTCACAACCTAGGCTAAGGAATCGCTCTCTTAGCACATTTCTATAAAATGTATGACTCCATGCACAGACAGCTCATAAGTTTTCAAAACTGCTCCGGCATTCTATCTCGGCTTTACGGTGGAAAGAGTTAAAAGGTTGTCTCATTTCCAATGACTCCAAGCAAGCTACGGGTTGAGCAGGCCTGCTCCAGGCCAAAGTACCTTCAAATAGGCTATGGATACTTCCTGTCGAAACAGCGAAAGCCCCAACTACGCCGCGCGGAGGCCTAAAATCTCGCAAGTCCTTACCTACTCACTACTAATAATCACCTTCCCATATCACTCGACGCTTTACAGTCGGCAGCTACAAGACCGCTGTTATATAATTTAAGAATAAACTCATATTTTAAACATTTTTATTTAAGGAAACGAGTTCTTCGCGTGTGCGAGAGCAAAATGGAGGAACAGTCGGACGCACCTCCCGACATGTTGGACCGACCGATAACAGATGTGTTCTCCAGACAGCTCACGCACTGTTACACGCATATGTGCAATATAATTTCTGTCGCGGTTTAAGAGCCGTATAGAATGGTATTTCTACCGCCAAGTACAATAAATTAACATAATCCGCGCACGGTTCTGTAGGCGCCCGGGTCAGTCCTGCAAGTCGCACAATACACATATGTGACACAGGATTTGGAAAATTAGGGAGCACTGAATGCATAAAGCACGGGAGAAGGTGAGGAACTGGCGGACGTAAAAAAGGAAAGAAACTAGAAATAACAAGAATAAGAATGGGATAAGGAGCGCAGAGGAAAACGTGGAGGATAGCAACAGCTTTGGGGAAAAGGTTACAGTTTGTGCCAACAGGTGTTTTGATTGTATCCTTGCAACTAAACGTTCTTCCCTCACATTCTCGACCATTTAACAGAGCAGAGTAACTGGAACGATGAAATTCCACACTCTACTTGAAACAGCATCTCGTCTTCCCCATCAGTTCCAAAACTACACTTCGGCTTCTACATTCCATTCACTACTGGAGACGTTACAAGATTCTGATATATTTCGTGATTTCCGTTCATTAATCAATTATTCAAAAGTCCAACTGAATACACTTAATAGTAGTTTGTTTAAAAATATGTAGATTATTTTCTCCTACATGGTTCGGCCCTATATGGGCCATCATCAGGGAGAAACACAGTTACAAGACACGCATATGCCACTCCTACAACGTAGCTCGTGTTAATAAAAAACATACTATTACAGTTCAAATTATATAAAAGGCGTGTTCAACTTGGATGTACAAAGAAGTGATATAAAACCAAATTTGCAGCATTCACACATCAACCCAAGCCTCTTCAATCCAATGGAATGCAAGCATTCCTGTGAGAATGTCAAAAATATTTATTAGATATCGCGAGCCATACCATGATATATTAAGTACGGCAATCAAATAAAATAAGAACATCTTACACATACTACGACGAACAATCCACATTCTGCCCATACCCTACATGTAGTCAACAATCAACATGAATACGGCTTCCACCGCGATGTAAAGGACATCTCAGCTCTTCTGGGATGTTGCGCAGTGTAGACTGGTAGAGAGTAACCAACATTTCGCGACAACCTGTCAGTCCCATCTTCTTCTTGGATACTAGACCCTTGAAGATGGGACCGATAGGTTGCCCCGAAAAGTCGGTAACAACCAATGTACGATGCGTAACATCCCAGAAAAAATATCTCTTCTATAGCCAAATGCAGCAACACAAGTAAATTATTAAAAACAAGAAATATCGGCGGTGAATCCTATTATATGACTCACGACACCAGGCGCCCAAACGCTTAGCTGTCACTACTGATTCAATACAGTGCGTTCACTGAGGGAACATACAACATAAGCAAAGGTTACGATTATGTAGACTGATTATTACTACTTTTTACCTATTTAATTTACCTTCTCTGCAGAATCAATAGACATTTTATTTGGTTGCCGTATTTAATAAGCCACAGTACTGGCTCGCGATATCTAATAAATGTTTTTGATATTCACATAGGAAAGCATTTATTCCACCTGTCTGAAGAGAGTTTGGTGGATGATCCAATAAAAATTTAGATTCATACCACAACTTGTACATGCAAGTTGAACACGACCCTCATATACTTTGAACCGTAACTGTATATTTTTATATAAGCACCAGCTGCATTTTATGGGGGCACATAGAAGTGTAACTATGTTTCTCCCTGATGATGGTCCATATACAGCCGAAACATGTAGGAGACTATAATAATGTACTGATATTTTAAACAAACTAATATAAGCGTATTCAGTTGTTTATTATATACCAACATACGCACAAATAAGTGCTGTAAATTTATATTAAATTATTCCGACGTGTTTCGGTGTTAATACACCATCTTCAGGGAGTTTACAAGTCGTGTCGCCTACAGTCATGAATCATTAAACGATAAAATACAATTAGTAATGTGTTGTTATGATAAAATCTTGGTAAATGTGGCCGCATATGTAATTCCTGGTTAGGTGTGTGTGTGGTGCGGAGTAAACAGTAAACTCCGCACCACACACACACGCACGCACGCACGCACACACACACACACCTAACCAGGAATTACATATGCGGCCACATTTACCAAGATTTTATCATAACAACACATTACTACATTGTATTTTGTCATATAATGATTCATGACATTAGCTAACACGACTTGCAAACTCCCTGAAGATGGTGTATTAACACCGAAACATGTCGGAGTAACTTAATATAAATTTACAATACTTATTTGTGCATACGTTGGTATATAATAAGCAATTTATTATTCAATGTGCACGGTATGAACGTAAGTGTATTCAGTTCGGCGTTTGAATAAATAACATCAACAGATTATTTCCCCGCTCTGCAAACAGTGCACAAAAATTTACGATCAATCTGCGCATACCGCTTCATGGCTGGCATTAATCAATAAAGTAGTAACCTGACTGGCTAAGCACTGTAATCACATGGTTCGATTCCCGTCAAGGGTACGGATGCATCTTTTCGTCGTGCCAGAGCGGCTCTGAGACACACTAACTTTCCATCCAAAACGTACCGGAGCCTTTCACTGCGGTTAAAGGGAAGAGCGCAAAGGCCACCACTCAACTCTACACACTGCAGAGACTACAAATATGCGGAATTACAGACTTCCTCAGGCTGCAGCAGAAGCGTTAATTCAATAGTGTGTCTGAATTCGAGTAAAAACGTTAACAAATTCAACCTCCGTGGAGAAAATCGGAAAACGGTGACGTCGAAAATACGATGGAGTGTTCAGCGCAACACATTAGAATTCCAAACTACTCCCGACAGCGAGGTTTTAATCACAAAAAGGACGAAATGGGGAAGATGCTAAAGAAGAAAGAAACGAATGGAAACAACAGGAGAAAGACATGATCACAAGAAAGGAAGAATGCCGTCTTCTGGGACGTTACACCGTGTAGTTTGGTAGATGGGTTCCAATGTGTAGTAGGCACGTGCCGCCTTCATCTCCAGGGTTTACGTATATACCAAACTACATGGTGTCACAACGCCGGAGACAGAGATCTTCACAGTAGTGGACGTGAGGACCCCAAATCGCATTACCAAAACACCTGCCACTTACACATTGGAGCGACTTCCTGCAATAGGAACTTATAAACCGTGACCACTTGCGTGCATGGAGTTGACTGTTCAAACTAGTGTGAATTAAGTTCCATTTTCTTCTTGGTCTGGCAATCGCTCATTTTCCCTCCGGATCAACGTCTTGGTAATTGTTCCCGCTGCACTCTAACCAATGGACCCTGTTTCTTTCCTCGTACAATCGGATTATCTGATATAATATTTTGTCTCACCTTGCGAATCCTCTCGCTGACAAAAGAAATCTCATTTCTGCCTATTCTGATCTGCTTTCATCTTTCCTCTACATGATATACATTTCTGAGCAATAAAAACCGACAACGCTAAGGTTCTATTTCCTTTTCGACTCAGAAATCAGCTGAAACATTTCGTGTCCCTGTTGTCACCTACAAAATTATTTCGCTTTCGTTTGTTGGACATTACTGGGAGGAAGTAAAAGGCCGATTAACAGAACTTTAAGAGGAGTTTCACGATTTGCACCTCTCGCCAAGTATTATTAATCAAAGCAAAGAGGCCGAGGTATGCCGAGGGACAGCAGAAGTGTAAGTACAGACGGTTTTGACTGGGAAACCTGAAGAAATGAGACCGCTTGCAAGACCTAGCCGCAGAGAGGTAGATAATATAACGTGAAACTTGGAAATATGGGAGAACGTCGGATGGGTTCATCAGACTCAAAACAGGAACAGAGTTCTTGGGAACTCGATAACGAATATTCGGGTTCCACAAAATACAGGGTACTTCTTGACTAGCTGAGAACCCGTTCCCTTCTCTTTAAGAACTCTGTTCAATGGATTTAGCTACTTTGTTGCCTGGTTAGTTTACTTGTCCAAGTGCCGGACATGCGGCCCGCAGGTTGGCACAACTGGCCCTCAAAGGACACACCGACAATCCTATACAGTGAGTTGGCGTAACAAAAACAGTTCAGTTCTTCCTGGAAGGTTCCTGCTGGCCCGAGAACATTACGTGGAACTCCACAGGTGGCGCGGACTTCTCGGAAGTGCTCAGTGCTGCAGAGACAGACCTTGGGGACCGCTCCTGACTGCGTAGTCGATATCAACAATGTGTCTGTAAAAACAGCCTCTTCCGGTTTCAGTCATAACTTCAAACGATCTCGTCTACGTCACGAATGGCAGTTCGGAATGAATTCTGATACAGGTCTTTGGTACTTTGGCTGCTTCTATGGGACGTAGTTCGTATTTTGTTAAGGCAGAGCTGTCTCTGTTTAACCACCAGGTCATGAAGCCATACGTGGGAGTGGGGATATAGTTCCCAGTATTCTAACCCTCAGCAAAGATGGAGGTGAGTGGCCATCGTCACGTGCCGGCCCTTCTATCCCTGCGGAAAGAGCTCACGTTGCTCATTGTACAGGAGGCTGGGTGGATCCCAAAGCCGGTCCTAACAACGTGGTGAAACGAACTGCTGCCCTTGCCGGGAATAGAACTGCGATTCTTTTCGACAAGTCTCATCTAGTCATACAGCCAGGTCCTCTATTCTGCATCATTTGGGCCTTGTCGGCACATGCAGAAGGTATAATCTACGGCCGCGCAAAGCTCACGCGGGTAGTTGCCAACCTCTCACAACGGAGATCAGGGCTCAATACGCGTGGGAAATGTGGCGAATAAAGTGGAAATATGATAGATATTTCTCCCAGTAACTAGCCATTCCCCTACCAATTGTCATTCCACTTATGCTCCATGCTCTCTACCTTTCAGGCTGCCACATCTGGTCAGTTTCAGACCGCACCAACAGACTCAAGTCTCACAGCAGGCTACTATTAAAATAATAACGCCCATTTAACGTTTTCGGTGGTATTTCAGACAACCTGGTAGCATTCAACAAATGAATAATGAATAATGTAGTCGAAACAACGTAGAATAAAACGGACATGGCTTACTTTGAGATACCATCCCGTCATTTTTCAGGAGGGACTGATGACAATCACTAAAAATCCCAGACAAGATAACGAGGTATATTCACTGGACACGTTGGTGTAACAGCCCAGTCGGAATTCGTGTGCCGGACAGACCATCCTACGGTGTCAAGATAAATGAGACAGATGGAATCCATTGTAGTTCACACACAAGGGGTGTTATTCCTTCAAACAGATTGGTGTTAATGATCGAGGTTACTATGGCTTCAGATTAATTTCAAATTTTGGTAAAAGATGTAGCTTTCTTTGCATAGATTCCGGCCAGTCGTTTTGTTGCCACGCACCGCCAGCAGGCAGTAATGACAAACACACAGGTATTTACTCGTAATAACTATGTCTAAGTGCAGATTTTCCGGTGCTAGTGAAAATGCGTCAGTTTACATTATACAGTGCCAAAAGAGGTTGAATGAGCTAGTTTACGCAGACTCACGTCGCCCTTCTAGCGACAAATCGAAGAGCCAACTGAGAGCTTAGTTCAAGTCAAAATTCTAGCAAACCTCAAAGCAAATGTCCTAAATTAGCGATATTCGAGGTATGCGGGACACAGCCAGCTTCTGAATGTCTAACAATCAACAGTTCTAGTGACTTTGGGGTAAACTACACCCGTCCTACTAAATCTTCGCTAACGTGTCTAGTGAGTCAAGAATAACGTGAAGCAGTGCTAATGGCATCAGAAAAGAGTCCAGCAGTTCTACTGACACTAGAAAAGCGTCCAGCAGTTCTACTGACACTAGTATAGTGTCCAGCAGGTCTTAATGACATAACAACAGCATCCAATTGTCCTACTGACACCAGGACAGGGTGCAGCAGCCCTACTGATTTCAGGATAACGTTCAACAGTGCGGATTCTAGGACAAACTGCTGCTGTCCTACAGACTCTACTATTTATTCAGTTGTCCTACTGACACTAGAATGACGTGCAGCAATCCCCATGACTCCACGACAATCTGCAGCAGTCCTGCAGACTGTAAGAAACCTGCAGTTGACCTACTGAAACCAAGATAACGTGCAGCAGACCCTTTGACTCCAGGACAATCTGCAGCGGTCCACAGTTCACTTAACACAGGTGGACACACAATAAACCAGAATATCAATATACAGAACAAGCAGCTGGATCGCCTCTGATAAAACTGACACATGAAAATGAATTGGACCCCTGGTGGAACGGACGCAAAGAAGACAGCATTCCGGGCAGCCAATACGTAACTAGGATTTATAAATAGGGGAAAACAATGCATGGTATGTAAGGCTTTTAAACCATACAATTTTAAGCGTACGAAAAATTTAAAAAGAGATATGAAGCACAAGACATCACAGTTTATAGTTTTTATGTTCCGTTTTATCATCTTATAATTTTCTGAGTTTTAAACAACATAACAAAACAAGTGTAAGTTCAGCTACAATAAGGTTTAACAGCTTGTACGTTACTGCGACAGGAGTTGTTGAGAATGACCTCCAAGGGACCGAAACGTATCGAGTCATCAAGGGCTATAATTTTGCATCATGATAACAATTTCTAATAAAGCTGATATGTAAAACGGAATAACAAATAACCTAAAATTATAACCATTCAAGTCCAATGTCCATTAAGTTTTCACACCACCTGCAACAAATTCATATTAACCACGGACACGAATCAGCACCTTCCGATTTCACTAATTAACCAACTTACTTATTCCACGGAGCAGATTCCTTCTTGAGGAGCCAGTAAGCCAACTCGTCATAAATTCGCTACCACTTTATGCAACCAGGAGGTTCATCATCGTGTTTACAAAAGCCCGCCACTTGTCCCTGTCCCTATTCTGAGCCTGATAAATCCTCCTCCCATTCTACTTCCGTACAACCCACCTTAATGCCACCCGCCAACTTACGCATAGGTCTTCAAGGCGGAATCTCATACCCAAATTTCCCGACCAAACCCTGTGTGCATTTCTGTTCTTTCCCATACGTGTTACATGCCCCACCCGTCACATCAATGATTTGATCACCCTAATAATATCTTGCGAGGAGTGCATGTCATTAAGCTCTTTAGTATGTAATTTTCTACATTCTCCTTCACTAATACTTTGGGGTTCAAAGTATTCTCGTCTTGGAGAAGCGCCAAAGCCTCTCCAGCATTATTTTCTGGAATTAGAATTTTGTGAATGCGAGCGTCCTTATGAGGAAGCTAAACCTATCTCACATTTTTTTAAAGATTTATTGCACAGGAAGTATGTAGAGCATGTTCGAGGACAAGTTAAAAAATTGCTCCCCTAACCGATTTGAATACATATTTGTATACGTATATATATATATATATATATATATATATATATATATACACATATATATATATACATATATATATATACAATGGCAAAAATGAAATAAAAGCGTATATACACACACACACACACACACACACGAGGGTGCTCTGAAAAGTTCTC
>Ga0268261_10002094_pt1 | contig 14173 bp, 16 predicted proteins | sample TergutNc150P1_FD_190353 | JGI IMG/M metagenome (GOLD analysis project Ga0268261, IMG submission 190353) | Nasutitermes corniger P1 segment gut microbial community from laboratory colony in Florida, USA - Nc150 P1 (SPAdes) (version 2) | ecosystem: Host-associated > Arthropoda: Insects >... | reverse complement strand
TGAAGCAGGCGGTAAAGAATGACGACAGGTGCGTCCGCCGGGATTTGGCAAGCACGCTCAAAATCAAGTGGCGGATGGTATCCGGAAGATGGGGCATAATATTCTTGTGGGATGGTCTTATTTTTTTTCATGACAGTAGTTTACCCATTCCACCTAAAAAGGAAGCCGAACGCGGCTTCCTTTTTTTGACAAATTGTAGTAGGGCTATTTCGTTACAGCCCCTTTTCTTAAGGGTGGGTTTGGGATGTCTTTAAAAGGCTGCTTTCTTTGTCCTCTTGTTCCTTCGGTTTTTTAAAGCGGTCAAAGAAACTCCCTTTTTCTTTATCAGGGGCATCGGAGACTGCTTTTTCCTTGTCCTTGTTTTTTGGGACCAGGTCGTATTGCTCAACGATGGCTAATTGGGGATTGTCAATGTGCAAAGCCGTTGGTTGAGGTGGAAAGAAAGTGACCATAAGCATCAAGGCCAGTTGGGAAATCATTTTAACTTACCTGGAAAGCCTTGCTGAATAGTTCGGAATGGTCTTTCATATCAATAACGAATTCCTTTACATCCCCGCTGGAGGAAATTTGACCTGGAGCGAAAAGGATGTAAAGCTTGCCATTATTGATGAAAATATTTTGGAAATTATGGGCATTAGCCTCGGTTCCTTTGTTTAAAAGTTCCAATTCGGCATCATTGCCTTTATATCCTTCGCTGCCTTTCAGTCCGTCGCGTACCAAGACGGAAAGTTCCTCAGCGAAATTGCTGTTGGCAAATACGTCATTAATGTCAACGGCAGCACCAGTCTTTAAATTGTAAAGCAGCGTGAAAGTCCCAACCTGTGGGGTTTCTCCTTCTGTTAGCCGTTCAGCGGTGGTAAACCGGAGGCTTAAGAAGTCGTCGCCGATGAAACTGCTGTCATAAGTGATTTTGATGTTGGCACCTTTTGGGTCGCCATTGCCAGCTTCGATGGCACGGCCTTCAAAATCGGCAACGATGCCATCAATACGCGACTTGATGGCGGTATTGATTTCGGCATTCTCTGTTTCCGGATAATGGACATCCACTTGGCCAGGGGTCAGCGCGGGCTTGACAGGAACCGGCTCAGGTGTTGGTTCAGGTTCCGGGGCAGGCGCTGGTTTTACTGGAACAGGTGTCGGTGTTGGCTTAGGGACTGGTTTTGGGCAAGGCACTTGTTTTGGGGGACAAGGCCTTGGCGCCGGTTTGCAGTTATTCGACGTCTGAGGGGCATTGTTGAGGGCATTTGCTTGCCCCCAACTCACCACCTCCTTGATCGGCATTTTTGCCGCCTTTGTCACCTGCTTCACCTTCAGCAGCCCCACCTTGGGAACCTCCGCCTTGGAATTTTTTAAAGAAACCGCCTTTGCTTTTCCCGCCTTCTTGCTGCTCTGCGGCCCCACCTTGCTGGCTAGGAGCAGGAGCTTGCTGTTGTTGCCCAGGTGCTTGCTTTGCAGGAGCCGGGGCTTGGTATTGAGGAGCTTGAGGGGCAGGGGCCTGTTGTTTTGCTGGCGCTTGAGGAGCCGGAGCCTGTTGTTTTGCTGGCGCTTGAGGAGCCGGAGCCTGTTGTTTTGCTGGAGCCTGTTGTTTAGCCGGAGCTTGGGGAGCTGGGGCCTGTTGTTTTGCTGGTGCTTGCTGAGCAGGAGCCGGCGCTTTGGCGCTGCCTTGTGCGAAAGCTGTCGTCGGCGCTGTCATAAGGGCAGTTGCAACTGCGGCTGCCGCCAATCTTGTGAATGTAAGTTTTTTTACCATTGTCATTTCACCTCTGTAATTTTTTGAAAACTCCATCATATTTTCCTCAAAACTTCCCAAAATATGACTGGAAAATTATAACATTATTTCGTGCACTCCTTAAAATATAAAACTTGAAAGATAAAATCTGGCCACGAATGTTGATACAACAATGTTTCAATCCCCAAAAAAATTACGTGAAGCAATTCTCCCTGGTATAATTAAATCGCCACAAAAAAACCAACAAGGGCAATGTCGTCAACTTTACATTCCTTACATTGGAAAATTAGCCTAAAACCTTAGGTAGATCAACTTTCCTTCTCATTAAATGTGACGAAGGGCAGTCTTTCCCCCTCCCCATAAACCGGTTGGAATTTAAATTTTTACAATGGCCTTTTAGCCTTCCTTTTGAAGGAGACCTTCACTTTGTTTTTTCTTTCGTAGCTCCTGCCCGGCCTGACAACCGACTTAAACCTAGCCGCATCCTGTGCGATTCCCTCCAAAAGCTTCTGGCTGTCGTTGGGGTCGTCCATCAGGAAGCAAAGCACTAGCTTCGGTTTTAATTGGCTGATTAAAAGCGATGTATTTGCCTGGTATTCATGCTTATTCCCCTTTAGTGTGGCACCTTCTTTGATCAGTTCATCAACATGCTCTTTTGTCGATTGCACAAGGTTGGCAAGATACATGTTCGCATAGAAGTCCTGCTTCACTGTCCGTGGCGTTCTCCCTGTGAATGACTCCAGCTCCAGTTGGTTTTTGATGAGGTTATATTTCGTCTCTATGGGCCACCGCATAAAGTAAAGCGCCTTGAATTCAGATTTTCCAAACTGGTTCCCTGCCAGATTGGTGAGCATCACTTCGGTTTTCCCTGTGTCCAATTCGAGCTTGATGGCCCTCGTCTTGAAAACCGCATCACCAAATTTAAGCTGGATATAAAAATCTGATTTGTCCGTGGCACCTATCTCGGCATTAAATCGGCGCTTAACGCGCATCAGGTACTTGAATCCGTTTTGTTCCAGGTAAGCGAGCAACTCCGCGCTTGGATAGCCCCGGTCAAAAATAATCAGGTCTTTTCTTCCTTGGAACTTCTTGAATTTTTCCAAGTGTCCCAAGGCAAATTTTCTTTCCCCATGGTCATGAGCGCCAATAGCAGCATCAACAATATACCCCGTCAGGACATCGCACAAAATCGAAACAGACGCCTTGCAGTTGTCCCGCCTCTGATTGGCCCGAATTCGGCGGTATTCTCAACTGTTTTTTCCAAAAAGACTTCCGTTCCATCAATGGAGAATACCCGAAACCCCTTAAAACGAGTCAGGGATTCGTCGCCAGTAAGTATAATTCGGACGGCATCCTCAAAAATATGGCGGAATCCCTCTCATTTTATTTTGTTCCTCGCCTTGGAAAAGGCTTGTTTGGAAACCGTGCCAACCAAGCCCGACACCTCAAAAAAATTATTAATTTCAATTTGTAGTGATTTTGTCATAAAACTAAGCATCAAATGAAAACAACGCACAAAAGTCAACTGCCTTTCCCGGGTGAAGTACCTTTCGGATTCCCTCGTGGCCGATTTGAAGGCCTCGGTATACAATATACCATTTGTGCTCATAATAATCGTAGATGTATTAAATTTCTTTATGTAATAATCTCCTCCCAAAAAGACCTTTACTTCAATTATGGAGGAAAAACAATAAATAATCAAACGATCATTTTAAGATATCCCTTTCTTTTGCCTAAGTTGACGACATTGAGATTATTTCCGAAAAGGCGAGATAGAATCTGAGACTATTGATGTCCTTTTCATCATCGACGAAGCCCGGCACCTGAAAGGCATCGTCCACTTGCGGGATTTGATACTTAACAAGGAGGACATGCTGGTCTCCCAAATCATGAAAAAGAAAGTCATCAAAGCCAGCACCGACGACGACCAGGAACTTGTCGCCCATAAATTCAAGACTTACGACTTGCTGGCAATGCCCGTTGTGGACAAAGAGGACCGCCTCGTAGGGGTCATCACCATCGATGACATCATGGATATCATCGAGCAGGAAAATACCGAAGATTTCCATAAAATGGCCGCCATGGAGCCCAACGAGGAAGCCTATTTAAAAACAAGCGTATGGACTTTAGCAAAAAAACGGATTACCTGGCTTTTGGTATTAATGCTATCTGCCACAATTACTGGTAATATAATTGAAGGCGCCGAACACGTGCTGGCCTCTGTCGCGATTCTTGCCAGTTTCATTCTCATGCTCATGGATACGGGAGGAAATTCTGGTTCCCAGTCCTCAGCCATGGTCATCCGGGAACTTGCGTTGGGCGGGGTATCCACCCGTGATTATCTAAAAGTCTTGTTCAAAGAGTTCCGGACCGGGTTGCTCACCTCATCGGTGCTCATCGCCGTCAACTTTATCAGGATGCTGTTTTTTACCCAGGCAACCCTTCCGGTCATTTTCACCGTGTCCATCACCCTTGGGGTCACAGTGGTCGTTTCCAACGTGACAGGCGGCTTGTTGCCACTCATAGCAAAAGCCTTCAAGCTAGACCCCGCCGTCATGGCAGGCCCGCTCATTACCACAGTGGTGGATACTGTTGCCCTGATTTTTTACTTCATGACCGCCCGTGCCATCCTCGGCATATGAAAGAGCCAACCCACAAAAGGAGTGTCAAAAAACGACACTCCTTTTGCGGGTTGGCGGATAAAGAGCATAACTACAGTGAAAGAAAGTGAAAGTCAGTACAATAGCAATAGTAAAGTAGCAAAATAATTTCAAAAGCGGTTTAGCTAGAGAGGGACAGGTTTCTATTTGTGTTAATTCCGGCACGTTTAACCAATAATCAGAGTTCAATAGTATCAAAATATGATAAAATTCAAAATAAAATTACAAACTTTTTGTACAATCATCGATACCGGAGCATGTTACAATGTCCGTGTAGTGAGAATAAGCATGAAAGGAATGAGTAACGATGGAAAATGTAACTTTTGATTTGGATTTACCTACAAGTGTTGATACAAATGATTTTCAGTCGCAACCCAATTATCTTCAAGATCTTAATGACATTGCCGCTCTAGAGGGTCTTACGACTGATGAAAATGGTTGGCACTACACAGAATCTGGCTATTGCATTGAGTCTGGGCTGTACAAAGATGTTATGGAAAATCAAGAAAAGTCTCAGATTTTGGCGGCCTTGATTCAAAATTATTATGGTTTCGGCGATTTTATTCAGGCCGAAAACTTTCAAGATTACCCCGAAGATTTTGGTGGTATTTACTTCAGTCAATCGGGGAGTCTTGTATTGCTTAGTATCCAGGAAAATGAAAGATTGTTAGATTTACTAAGGCAAACAGAAGTTCCATTCCAGGTAAAAAAATGTAACTATTCCTTAAGAGGTTTACTTGAATTGACAAATGAAATAAATCAGTTTTATTTAGACAACCCCGAGCACCCAATTTCAAATAATGCACGTGCTTTTGGGATATCAATTGAAGAGAATCTACTTGATGTTTGGCTTTTAGAAAATAACAATCTTAAGCAGGAAGAATTTTTATCCATTCTTCCAATTGAGAAATATGAGCGAAATTATTTTCGGTTTAATCATTTGGAGAAGATTCCTACTTTAGAAGTCACTGTTATCGCAGGAAACAATATTAGTAGTCCATTAGTAGTATCGTCAGCTGGCTATCGGGCCCGTTCTGCTGGAAATCCATCTCAAAACGGCCTTGTCGGGAGTGGGCACGCCATGCTTCTAAATCACAGTATAACGTCTGGAAATACTGTTATAGGATCTGTTATTGGTAGAAATATGTCAGGAAGCTCAGACTGTGCTTGGATTAGAACTAATAGCAGTACTACCTTGAATCGAACAATTCGTTTTAATAACCTTACTTACGCTGCTTCTACTGTTTCCTCCAGTAATGGATTATCAGTCGCACAAGTAGGCCGTGTTACTCAAGTAACTACTGGCAATGTCCAAAATGTGGCAGAAACTGTAAATATTGCGCGACCCGAAGGCGGATCAGTAGTATTAACTAATTTGATTCGCACGAATTACAATTCTGCTAACGGCGATAGTGGTGGGTTAGTTTACGCCAACAGCGGTACAAGGCCAGTAGCTGGAATACATGTGACAAATGTTTCGGGAGGGGTATATTGTACAGTACAGGCAATATCAAATGCCTTACGGGTTAGTGTATTCTAAAAAAATGCATAAAATTACGCACTAGGAGCTGGAGCTATGAAGAAAATAATTGCATTTATACTGATGTTCGTTGTTTTAGCAAGCTGCCACACAGATTATTCTGTTGGAAGGCCCTCTGATCAGGCATTTTTAATAGAACTAATGCCGAGATTATCAGCAAAAGTCAATATAAATCTTTTCCCAGAAATTTATGCGGGAAGGTCTTTCAAGGGAAATGAGCATATCATAATATATGTGACAGAGGTAACGCCCCAACTAGAGCAAGCAATAAGTAATGTGGGATATCCAGAAAACATTAAAATTCAAGTAGTCGAATTTTCACTGCTAGAAATTCAAGCGGTACACGATGAAATAATTGAAAAAATCACAGAACAAGAAGACGAATTATACGCTGTAATTTCTATGGGAATTAACGTTAAAGAAAATAGGCTAGTTATCAGAGTGCCTAATTTAAAAAATTATGACATCGATCAGCTCCATAATAAATTTAGCGATTCACCCGTTATTAGATTCGAAAATTTAGCAGATTAGGTCAAAAAAGACCTCTTTGTCTTGCAGGAGGCCGCTGAAAAACCTTCAATTTCCTGAAGGCTTTTCCATCAAAAACAAAAATCTCACCGTTTGGAAAGAATTTTTTTCCAAACGGTGAGATTTTTTAATTATTTTTGGTAAAGAAGGGGCAATTCCCGCTTACGGATGATTTCATGTTTTTATTCGATTGGAAAAGCCCTGTCCTAAGGGAGGGGTTTTTCAGCGGCCTCGTCTTGCAGAGGTCTTTTTTGCTGTCGATTAAAAAATGGAAATAACCAATGGTGTCATGGCAATAATTACCGCCACGGCCAGTACCAAGAAAATCAAGTTATTCTTCGCTACCACCTTCGCCTTCAAATGCTCCGGCCCGTAATAAAGGGGAGCCGTCATGACCGCAGACGGTGTGAGGCACGCCATACAGGAAGCGAAAGCAATCAGGACGGCGAAGGGGATGGGACCGATATAAGGGCTTCCCGCTAATAGGGCGGCCCCGAGGTGGAAAGTCAAGGTCAGCACCACCGTATTGGAAAGAAAGTTGGTCAAAGCGACGGAAATGAGGGTGAGGACGACCACCAAGCCGAATGCCGGCAACCCTTGTGTGACCGGATTAAGCAGGTTATGAATCCAGTCTACAATCCCGGAAGCCTCGGCGGCCATGGGAACCCCCATGATGACCACGGCGGCAACGAACAAAAGCAAGTTGATGGGCACGTTCTTCGTGCTCTTGGCAAAGTCCAGCACCGGCACGACCTCACCATTTTCCCGCACCTTCAGCACACTCAGCAAAATAATAATGGCAATGGCAGGCACCGTCGCCCCCATGCGGACAAAATAACTGGCAACAGGCACGAAAACCCCAAGGGTCACCAGGATTTCAGGAAGCAAAATAATCAGGATAAGGGTCAGCATTCCTATCAGGGCGATTTTTCCCCGCAGGCTTAAACTTTGGCTTTCATGCTCCAAATCACTTATTTTGAAGCGTTTCAACGGGGTGGTATCTGGATTTGCCAGGCGGATGCAAAGCATGATGATGGCGAACATGATGAGGGAAAAGGGGATTCCCACGGCAAACCATTGACCATAAGTAATTTGAACCCCTAAATTGGAGTACACCAACCCAATTAAAATATTTGGCAGGGTTTTGGCGATAGGGGAGGCAATGCTTAACACCCCATTGCCCCAAAACGTCCCGAGCATCATGGCATTATAAAGGGAATCCCCCTTCTTAAGCCCTAAGTTTTCACAGATTTTCGCCGTCAGCGCCACGTACATCACAGCCAGCGCCAGGTTTTGCATGAACATCCCAATCACCAGGTTGGAAGCAAAAAACATGGCCATGAATGCGTAGGGACGCCCCTGTACAAACTTGCGGGTAATAAACCAGTTAGCAATATTCTTAATCGCCCCGGTGTCGTTCAGGCAGTTGCTCAAAATGGAAAAAGCCAAAACCAGCGTGATGGCGAAATGCCCCAAAGCCCCGCTCCAAACCTGGTTAGGGGTCATGATCTCCGTCATCGCCAACAGCCCTAAAAACAACAGCGACACCCAATGGGTATTGACGAAGAGCCATAAATAAATGGTAGGAAGCACAATGGCCAGCACCGTCACCCCTTGCTCGGTAAGCCCATTAGCTGGGGCAATCCCAAAGAATGCACCCAACCCGATGGCAACAGCAATCAACAAATGGATGTATTCCCTAATATGCGGGGCAACCCCAACCGATTGCCCAAACCTTAATTTCGCTTTGTTTTCCACAGTTCTCATCTCCCTATAATAAAAGTCCTATGAAGCCAAACAACTCCATAGAACTTTCGTGTTTTTCCTTTAGCCGATAATCAACGGGTGCTTTCCCGTTGATTATCCTACGTTCCAAAACGCTTCGGCGATTTTCTTCCCTTGCTCGATTTTCTTCCATTGCTCCTCAGCTGACAAGTCGTTCCCATGGTCTGTGGAAGCGAAGCCGCATTGGTGGGATAAGAATAATCGTTCTTTTGGAATCAGCGTTTGTGCTTCTTTCAACGCATTTAGCACCCGTTCTTCATTGTCCAACGTGCTGGTTTTAGAAGAAAGTAATCCTAAGACAACCTCTTTGTTGCTGTCCTTGAACACCTCGAGCGCACGAAGGGAACCGGCACGCTCATCATCCCACTCAAGGAAGAAACGATCATAGTTTTGCTGCCCCAAGAACAGGTCCGAAATTTTCTCGTAAGACCCGCTAGACATGTGTCGGGAACGGTAATTACCACGGCAGTTATGGGTCCAAACTTTAAGGCCAAGGGATTTAGCGTAAGCGATCAACTCATTATTCAAATCAATGAACTCAGCAGCAAGTTTTTCCAAATCCAAATCTGTACGCCCTTTCAGTGGTGACGCTTCGTTGTCGTCGGCAAACATCGCCCAGCGGCAGTCGTCCAACTGGATAATCGTCCCCCCGGCATTGGCATAGTCCTGCACAAACTCTTTGTAAGCGGTGAGCAGTCCCTGCTTTGCTTCTTCTTTTGACTGGTAGAAAGGGGTGAATTCCATGTGCGCGCTCCAAACGAAATCGAAATAAACGTGAGAGGGGGATGGGATGCAGATTTTCACTTGGTGGTCGCCAGAGTATTTCTTGATTTTATTGAACACGCGGATGAAGTGGTGCTCATGTCCGGATAGGGCTTCCACTACTTGGATCCCTACGTCGCGGCGGGTTTCAAAAGCCTTGGAACCATCCTTTTCCCTAAAAATCTGCCCCGTCCCAATGATAGAACGCTTAATCCCTTTCAGCCCCCACAAGAAATCAAGGTGCCAAACGGATTTGGAATACTCCCCATCGCTGATAACCTCAATCCCAGCAGCAATCTGATCCTCCACGATTTTTTTGATCGCCCGTTCCTCTTCCGCCTCATAACCGGCAAAATCAGAGTAAAAAGGGTACTGAATATCGTCCCTCTCCTCAATCGCACGCTTAAATCCCAGTAAAGACGTCGGCCTTAATAAACTTCCTACAATTTCAAATTTGCTCATCGTAATCTCTCCCATTCATAAAAAGTGTAGCAAGCCCGTTTGTGGAAGGCTGAAAGGTGCGCCTGGAGTGGCATCGTGTCTGGGTGGGTTTCTCAGATACGATGCCATGGAGGGCCACTTTTCAGCCTGGAACGGCTTGTGGAACTAGATTGACCCAGATGCTGAATGCACCCGTTTGCGTAAGGCTGAAAATTGTGCCTGGAAAAGTGGCTTGGCGTGGGTGCTTTTCCCACAGAAAGTTACTTTGGAAGGTCAGTTTTCAGTCTGTAGCGGTGCATGAAGCTCGATTGGCTTCCAGAAACGTACATTCAGCAAATGATTTTATTTTTAGAACCAAAAAAACCTTTCCCCGCTTATCAGAAGAGAAAGGTTCACCACAAAGAGTATGCGATAAAAATTTCCCCTCATCTCTCGGATTGCTTGAAAGCAAATCCGTAGGAATTGGCACCGTATCCATATGGATTGGTTGCCGGGCTTCACAGGGCCTATCCCTCCGCCACTCTTGATAAGGGTAAAATAGCGAGTTGCCGGGTTGAAACGGCTCCAAGCTATTAAACGATAGATTTTCTTGTAAGTATAATTTAACAGACTGTGAGAGGGAAGTCAACCCTTAATTGGGATTTATTGAAAATAAACTTCCCCGAAATTGATGCGCCCTGCCAAATTGTGAAGCCCCGCCACATTGTTTTGCGTGCCAATCAGCACTTCCCCGATGTTAAGGAACACCCACGGGGCATCGGCAACGATGATTTCCTGGGCCTCATGGTAGAACTGTTCCCGAAGCACTGAGTTTTGCTCACGGCGGGCGGCTTCAAGCAAGCGGTCCACTTCAGGATTGGAGTAAAAAGCGCGGTTTCCACCAGCCCCGCGGCTATCGGTGTGAAATAGCGGGAACAAGCCATAATCGGCATCCATCGTCCCGACCGTCCATCCTGTGATGAAAATTTCATGCTGCCCCTCGTTCACGGTTTCCAAAAACGTAGGCCATTCAACAGATTCCACCGTGGAAGTAATGCTAAGTTCCTGTAGCTTGTTTTGAAGGACTTCCGCGATGTTTCGATTGTTATTGTCCTGATCGGTCAAAATGCGGGTGGAAAATCCGTCGGCAAGTCCCGCATCTGCCAATAGTTGGCGGGCATGTTCAATATCAAACCCATAAGCCGGCAAATTCGGGTGCGCCCCCCAGACTTGGCTGCTTAATGGGCCGAATGCACGGACACCCACACCTTCTAAAATGGTGTCAATAATCAAGTCCACATCCACCGCATAGTTGATGGCTTGCCGAACCCTCACATCATTAAAGGGGGCTTGCTGGACATTGAACCCAATGTAGTGGCTCCGTAGGGATTCTTCCCGAAGCAGGGTCAGGTCACTTCGGGCTTCAAGGGAAGCCACCTGGGAAGGGGCAATGTTCATTGCGATGTGGGCAGCCCCTGTTTCAAGCTCAATAATCCGGTTGGCAGCATCTGGTATATTCCTAAAAGTAATTCGGTCCAAAGCAGATCTTTCCCCATGGAAATCCTCAAAACGGACCAGTTCCACTTGCTCCCCATGGCGCCACTCCTCTAGCTTAAAGCCCCCAGTGCCGATAGGTTGGCTGCCGAAATCTTCCCCAAGTTCCAAGGCGGCTTGGCGGGGGACGATATTCCCAGCAGTATGGGCAAGCTGCGCGGTCAGGGGCACGAACGGAATGTCAGTCCCCACACGGATAGTCAAATCAGCCACCGCATAGATGGCATCCGGATTCAACATCCCCAAGAAGGTTGCAGATGTCGGGGAAGTCGCAGCACGAATCAAGGAAAAGACCACGTCCTCAGCGTGCAAAGCCTCCCCATTATGGAAATAAACCCCCGGTCGGATGTCAAATTCATACGTCAGTTCATCAATCTGCCGCCAATCGGTTGCCAGGGAAGGATGGAGGTTCCCATCTTCGTCCTGGTTGATCAAGCGCTCGAAAATCTGGTTGATAACCGTTGCGGAGCGTGGGTCATTGGAACGGTGCGGGTCTAAAACCACTGGCTCCCCATCCTGGGCGATAATAAGGTGCGCCTGTTCCCCCACGGCCTCATTGGCCCCACATCCAGCCACGAACAAGCCAGCCAAAGCTAAAACGATGAATCTACGGTATTTCATGCTATTTTCCTCCCTTGTTAAGACGATACTTATAAGCATCTCTTTCGTCGATACTCCTCATTATACATCTTTTGGGAATTATTGGAATAAGGCAGTTTTTTGTGCGATAGTGCAATCAATGGTCCATAGTTACTAAAAAGGAACTAGGTGAAGATTTAGTTCCTTGTATTCGTAGACAAAAAAGGGCCTTCGCAGTGAAAGCCCCATTTTAAGTCCTATAAGCACACTTCAAATACACCAATCACTTCGTACCCTTCATCCCTTTCGAGGGAAGCCGTCTCCTCATCATCGAATAACTCCCCACAATCCTGTTGTGAAATGACAAAGGAATCAGAATCAGCCTGTGATTGCCAAATGTTAAAAAAAATCCCGCCGATGGTCAAAATCGTGATTGAAATAAATAGTGTTTTTTTCATAGCCCCTCCTTGACATGGTGTCGTCCAACCTATTATTAGTATACAATTTTTTTGTTTAGGATTCAACTGGAATTTATATTATATTTCTACCCCCATAGGTCAACATTTTTCTTAGATTGTAGTCGTTTCCTGATAAATTGAAAAAACTTAACGTTCGGGCAATTTTATCGGACGTTCATGCAAAATGGGGTATCGCAAATTCTTCCCATCAGGTAAAATTACATTATCACATAAGTCAGGAGGAATTTTTATGAAAATCATCGGTAAAATGCTTGCTGTCTTGTACCTATTCTTTATGTTTTTTTGAACCACACAAGATACGATACAAGCGTCTGGAGGTTTTACAGGGTTCGAAAAATTAACGATGGAGGAGGCTTTAGAACAAGCAAATGAATTATCAAAGCCTCAGCTTGAGTTAAGCTTTGAAGAAGGGATGGAGCTTTGGGAGGATGCACTTAACGCGCTAGGGCTTACTGCAACGATTATAGAACAATCAGACAGTGAATTCATCGTGGATATTCTCCCATCAGCTGAAAACATCCTTTCACTTTCGAGAAATCAAGTGGGTTTACGTTTGGTTTTAGCTACAAATCCTAATCGGACACAAGTACTCTGGACTTGGTCTGCAACAGGTGGGGCGTTTGGCGGATTCTCAGGCCGACATGAATTTGTAAATGTCGCACTCGCTAATCGAATTATTCCATTATCCACTTCTAATCATTTTGGAAATATGTCGTTAAACGGCACAACAAATGTGCCTACTGGTGGAAGAGGAATCGAAATATCAATAAACGTTGTAGGTGCGGCTTCCGTAGCCGGTGTGCCCTTTCCTATTGCATTGATGTCCTCTCCGTTTATCGGGGGATAATATTTCGTAGACTAAATTTTTAATATATATCAACGGCAATATTGAATTAGACCCTAAATCTTGAGGCAGAGACGTTCCACTACCGATTCCGGTACATCCGCAATTCTTCTCAAGAACCTTAACACCGCTTTTTTGATTTGAACGATGTTTCCGAAAAACCTATTATTGATGACTTCTGACTTCATCCACCCCCATAGGCCTTCGATAATATTCAAATCCGGGCTGTAAGGCGGAAGGAACATGAGGGTCAGAACATCCGTGTTTTCTTCCAAAAATTCTTCCAGAAGCCGAGCGTGGTGAACCTTCGAATTATCCAAGACGATGACCAGCTTCTTACCGTTGAACTTATTAAGAATCAAGTCTTTCAGAAACGCTAAAAACTCCACAGCCGTAACCTGCTCTTCAATCGTGCAGACGACTTTGCCGGTTTCATAATCCAGAGCCCCTATAAGTTTTTCCCCTTCATGTTTCCCATACTTCGGGACTTTGTGTTGTTTACCTTTTAAAAACCAACCCCTCTGAAGGTTTTGATAGTCCCTGATTACTGATTCGTCTTCAAAGAGGATGTGGTCTATTTCATTGTCCGAGAGTTTTTTTTTACCTTGTCAAAGTCCTCGATGAAGTCCAGTTGAGCCTCTAAATCAGCTTTTTCCAACCGGTATGTCGGCATGGTGAAGCTAAGCCCCAGGCGGTACATCACTTCCCGCATCCCCTTGTCGGAATATTCGACCCCATATTTTTCCTGGATCATTTTCCTTACAAGTGGGGAGGTCCAATTGTAGAAACCCTCCATTCTCATTTCTTCAGGTGTAGAGGCAGTGATGGCTTCAAGCACCTCTTCTTCCTGTTTCTCCGACAGCATTTTAGGTCGCCCGGTTGAGTGTCCATTCTCAATCCTTCCAACCTTTCTTTTTTGAAATCACTGGCATAGTTAAAAATGGTGGCGCGGCACCGATCGATAGTGAGGGCAACCTCGTCATAGGTTTTTCCAATGAGGAGCAAGTAAATAGCCTGGTAGCGTTCGTATAATCTCGCATTGCCAGCTTTGTGCATCATTTTTTTAAGTTCAGCAAGAATTGTATCTTTTTCCCCATCAGAGATTCCAAGTTGAGCAGCCATAATTAAACCTCCAGAAAGATATTTATTACTCAACTTTCGCAGGTCAATTATGGGCAGAGAGGTCGTCCCCTTCCACTCTTTGAGGATTTGAATGCCCCTCTTGCTTTTCCGACACTTTTTTGATTTTAGGCATTGAAAAAAGACATCCCTTCCTTGATAATGGTAGTTACC
>Ga0268261_10002093_pt1 | contig 14180 bp, 6 predicted proteins | sample TergutNc150P1_FD_190353 | JGI IMG/M metagenome (GOLD analysis project Ga0268261, IMG submission 190353) | Nasutitermes corniger P1 segment gut microbial community from laboratory colony in Florida, USA - Nc150 P1 (SPAdes) (version 2) | ecosystem: Host-associated > Arthropoda: Insects > Digestive... | reverse complement strand
GCTTGGTGCATTCGCACTGAGCCACACATCGCTTGTTGTGCAGCAATTCCTCGCCGAGAAAAGCATTCCTGTCATCACCCAACCACCATACTCTCCGGATCTCGCTCCGAGTGACTTTTGGCTGTTCCCTACTCTGAATATGGGCCTCAAGGGGACACGTTTTGCAACCATGGAGGACATCAAATGGAATGCGACGGCCGAACTGCAGAAGATTCCAAAAGAAGCCTTCCGCCGGTGCTTACAACAATGGCAGGATCGATGGAGCAAGTGTGTGTGTGTGTGCGCCAGGGTCCTACTTTGAAGGTGATTAGGTAAGCGTTGTCATATGTCCAACCATTACATTGGTATACCACATTTCCGGGAACTTTCTGACTGCCCGTCGTATACACTTTAACCAAAAATTTTGCTATTTTATGTAATACCTTGGTATTTTATGAAGTAACAGATTTCATACTTAATGACCATGTCATGAGCCTTACTCTTTTTACAATACTCTGTACTTAAAAAAGCATCATAAAATTCTGTATTGGCATGGAGGATGTACAAATACTGAAAACATTAATTTTCCAGAAGTACTGTACTGAAATTTAAATGTATACAACACTTCCATGTAAGTAATAAATGATGATCTACACCTTCTCATTTCCATAAAATCTTGTCTGGATGACCCGAGTCCCACTGAATAATGTGTGCTTCTTATGTCGAACAGGATCATAGCATTCGACTGAATGAGGGGGCGGAGTCTTTGTAACTGGCACACTTTCACCTATGGAAGAGCAACAGTATTCTATTAGAATTAAAATGTTTCAAGAAAGACAAGTGAGTGGGTAGGTGCATGAGTGCATGAGTCAGTGAATGAATGAATGAATGAGTGAGTGAGAGACATAGAGTTTCAAGAACCTATGTACAGTGAAATACCTTTTTTAATGAACACCAGAATAACAATTTCTGCATGACATTTTCTATCTGAGATCAGCAACTTACAATATAAATTTAGTGTATATTTTTCCATGGCACAACAGCCCAGCCCCTAGGTGGCCAGGTCCTCCTCATTATTGAGGCTTCATTATCACACTCAATAGAACTTCTCTGGATGAGTGATCAGCCTGACACACAGACCTCTACCTGACAACACAGAACACTCACAAAAAACAGACATCCATGCCCCTGGTATGATTCAAACCCACAATCCCAGCTAGTGAGAAGCTGCAGACCCCAAGTATTGGACCGATTTGCTATACATTTTATGTAAAAATGTTTCACGTTAACGAATACCATTTAGCAAAAATTTCAGTCTAACACTGTAATGAAATTTGTAAAAGAAACTGAACAATATGCTGCAAACTTCAGGAAATATCCTGCTTCATGTGTGAGAGAAGAGACAAGTGAAAGAGAGAAGAGTTACAGAGGATACGTGTGTGTGTACGTGACGGAGAACTACAAGAATGTACACGTGGTCATGGCCACAATGTTTCATAGAAGCAATCCCATGAATAACTTCCTGTTTTTAATCATTTATTTACAATTTTATAAATAGTTCTATAAAGAACCATAACATCCTGAAATTTATGGCACCACTTTCTTCTTCCTCTTCTTAGAGAACACTTTTCACACATACATTATGTTCAAACACTTGTTACGATGTGTACCTCATGTGTGGCACTTGGACACACGCAAACAAATTAGTGCTTGAATGCTTACCACACAAGCAAAGTACAGTGGCAGGAGTAAGAGTAACATTAGGACCACAATTAGACTAAAAGCATCAGTTTGATTAATGTTACAACAATTATCTGTTGAGAAGTTGCAGAGAAACTGGACAAAACTGGTGCTATTCTGAACACTCTCCTGATAAGAGAGGCATCTGCAGCTTCTGTGTCAAAGTCATTTGCACTGTGCTTATGATAAAGTTTTTGCATTCTGTTAGCAGTCCAAATCTACTCCACACAACATGGCAGAAAGTATTTGACTCTTCTGCCTAAGTGAGGCAACAAATTGTGGAAAATACTTAAGTCCCAATCTAAAAGGTGATGACAAATATCCCTATACATACCTTAAAAACATATGTGGGGGGGATTAGACATATAGCTTCATGCATTAAAAAGAAGTACCCCTGCACTAACAGGAAGGTCCTCTGCATAAGAACTAGTATGGAACTGGTAAAACATTCTCTAAAGTAAGTTAATACAAATGAACTATCACAAATCCACACAACAGACAACTGAAATCATCTTACCTGTTAGCATGCTTTCATTTACAATGCAATTACCCGTAAGTAGCACAGCATCACAAGCCATGACACAACCATTTGGTGGAATGATGATAACATCTCCAGGAACTAGGTAACTTGCAGGAATGTCCACACAAGCTGAAATACATGCAGCACCTCATCTACACATACAGTTGTGCACCTCAAAAAAAAAAAAATGACCACTTCGATAAATACATCAACAAAAAGACACAACATCTTGAAACAAGTAACTGAAAGCACCTTTGGGCTACCTTTATCAAGAAAATTGTTTCAGTTATTACAGCAATGGCCAAAATGCTTAATTACAATTTCAAAGGATTCATTACAAACTCATAATTTTGTCTTTCAGTCAAGTAAGGAAACACCAATTCAGTTTATGATCATATTAACACTCTCACCATCTTTACAAACAATGACAATGTTTTTCAATGGCATTTATATGCCCTTCTAATTACATCAGCACAAGACAACAACAAACACACCTTTATCTCTCCGACACACAGTAACTGTGGTAGCATTCACAGTAGCAACTAAATCTCTCAGTGCTTCACTTTGCTGAAACAAAAAATAAATACTGCATAAATAGATAAACTATGCTGTAAAATTGGTGTTCATACCTTTTCTTCACTGACAAACCCACTAATTCTGCTGGTATATTTCTCAGCAACCAAATTTCTGTCCCTGATACACCCCAACACATAAGCTAACAGTAAACTCAAAAAAGTACAATTATGCTGCAGATGTACAGCAACTTTACACCAAATGCAAAATTCAATTATGCACTTTTTCATTTATATCCAGTTTCGCCAACCATGGAATTTTGGTTGTCTGCAGCTGCAGTGTAAAAGTACAGCACAAAGTGAGGTTAACCTCACACTCAGTTAATCAAGAGCTGTGCCATAAAAACATACAAGGAAGAGATGCTAATAAGTCATTATATTAGAAGGTAACTGGTTAGCTCCAAGCCCTGGTCCTTGGCACCCATGGTGGTCTCCAGAGCCAATCCAGATGTGTGACAAAAAGCAAAATCTCTGCACCATTGACAATCAAACCTCCAATTTCTCTGCTACTCCAGCCCACAGCCCAGTCACTTTAGTATGTGCATATAAGTTACCTTATCTCAGTAATATGAGTACAGTGAGGTCAGTACGCCCAAAATTTTAGAATTTCAACTAACCTTGCCCAAGAAACGTTCAGCCCAGCCCCAAATTTTACTTTTAAATGCATTAGCTTTATCCACCTAGAGCCTCACTTTTTTTTTGTTTTAGCCAGAACAGAACCCAGTCTATTTACAATCTGCCCTGACTATGTTACCATTAATACATATTTCTTTAACGCATACATGCCAGTAACCCTTGAATGAATTATTTAACAATGCTGTAAGACTGTCTAAAAATCATTTTGGTGTTTGAACAAAGATATATAGATACTGGAGGCCAAATGTGTAAGGTGAAACCTTGAACTTCTACTGAAAAATGGCAGCTACAATAATCCCCCAAAAAATGAAATCTGGGTTTGCTTCCAGAGCCCAGCCAAACCAAATAAATTCTCAAAGCCCCTACCATATTGTATGCACACAGTCACATCATAATTTCCTGGTCAATTCACAATGCATAAATATCATAAAAACACAGAATGCTATTTGTTAATTTTCTGTGTCACACACAAAAGAATGCACTTACAGACAACATTTTCTGTTGGAAAATCAAGTTTTCCAGCTCCCAGATTATTATAGTGGTGCACTTTCATAAGCATGTTTTACAATGTACAATTCATTTTTAAATATATGAAAGTGTAGTCAGTATAGTGTTCAGGTTATGGCATGGGCAAGTGGAATCATGGTTCAAATCCTGAGTTTGATGTTAGGGATCCTGTCAAGTTTTACAATATTAAAGACGTACATAACTGACCAAATCCCAGTAAAGGTAAGAAATTTTTCATTTCTCCAAACATCCAAACAAAGTCTGGTGTCCAAACAGCCTACTATTCAACAGTAAAGTGACTGTGGGGTGATGCTCATCACTCCCCACCATCCAAGGTTAAGAATGCAAGAAGTTATACCTCCACTTCCCCCATGTTCCTTCATCATGCACACATAGGCAAATGTAAAAACATGAGAACTATAACCTGAGTTACTTCTGTCTGTCGTTTTACTAGACATGGCTCATTTCAAGAACACAACCCCATGGCTGACAAAGCATTGATGTATATACAAGACACAAAAGGACAATGCTTGTTATGGTTAAGTGATTAAGAAGGAAATCATAATCCCTGTTTTGGTGGTTCATATTTATTTCTGGCACACCATTGGAGCAATGAATTTGCTAGTAAACACATATTAAATGAAGATATCACAAGGAACCTATAACCGGTGGAAACAATTATTTATTTAGAGTATGTTCAAAATTGTTTCCTGAGATGTAGAAATACATATGTTGCCGAATGAGAGGGGACAGAAGCATCCGGTAAGGGACACAAAAGGTCAATAGGGTAGCAAAGAAAGAAGGATAGTTACAGGGCACAGAGTGAGAGAGAGTCATATGTGAAAGAGGATAGATAGATACTTGAAGAAAGAGACAAGTAAATGTTAGCAGAGGATAGAAGAAGCGGTAAACATTTACAAAGGGGAATTCTACTTATTGCGTATTTGTCAACGTTAGGTTTAATGGGATTTTGAAGTTTGCTGGGACAGTCAAAATTCGAGGCTTTGACATTTTTTTGTAATGTAAATCACGAGGGGGTGGATACTGTGTTATTTACGGTAGCACATTAAAAATGTCCAGTAGAACGCGTCTATTCAGGGTTTACATAAGTTAAGCTAAAAAGACATCACGTCAGTCATAGGAACCAATGGGGAGAAAGAACCCAAAATGTTAAAGTTTTTGGCCTATTACAAGACTGCTGAATTTACAGGGAACCAATCAGATTAGTTAGGCAAATTAAAGTAAGGGGAATTTTGAGCCAGGGAAACTTAACTTTGCGTATTGTCGTAAACGACACAAGTCTTTCGAATGTCATACTAGGAGGACGCGTGTGTGCATCGCTCCAGATTTAACAAGTCTTTCGATTGTCATAGGAGTAGGACGTGCTGGTGCATCGCTCCACATTTAGGCCTGATTAACAGACAGAATCATATAATTAGAAATTTTATAAGTGTTCTACGGGGGTAAAATTTAGACAAATAATATTAAATTGGACATAAATGGTAGTACCAAGTTTCGGACAGCATAATGTATTATTCGGTAAAAGCAAAATACAGTGAATACACTGCGTGTGAGAGTGATCCGTGCTACATTTGTCGCCTACATATAAAACTTGTACCAATTGGTGCCCAATGACTAAAAATAAAAATTGTAACAGCTTATTCATATTACTAACTCAGCAAAAATAGTATCTACAGTTCATCTTCGCCAAGCCCATCCAACTCATCCCACAGTAATCCCTGAAAATTAGGTTTCATGCATACCGAATGAGCGAGTAAGGCAAGCCGGTCGGTTATAAACCCATGTTATTTTACAGTCTACATATAAATAATTTAGGAAATTAGCAAACCCAATGCAATGGCATGTGGATAGGAAATGTCCCTTCCACATTTAAAATGAACAAACTGTTTAAATCCAATGGTGTGTCAATGTAAGGATACAGTGAGTTCAAAATATACAATGAAGGGTTCAACATTGTGTTTAACCACATTTTTTGCAGTCACAACACTCCAAATAGCATAATCCTACAATGAATGACGCTTATGTTACTCTCACCTACAAGGTTCAAACATTTACTCATACTATGTTGGCACTGTTAATAGTATGGAAGTAAGAAGAATAAAGGTGTATCAAAACATGTCCTCACCTTTCGTGTCTGGAAAAGAGAAGTGACAACTGACACTACAGTCAAAAATACAATGCAACCTGCATAGTAAAAATAATCATCAAGGGACCATAAGATCACACTGAATGCTTGAAATATGTAGAATGGATTGAACACCTCTTCCACAAACAGTTGCCAGTATGATTTTACATCGACTGTGATCACATTTTCTCCGTACAGTTTGATCCTGAAAATCCAATGACACTTATAATACATTTTGTTTTGGTATAACTTTACAATTCAGGGACCTGTTACTTCAACCTCTTCTGCTCAATATACTTTGGTGTAGTTGGATTATTTACCCAAAGATGTAGGTAGATTATTTGCAAAGTTCCAACTACTTTTTTTACAATATGGATTATTACTACATTTCTCCTAAAAATCTGGTTTATCTTCAATGTGTTACACTATGAACCTGCTCTGTTAACAATGTTGTTCTACTATCTCTGCAACCCTGTACACTGTACAGAGTTAATTAGTTACAGGGGTCCACAGGGGTCCACAGATAACAGAATTACACAGGTAACACAACGAACAATATGTGAAACCTGCTACTCTACCCATACACTTCCAACAAGCACTGTGTGTAGCTAATATGAACTATGTATCAGAGAACATGGATGGCAGAACACAAGGCAAATTCACTGGCAGCTAGTTACCCAACATTTCTGTGAACACCATGGTGACACAAAGCACTGCATTTTAGTCTCTGAACCTTTGTATTTGACACAAATTATGTTGTGGAATGCCTAAGGAAACATAACACACGGGGCTGATATGTCAACAGTATGACAGAACACATACTATGTTACTGAAATGTATTTACAAAACAGCACAGTAATAAAATGGCTATGGCAAAGTGCCAATGCAATAATTACTACATTATAATTATCCTTTCAAAATCTAGTATTAACTTTGTATATCAGGTCTAACATTCAAAAATTCTACATGTCCTCGCATTGCTTTTATATGTTTTGTACGGGACTTAAAACAGCAACCAACAAATTGGTTTTTATAACCAAGATGAAAAGTGTTTACTGCGCAGTACACACCTAGTCCTCATATTAATAGATAAGTTTCACCTTCACAGGGTTAATACCAACAACAAACATAACTATTAACACTATTGTTTTTGTTTTCTTTAGTATGATAGTGATACAACAAATGTATACTGATGAAATATCCCCTTGTTATTTATCTTTATTTCTGGTTGAAAGTCAAATGAAAGAGAAATTCAGTCTATGCAACTTAGAACACACACATGAAAACTGAAGGGCTCTAATCACCACGTATACATTATGTCCATAAGGACACAGTTTGATTCTAATGTGCTGCCACTTTGTAACCAAACATGCAAGAACCATGACTAAAACACTAAGACAGCAACTGAAGGAAGAGCTCTCCTACTTTCATGTCTGCATACAATGATGGTCAATGTGTGTGTCATTTGTTGCTCTACGCATTGCAAAGTAGCATTCACATTCTTACAACACACTAACTACAATATATGGCGTGACTGGACTATTGGTGTAATGTGCACACAGTAAGAAACTGTGATCACAATGAACTGCACTGAATACAAATATATATATATATATATATATATATATCACAGCTGCTGCAACTGCTGTTTTATTCTTGTTTCCAGCATGTAGGGTTACAAAATGGTATCACTTCAAAAATCCGCCGTGGCTTTAAGGAGATGCTGTATATTAAACACAAGAAGTTTTTGAAATAACTTATGAGCCTATTGCTCTTACACACCTCCATGGTGAGCATGGATGGAAGACAAATATTGATTAACACATGCTGCAGCTGTAATTATATGCTTTCGGCTCATTTCACAGAATGTGGAAAATATAATGTTTGACACTTTGGTACCACTGCTGAAACAATTAGCATACTCTATTTCAGTTGCACAGCGGTACAGGTAGCCCTTATTTTAGGCCCATTTGTTGTATGCCTTTTTGCTTCAACGCTTCTTGCCAATGTACACCCCTTCTGAGTTTATGCTTTCTCATTTTCAGTTTATTGCACTTTGGCTGGCTGCATACTAGGACACTGCCAAAAGTGTACGAAATTCGTGGCATACAAATACAACAAGGCTAGGAGGCAGTGCACTCACCCTGAACTGCATTGGTCATCATGCACTCATCATAAAGTTCACACTGACATTCTCTCATATGTTTACTTGCCTATATTTAACAGTTTTTTTAATTAAATGCATAAGAAACATAAATCTACATCCCCTAGTGCAACCCCCAAAAATGGCAAATGGCTGTCTGCATTGAGGAGAAATCAGACAAAAGAAATTGGCTTGAAAAAGGTGATCACATTGCTAATGCCTGTTGCAAGTTGTGATAATGAAGAAAAAAATTAAAGCAAGCACTAAGTCAGGGCCTCACACTCCTGTAACTCTTAACACAGCTACTATCACCATTGTCTACCTCATCATTATCTGACCCAGGTGATCCCCTCTCCCTCCATTGTCACAGCTACCACTTGCACCACCAGCTTCCTCAAGCCATCTTCTCAGCATTGAATACAAGTGCACACAACTTGTTAAAAATTCCTTCCCAATTTACATAAGCTAAAAACGAATATGAATTGTTGATTTCCACATTAGGTGAATATCAGTAACACAATAATAATAAGAAAATGAACATACACCATACACAAAGAGACTGTCACTGGTATGATTGTCCCTAATCCCTCCCTATTGCATTACTTCTTATGGGAATATCATGTTTCATTTAGGCCTTTTTATTTATGCCCACTTCCTTTGGAACACAATTAGGGTATAAAATGAAAGCTACTTGTAACTGTTATTGTTTGTAAACTCTTCTTCCGGTTTCTTTTACAGAAGCAAAATATCTTTTCTGTCGTACACATCCACTAATCTCATCATCATAAAATTAAAGACATATATGAATTGCTATGTGCACTTTCCACTTCTACTGTCTGTCTAGGGTGAAATTCAGTGGCAGAAAACTGCACACAATGCTGCTGAACATTTGTGATTATCATGATACATGGCACAGGACAGGCTGCATTTCCCTTATACGTGTAAATAAATTTAAACACACGTGTACTGTACAAAGTATGACATTTTGAAATGCCCTAGTCTGTGTACCACAGTATGGAATATACTGCAGCCCTATCAGAAGTTTTAAATTACAGTATACCGCGAAATACTTAAAATTGTGGAAGTGTGCGCATATTCATATCTAGTGGGTTACAGAATGACCCCAAACAGTATCAGCCACTATTACAGAACTTTTAAATCCACAAAATAAACAATGATGATTCATTCTTACATCTGTTCTTGCTCATTTGCTGTAAATCCACATGACTCATGAAGCTGAGACAGGCTTGTTTGGCCACTATCATGGCCATGTAGTCTGGTGAAACCCTTTATTCCATCATCCCAGATAAATTTGAGCAGATGATGGTGGAAGTGTCGTATATGCTTCAACTGCCCTGTACCAGGACAACTGCATACTGATGTAAAAATTCGTTCTACGGAATACTGCCCATGAGAATCCTGAAATTTCACAGGCATATAATTACACTGAGATGAAGGTCCTGCACCCTCTAATAGAAGCAGCTCTGAGTGGCACATGGAGAACCCAATCCAGTAGTGAAATTCCTCATGCACCACCCATGTAATGCATCCATTACATGCTACATTTCATGGCATACTGCAGTTGTGCAGAGTATCAGAATCATAGACAAAAAGTAAGCCCAGGGGTTTAAGATACCAAGACACTCTCTATCGGAAATATGATTATAGAGGAAAGGCAGAAGTGGTAGTAAGCTAGGTGTGCCCAATTGGTGCAGCACACAGGATTTTATATGAAAAGTGGCTGCACAGGAGCAAAATGGGACATTTTAAAATTAGTTACACTTCTTAGCTTATTGTAAAAGTGTTTCAAAGGGAGTCTTAGCAATTATAGGGCAGGTTAGGCCTAAGCGATGATGCTAACTGTGGCAATAGTTACAGTAATGTTTGAAATGAAAAACCAATCTGCAGTTTTTTAGTTATTGTGCAAAATGGAATTCCAGAAGCAAATGCATGCCATTCATGATGTGGTGTGAAATACATAATACATAACATACAATACAATATTAATAATTTTTCTGCAAGAATTTTCATGTGATGATATCACCACAAAAATTAGTATAACACTCATTAGCATTCAGCAGCAAGATACAAACTGTATTGGAAACTGTGAGAAGATACATGTTTTACTTAATAATACCATTTTCATTATAATACATTACTTTGGGCAACAACTAAAACCAATAAGCTCAAAAATACATAATCTGAGCAGCTGACAGCATGTTTAAACAGAACACTTCTTCCCACCCCCCATACACATGTACACTGTATGGAGGTACTGGAAAATGCAGGTTTGCAGTAAGTTATATCTCACTGTGAGATTATTAATAACTGGGAGGCAAGCTAGGTAAAGCTATCCCATTACAGGGCTCTAGGAGGCTAAGGCTCCCAAAATTCTAGATAATCAGCACATGAAGGTGGTAAGGGTGTCAGTCTCAATGCACTGGCCACCTTTACCCCCAGGAGATACCCCTGGTACCCATTTCTGTTACAGAATGAAAACCACACGGCCATAGTGCAGGGGGAAGTATTATGTCTATGAAAAATCCCAGTGACCCCATCAGGAATTGAAACTGTGACCTTCCAGCTTGTAGCACAGTGCATCAACCAACAGCACTACCACATTTCCCCACCTGGGAGGTACAGTAACCTAAAATTTCATAATCAATAATGAAAAACCCTGCCACTGAACTCTAAAGCGATAATGTTCAAAGCAGTTCACCCTCACAAAACTCATTTCTATAAGGTCCTCTTATCTACTTCAGTCATCCCAAATGTCTCTCACACGAGATTCTCCAATAAAAATTTTGTATAAATTTCTTCTTTCCCCATGTGCAGTACACTCCCTTCTTGAATAATCCTAACAACACTAGTGAAGAATACAACCTACGAAGCATCACAGTATTTCATTCAATTCCGACATGTTGTAATAAATTAATGACACACTATATATGAAACCCCAGTTACTTATTTGCAGCAGGCACTTATATGGTATCATAAATCATACTGATGCTTGAATATACATTATAAACCCATTTACAGCCACACAATTTATGGAACAGTAATTATTTAAGAGACATAATCAATTACATACTACATTAGACATCCCTAAATATACCTTCCTTCAGAGCTTAAAACAAATGACCTTAAGTGCTGATGGTAGTTGCTACTAACTGACAAAAGTTCAAAAGTTATGTCAAAGTGCTCAAAGATGCTAAATAGGATGGGAAAGAAAGAAATAAGAAAAGGAAGAAGGGAGGGAGGGAGGAAGAAAGAAAGAAATATTCAAGGAGCAAAGTAAGGAACTACAAAGAAGTAATTTTACATTTACATTATAATGATCAATGATTAACACAAGTAATGACTACAGTGTAATTTGTTCTGATGTGCTGGCCAATGAGAGTACAAAACAACAAAACTCATATATCAGTTAGTTACTAGACATCCTGCACATAAAAATGAGGACCTGTTTTGTCTTAAACATTAAAAAGAAGAGTGAAAGGGAACAGCAGACACCAACAGTTCAATCACAGACTAAAACAGCACATTTGAAGTGTATTATCTATTTGTTACAACAGCAAGGCAGTACAATACATGGCAGCAAATATGCAGAAGTTTTCAACAAAACACTGAAACAAATTCAAATAAATTCAAGCAAGCATTAAATTTTTCAGTGCAACTGGATGAATGCATTGATAGAATGGCACTGGAAACTGTTTTTGTTGGATACCCTTATTAAGGTAAAATCCTAAAAGAAATGGTGTTTTACATCTTACCTGAAGGACATTCTACACAGGAACATATCTCCGACATAGTGGATGAAATTTGTAAAGCCAATCACCTGCTTTATTAGTATACGTGCAGATGGTGTCACTGCCATAACTTGCTAATTCTTATTGTGTATTCCACTTTCCTGCATTCCACAGATTATATTAAGGTGCAATCTCAGCATTTCCAAGAGGGAACTATGGGAAAATATTAAAACCCTACAATTCAGACACTAACCGACATAAAGCACGTATGTTAACCAAACAAGTCACTTAAAAAATACAAATGAAAAGTGTAGGACTCAAAAATAATTTCACCTGCAAATGGAAATTATAGAAAGCTATGCACCAAATGTGAACAAATTTATGTATACAGCATTTGTCATCTGTGGTCAGCAATGGGACAATCAGTCACTCTCAGGAGCAACAAAGCCAATATCAAACAATTTCTGCCCTTTGTCGCAGTTAAATGATCCTGTTTTGGAATGGTCAGATCATGCAGAAGTTGGCTATACTGCTGACTTTTCAAAACATCCTTGTTTTCTCCACCTCTTCAATGATGAAGTGCCTATAGCATGGCCTTTACTGTTGCTTACAGTATACATACCCCATTTGTCCACTGATGCACAAAAACAAATTTGTGTTTAAGGAACAGAGCACACCAATAATATTTACTAATAAATAAACAGGCCAAACTCACACATTCACCATTGCTAACATGAAGGGCCACCATCAGCCAAAATTATGAGCCAGTATCTTCTTCCTCCCATCCTCCTATCCTATTTCACTAAAATCCATCATAATATACTACTCTCCCATTACCACCTCTGCCATATGGCACACTTTCAACAATTTTCCCAACCAAAACTGTGTGTGAATAAAGTAATCACAAACCTCTATTCATTCATACCACCATATTGTAATGAGCAAGTACTGCTTGCGTCAGTTCTTGTGCTCATTACTCTGATTCCCGCCTGTTTGTTGTTCATTAGTCAATATACCGAGTCAGCACATGCCTGACTAATTGTCACACTTCTCAAGGTTGCCTCGTACTGGTATTCTGTATGTGTTATTAACACAACTATGCGAGATTCAGCTTTTATCTCCTATAAAAGCTGAGGGAAATTGGCCCAGAGTCATTCCGGCCTGCACCATTCTTCCGGCCTGTAGTACGTCAGACCAGGCCGCTTGTGACTGTAATTTGTGAAACATCCTCGTCGCTAAACCTTCGATCACCACGGCAGTGTGCTGCGAAGTTACTTCTGTCAGGAAGCAGTCTCTTAGATGTTCGCCTTCTACGCTGCTTTGCTACTGTCAGGAGGTAAGTCGCGCCGATAACACTCGCCAGATCCACGGTACTCTTTACCGCTAAATTACGTTTCGGTTCTGTCCCCTCCCCCCCCCAGGGTAACCTATAGAGGTGTGACAGCCTTGCAAATACTTACTTAGTGTATTCTTTACTTTATTCTCTAGTCACCTTATCTTAGAATATACAATACTACTTTGCTACCTGCATAACAATTATTGATCCCTTCCCCACTCCAGGTTTGTTTGTACCAAGATCTCTTGGTTGGTGGCAGCATTAACTACCTTATAGGGCATCAGGCACTCACACAGGATACCTGACCCACTACATTGGTTTGCAGCGGTGGTTCTCGAACCCCAGGGTCCTTGCAATAGTAACCATTACATTGGTTTCTTTACTCAGTTAGCTTTGGCTGCATTGGTCCCACACACCACGTCTATTCAGAGTAGTAGAACTGTTGTTGTTGGAGTTGTCATTAGGGAGGAAGTACGTCAGGTATACCCCTTTTAAAATTAACCAGTCACGATGAACCCAGAAGCCCGTTTGAAGCTCGAATTGAGCGAAGCGCAGTTGGAAATTCAGCGCTTAAGGGAGAGATTGAGCACGACCCCCCCACTGTCCACAAGGATCTGTCCTTGGTATCTTTGGTCCCAAAATGATCAGGCGCGGAATCAGCCATCTCGCTTGAGGAATTTTTCTCGAGCATAGAAGGCTCGGCTAAGATTGGGCATTGGGCGGAAGCAGACTGTCTACAAGTGGCAGTCCTAAAGCTAGCAGAGACAGCTAGGACCTTTTATTTTTCTTGTCCAGAGCTCCATGCGGAATCAGTAACGTGGCAAACGTTTAAGGCCATATTCAGGGAACGGT
>Ga0268261_10002092_pt1 | contig 14191 bp, 13 predicted proteins | sample TergutNc150P1_FD_190353 | JGI IMG/M metagenome (GOLD analysis project Ga0268261, IMG submission 190353) | Nasutitermes corniger P1 segment gut microbial community from laboratory colony in Florida, USA - Nc150 P1 (SPAdes) (version 2) | ecosystem: Host-associated > Arthropoda: Insects >... | reverse complement strand
TAGCAGCCTAAGGGTTAATGATTTAACCCTTATCCTGCTAACGTGGAGAAAATGGTAAGCTCCTAATAATGCCAGCAAATAGCAGATGGGATTTAATTCAGGGTTTTAAGGGTTAATAATTGTACATTACCCTCACATTTTGACTGAATATGGTGGAGGGCACTGACTTATCATTTACTTCAGTTTAAACTACCCATATATGTATATTATGACCTCCAAAGCACATATCATAAGCTACACCTTAAATTGAAGATGTCTGCAATGATACTGTAAACTACAAACATATTATTAGAAAATATATTAAATAAAGAATAACTATCAAGATCGAATTTGAAAACAAATGTTTACATCTGAAGGTCTACCTTTTAGGACTGTGATGTCATAAAAACCTCTCAAAAATATTGCCCTACGGACTACCGGACAGTGTATAATCTTGTGGGCCATCAAGAAAAGCAAGCAGCATTAGACTACTTAGTCAGAACAGATACAGCCATTTTACTGTTCCGATGTCTCCAAGTGGCAGGTTTTTTCAACACGCAGCCCTCTGAATCAGGTATGTATATGTGCGTGTGTTTATACACAGTTACCTAAAGACACCCTTTTTAAAATAATAACTGAAGTACTCTTAATTTTAGCACACACTATACACATAAAAAAAATATAAAACAGTGCATCCACTTACAAGTTAAATTCCATTGTCACTTCCCAGCTCCTGGCATGAAATGCATGAACTCAGTGTCAGGTGCTACAAGATTTTCCCAATATGAGTCATGTACTACTGCATAGGAATAAAATAAATTTGTAAATACTGTCTCTGCACATGTTGCCACATTCACCGTACCACTTACAAAGGTTGAAATTCACCAACAAATTTTTCCTCAGGGTATGGTAAAATTTACTTTCTAATGTTTTCCTTCAAATCTTCTTCCATGTGACAGTTCAGTTGGTTGACTGTCATTCAAAAAAACCCCATAAATAAGTCACATAGTGTAAAAACAGGTCAAAGTGCTGACCACTAATCTTTAACCTACATGTATCCAATAATTTGGATGCAAATGTGGTGACAACACTAGCAATTTATTTTATATATTTAGGCAAAAAAGGATATTTTCTGCATTTTTCAGCCACGCTACACAATCGCTGTTGTAGTCCCCACAAATTTCTGTTTATGTAATATTTTGTTTTTTCTGTTCAAATAATATTCATATTTTACATAATGCAAGTTCTAATATTTAAATACCAGTCCATAGTTTACAGGTTGCCACCAACCTCCTCTTCCAGAGCTGTCTGAACTTTGTCTGTGGCACAGTTAGAAGTGACCCACTAGAAACTACATGAATAAAGGGCTGTTTTTGGACAATGAAGGATTAACTTTAAAACCAATGGGTCTGGTAGAATTGAGAATATTGTGCAGACAACACAATTCAGAAATTCCTTTCACGGAAAATAAAGACAGGCTAGGATGAATATATGTACAATCTGTGGCACAGTTCTTTGGCGAGATGAGCCACTCTCATCATATTTAAGAGTGCTAGCATCAGAACACTATATAAAATTTTATATCACTGCCCACGGCAAAGTAGCAGTCACAACTTGCACAATGCTGTCTCCACAATTTCCATTCTTGTAGGGTTGTGAAACTTGGACTTTCACCTTAAGAAGAATGTACAGACCAGGGGTGTTCGAGAATATGTAGACCAACGTGACAGGAAGAAATGGAGGACAGAGAAAATTATTCTTTGGTTTATATAATTAATTAACCCTTTAAACACCGAATTAAATCCCATCTGCTATTTGCTGGCATTATTAGCTCACGATTTTCTCCACGTTAGCAGGATAAGGGTTAAATCATTAACCCTTAGGCTTCTAATGTCATATATATATGGAGCGCCTATTCTTGATGTTTCTAGATCACACACAATGACACACCACAGTCGGTAGGACTCCTCTGGACAAGTGATCAGCTCGTCGTAGAGACCTCTACCTGAGAACACACGACACTCACAACGCCCCGGTGGGATTTGAACCCACGATCTCAGCAGGCAAGCGGCCGCAGGCTGCTTGCCTGCTGAGATCGTGGGTTCGAATCCCACCGGGGGCATGGATATTTGTCTGTTGTGAGTGTCATGCGTTGTCAGGTAGAGGTCTCTGCGATGAGCTGATCACTCGTCCAGAGGAGTCCTACTGACTGTGGTGCATCATTGTGTGTGATCTAGAAACATCAAGAATAGGCGCTCCATATATATATATGACATTAGTAGCCTAAGGGTTAATGATAGCCGTTGTTACAGTAGCAATTTACAGGGCAATTTGTATTGTAACATCTCTTTGAACACTTATCACTGTAGTTCAGATATGAAAGTTGGGGTCATATTTCAAAGCCGTATGGTCCTGTAAGTAAATGTGAGCGGAAATATACCACTAAACTAGATCGCTACATTATACACAATATGTTTATAAGGGCACGAATTTGGCAGTCCTGTCGACCTAGATGGTAGGAAACTGACCATCACCGAGTTCTTCCCCATACTCATTCATTACCACATCATGTATCTACACACAGGGGATGGACAAAATAATAAAAATACTAGACAATATAGGAATAAAACTGTTTGTGCTGCCTGCGCTAAAAGAAAATTAGTTGTGAGAATCTTTCATTATTCTTTTGTTTACAATGTGTAGTGCCAGTGTCAATGCATTACAGATTGTGTTTAGTGACAGTTTGTACGAAGGTACTGCAAAATGGGAGACTTGTAAAATTTTCAAAGAGGATAGATTGTTAGTGCGTGTTTCACTGGAGCATCTGTAACCAAATGGCCACTTTATTAGGCGTATATAGAGCAGCAGTTTCCAAGGTTATGATGGCATACACAAATCATGGGAAGAGATCATCAGCTGAGAGGAAAAGTGGCTGAAAACCAAAACTAAGTGAAAGAGGATTGTGTCTAAGTATCATAGAACTCGTGCAGCAGAGGTGACTGCAGAACTCAGTATTCATCTTGAAGACCATTTTCACAAAATCAGTCTGATGAGAGCTTCACAAATCCCACATCCATGCTACAACTGCAACTGCTAAACCTCTGATTACTGAAAACAATGCTAAAAGGCGAGAAAGATGGAGTGATGATCATAAAACTTGGATGTCTGATTGGAAACAAAAATGTGGTCAGATGAGTCATCCTTCATGTTTCTCCCAACATCAGGCTGGGTTTGTGTTTTGAGAACACCCAAGGAAGCCTATAATGCTGAATGCCTGGTTCCAGCTATAAAATATAGAGGCAAATCTGTGATTTTTTTTTATAGGAGCCATCCCATTGTGTTTTGCAATAACACAGTAATTTATTCAGTCAATAACACAGCATATATTGGTAATCAATATTAAAAACTCGGCGACATGTTTCGGTTCACTGAACCATCATCAGGCCAAATATCAAAACCGAGTACTGATACAGTCAGCAATTGCGCTAACTAGTGTGTGCACTTGAGTACCAGTACTGTATTTTGATATCTGGCCTGATGATGGTCCAGTGAACGTAACATGTCACTGAGTTTTTAATATTGGATACCAATATATGTTGTATTATTGACTGAATAAATTACTGTATTAAATCTGTGATGATTTGGGCAGCAGGATCTTGGTACGATTCCCAGTGGCCACACGGTCTAAGGCATGGGTCTGTGGCTGCTCGCTTGCTGGGATTGTGGGTTCAAATCCTGCCGGGGGCATGGATGTCTGTCTCTTCTGAATGTTGTGTGTTGTCACACAGAGGTCTCTGTGTTGGGCTGAACGCTCATTCAGAGGAGTCCTACTGAGTGTGGTGTGTCTGGGTGAATCATAAATCCTCAAAAATGATGAGGACTTGCCCAATAGGGCTGTTGCATCATGGTTAAAAAAAATGGTATTCTGCTGGTCCTATAATTACTCTGAATGGTCAAATTACTGCCATTGATTACGTGGACATTTTAGGTAACCAGGTGCATCCTGTGGTCCAGATGTTGTTACCCAACAGTGATGTAGTTTTTTAAGATGACAATTTGCCCATACACCTAGCCAGAAGTGTTCAGTCTTGGTTTGAGGAGCATGAAGTTACACTTAACATCTTCACTGGCCAGCATAATCACCAGATCTAAACATCATCGAACCACTATGGTCAGTTATATGCTTTCTTCTGGGTAATTGCCCAGCGTCTGAATTGAGACGCCGGGGAATTACCCAGAAGAAAGCATATAACATTCAGAACATGGCAAAAGTTTGAAATCAAGAACAGTATGGTCAGCTTTACAGTGTGGGATGAGAAGCAGATTTGTTCCTACATCTCTGAAGCAAAAAGACAACATTCATGAAGAGTGGTAAAGTATTCCACTATAGACTATGCAGAATTAACTTGAGTTTATTCCAAGGATACAAGCTGTATAGCAGGCAAACAGTGGCCCAACTCCACATAAATAAAGAAACGTGTATCTTCCACAACTGTCGCCATTATTTTGTCCATCCCCTATATGTCTGCCACAAACAGGGAGGGAAGAGAGCAACACGCTTCTTTTACATGATTATGAATGTCCTGATTACAGAATGTTACCCCTAGTTATCCCCAGCTGTGATGAGTCAGCATCACTAATATCCAAAGCTGATACTGTGTAAGATCCTGAGCAACTTTCATCTATATACCATCATAAGATCCATGTTTGTATTACCTTCATAGCCCTGTAGACATTACAATAACTCCTCTCGATACAAACAACTATAGAAACATCTGATAGTAGCAGTTATGTAAATCTCGAATTTGAAACTGAAACAATGTGTATGTTTCAGAATATGAATTAACAGAGGATGAAGTGTTTGTGGGAGGATTACTGCTGCATCACCTTCAAATACTACGATTCAATGCTCACGAAATATCCGAACTGCGACTGGAATCGCCAGGGAAACTTAATACTTCTCGTTCTGTATTCCTAGGGGGAGGATTATTTCCGACCCTAGCTTTGTTCAACCATTCATGTGATCCAGGAATAGCAAGGTAATGGTTTAAACATCAGCAAACTTGATTTACTGTGGTACATCTTTTAATAATGTATTAGATAACTTCTCTTAATTCAGCAAACATTTCAATGCAAACAGATATAACAGCCAAGGTGGTAATATGCCAAAATTTATTACATCCACACAAAGTTCAACATTTCTGAAATTCAACCAAATATATAAGGTGCTGGGAACAACTTAACAGCTCCTCTATTGTTATTCATTGCTGCAGTAATATATTGATACTATTCTCTGCAAGCATCATTGTGGGTCCTTGTTCTAGTAAATAATTTTCGCAGAGACAACTCAAACTCTTTAACAACCCAATATATAAATTAATATGGCTGCTCTCCATTATTTTTGTGTTGATGCCTGATCAAGTGACTCTGTTTACTGCATGCCTTATTACACACATCATGCAAATATGGCCAGTTCACAAAATTTTCAATTGTCACATCTCAACGTTTATCTCAACACTACATGGCTTTGACAATGGTTTATAACTCACTGACAAAATCTATTTTTTTGACTCCATCTGCTGTCTAAAATAATTTAAAATACAATGTTTTGGAAGCTAGCTGAAGATGGAAATAGAGCCAGCTTCTGCAGTGACATGTTTTAAAGTGCTTTAAAAATTTTAAATGCTGGACAGAGTCCAAAAAAGGAGTGTGTGTCAGAACATGCTAATCATTAACTCTTGCTACACATTTCAGCTACAAATAATCATCCTCAGACAAGTGTCCTGACAATTCCTATCATACCTGGGATCCCAAGTTTCACATAAACATGACACAAGAGTTGATGGCAATAAAGCTTACATTTGTGTCAAAAGAAAAGTCTGTTCCATTTAAATGTTTGTGACTGCGCAGAAGTCATGTCATGAGCATCCTAACTCCCAGTCTTATTGCCTTCTGATACCAACTGTGGTGCCAGTTAATGAAATGAACTTGATAAACCAACATGATTGGCCTGACACTGCACTCAATGTATACAACTGCAGTGCACGTCCTTTTTAATTTGGAGGCTCAATAGGGGTAGAATTATTCTAGACAAACAGTTTCAACATTTTAGCTTATTTATGTACTGAATATAAAACAATAAACTTCTTGGTGTATTAAAATTACATAGGACCTCTGGGCCATGAACAGTGTGTTCAACAGACACTAAATATACATATGCAGAAGTGTGGTACATTTCATTCTACAGGTATTTCCAAGGAACTTCGGTAATAGCTCGTGCCATTAAGAACATCCCCCAAGGAGAGATGATTGCTGAAAACTACGGACCGATATTCACTCAGACTCCTCGAGCAGAGAGGCAAGCTTCTCTGAAGTCACAGTATAAGTTTGATTGTGTATGTGTTCCTTGCACTGAAGACTGGCCATTGTTCAAAAACATGGACAACGGAATTATGAGATTTCGATGCACAACTGGCACAGAAGGTCGTGAAGTACCAAAATGCAACAGTGTGATTTGTGTACCAACAGATACCTCAAACTTCATGATCCAGTGTCCTGTATGCAAACAATACACTAACTTATTTGTAGGGCTGAAAGTACTGCAGGTAAGCATAACAGGACTGTTTACATGCTAACCAAACAAAATGCTTCCCATTAATTTTATCCAACTAGTCCATGTTAAAATTACACTTTTAGCAGCACAGGCAACTGAATAAAACAGAATTGCAGTGAAAGGGCTAGAAACATACAGAGTATTAGTTATTATCTTTGGGCACACCTTGCACAAAAAAGAGTAAAAGATGGATGCAATTTCAGTGATGAAATTTAAGAGACGATCATCTGGGTTTTGTACTGTGTGACTTCATTAATCTGGTGTTTCCAACTTCAAAGTAGGTCTTATGAAACTGCACATTATATGAGAAGACAACAATCTTAAATTCAAAAGTGAATTACTCGTCCTACATTACATTTTTGTACAGAAGTTACACCATAAGCTTGACATAATTTTCAATGGATCAGTGTAAGGAACTGATATGTTGACTGTTATGACATATTTAAGCTAAATATGATGACCAAACAGCAGATCTAAAATAATTCATCATTGTTAATCTAAGGACTCTTATTTTTTATGCTACTCTAATGTAAGTACAGTACTTAAAATACATAGACTTCAGCAGCTGACTGTTACAGTACTTATCTAGCCAAAATATTCCCGTCACAAAACCTAAAGACCCATTACCACGTTTATAGGTCTTCTCACTGGATCCTGCTCTTAGTGAGCTATCTGCCCCACCCCAAGACTGTTTGACAATTCCTTGTCAACTGTCAGGTACTGATTATTCAACATATTTGCACCTATTCTCCATACCTGGAGGATGGCTTCTCCATTCACAATCAAAGGATGTGTCACATCATAGCAATAATAACCCATCACAGACTGATCATTCTCAACTACAAACTAAAATCCATGATATGCACTACAAGGGAAGTCAGGATGTTTCTGAATCATAATGGTAAACCACCTGACTAACACAGTATCATGTTCCAGAAAACAGTACTCTTCATAGTCAATACTGTGGTAACTTGAAGTCATACAAATTTGTTGTTATTTACGTAATATTTTGATAACTTAAAACTCATATGAAAGTCCTTTAGAAATATCCTGTAAACATTGTAAATGCTACTTAAATTTTTCTCACAAAAAAAATTGTTTCACTCTGCATTTCTGCGTCAAATTAAAATACAAGACACGGTATTCAGTCCGTACATAAGTCAGAACAGAAGGTGAAAACAGAAAATTATAGCCACATACAATTGATATTTACAGAACAGCTCTGGCAAGAATGGGTGTATCATCTACCAGCTGTGTTTGTAAAACAATCTTGTGATCAAGAAAGTGTCAAGATCACTGCCTTTTGATGGTGAAAATGAATTATTACACACAAAATTTATGTTTAAAAATATTTAAGTGAAGGGAATGTCAATTTCAATACAGAATTACAAAATAATATAATTTTCAGGTTTCAGCTGTTACAAACTTTTCACACTCAACAAGCTAGTTTAGACAAGTGTTTCCAGAGATGTCTTAATGAGGGTTTGACTACATTTATTCAAGGTTTATTTCATAATATTTGGCAGTATCACAGATTACACATTGTTGAATGATACATGAATGATAAAGTGGAATGGAGTTTGAAGGAGCGAAGTTGTGGCCTGTTTGAGGTAGCATCCTTGCAGTTGAACGGAGGTAAACTACCAATAATCTCAGTCAAGATAAATGGTGTCATTACTAAGAGTAAAACTGAGCATTAAGCATGTCTTCTGAATCAGGATGTGTACAAGTGAACAAAACAACAGTGATATGGGGCCCAAATGACATAGCTCTTCTCCTAGACTAATATATCAAGGTGAATCAACTTTGCAAAGCATGTGCCTGTAGTATGCCTCATTATTCTTGAAGCAAAGGCCAAACAAAGGCAGATACAAAAGTGACTGATTTATGTCAAACTGTCTTCAGCCAGCAAGAGAGTGGGTCAAGCTGAACTACAGTGACCGTCTGCATTAAAAATCTGTACAAAGAAAACAACCTCCAGCCCTCAATAGATGTGGGGTCCATCTGTTGCCAACAAAATTCTCAATATTATGATGAACTTCATTACTGTTAATGCTCTATTTTTCGCCCTGAATTTCCACATGATTTACGTGTGTGTCCAGGAATTTATAAATAGAACAACATATTTTCTTCAAACAAAATAAAAAATGCTTATTATACAACTTGATAACAAACACATAAAAACATTTCCCTCAATTTCTTTTACAGGATGCAGTTGTAATGTTCCCAACAGCAAAACAATTGATGGATGAAGGCAAAGTGAGACAAGCTATGGATAAATACATCAAGATCTTCAACATTCTTGATAATACATTAGCTCCACCCTTCAGGGATTTTAACCTGTGTCAGCAAGCCATACGCCACTGCATGCTGAGTTTTGGCAATACATCAATTATGCCAGAGAAAGTCACAAAGTAACATGACTTGAGAAACATACTGTGCTATTAAATGGGTCATGATTTTCTTCTCTGTTTACTCTCCAGTCTTTGAAACAAACATACCTACAATTTTGTTAAGTATGAGAGTAGTGTCAATTATTTTGTGATTGGTTTGTTTGTTTGTTTATTTGATCATCCATTCAGTCACACATATAACATTGGACAAGTCAATTACAGATTACAATTTATATATTACAACATAACTTATAATATATGGACATCTATTCAATATAACATAATAATTACAAAATTTAAAGACCAATTGGAAGTGGTATCTGTCACTACAAATAGGAATATATGCATTTATATATTTGTACCTATGAGTTAAGAATTTAAATTAAAAATAATAATATGTGAGTTATATTACATGTAAGACTATTTAGATATGTACTTATAAAATAATTACACTGGACCAAGATCTTTACTGGAATTCCAAGTAAAATATTCCTCTGAGTAAAATGAATTTATAAGTAGAAAAATTTTCAGAGTAGATCTAAATTGCTTTATGTCATGAGATGCATTTTTTATGTTAGTAGGAAAGTAGTTAAAGACTTTAATTCCAAAATAAAAAGATCCTTTTTGAAAAGTTGTTAAGTTTGCAGTTGGAGTATGTAAGTCAGAACTAAATCTATTGTTATATTATGAATTTCTGAATTTGATTCATATAAATCTCTATTTTTTGCAACAAATAATAAAGGGGGAAAAAATATATTATGATTTTAGTGGTAAAATTTTTAAATTCTTGAATAACTGACGACAGGAATCTCCATTTGGCATTCATAATTATTCTAATTATCCTTTTTTGAATTTTAAAAATACAAGAACTGTATGCCCGAATTACCCCAGAAAATTATGCCATACAACAGAATGGCATGGAAATATGAAAAGTAAATTGTTCTTAGTGTATCTTGGGACATAAAATGTTTAACATACCTAATTACATAGCATGCTGTGCCTAGTTTAAACATAATTTGATCAATATGGTCCTTCCATGACAAGGAACTATCTATATTTAATCCAAGAAATTTGATATTTTTAGTCTCTTTAATAAGTTTATTGTCACACGTTATTTTTATATTAGTTTCATATCTATTTTTAGGCCTAAATTGTACAAAGTAGGTTTTATCAAAATTTAATGATAATGAGTTACTTCTGAACCAGTCATTTTTATCATCGATTATATTGTTAATATCTTCTTTAAATTTTGAGGGAATAAGATTTGCAATTATTACACTTGTGTCATCTGGAAATAGAACCGGTTTCAATGGGTCAGCCATTATATTTGGAAGATCATTTATAGAGAGTAAGAAGAACAAAGGTCCAAGTATAGAACCCTGAGGAACACCATGTTTTATTTTGCCCCATTCTGAAAAAGCAGTATTATTAGAAGAGCTATTATTTATTAGTACTTTCTGATATCTATCACTGAGGTAAGATCTTAGCAATGCATTGGTTTTGCCCTTGAATCCATAAAATTCACATTTTGATAATGGTATATCATGATTTACAGAGTCGAATGCTTTTTCTAAGTCAAAATATTCCACCAACTTTTAACTGATTATTAAGTTATAGTAATATTTCATTTATTAGTTTAAAGGAGGCTTTTTCAGTTTAGGAATTATTTCTGAAACCATATTGTTTGGTTGCTAATATATTAGTTTGGTTAATGTGTTGGTACAATCTTGTATATATAACTTTTTCCAGAAGCTTTGAAAAGTAAGTAAGTAACGATATAGGTCTAAAATTGGTTATATCCGTTCCGTCTCCTTTTTTATGTAAAGGCTCTAGTTCAGAAAATTTTAATCGGGAGGGAAAAATACCTGACGAAAGTGATTTGTTGCATATGTATGTTAGAGGAGATGTGATAAAGTGTGTACTTTCTTTTAAACGTTTCATAAGAATCCCATCATATCCATGGGAGTTTTTGCATTTTAGTGTTTTGATAGTTTTTTTCTGTTCCTTTGGGTGTTGTAATATACTTTACTTTCATGTTTGAACAGGGGTGTTTAAATATTTTTATGAAGACAATGTATGGGATTGTTAGAATTTAATAAAGTCTTATCATTTTTTAATATTATTAGTTATTCTGTCAGCTACTTATAAGAAGTAGTTACTGAAGGAGTTTGCAATTAATTGTTCACAGTAATTAACTTTCCATCTATATTTATGAGATGAGTATCTACATTTATATGGTTTTTGCATGTTTCTGTTTTTATAATATCCCAGGTACTTTTTATTTTATTATTGGACTTAGAAATCTTATTGTTGTAATAAAGTTGTTTGGCAGCTTTGATTACTTTAGATAAAATTAAGCAGTGAGATTTGTAGTGTGTCTTTAACTTAGGATTATTACTATCTCTACTAATCAAGTAAAGTTCTCTTTTATGTTGGCATGAGGTTTATATTGCTGTTGTAATCCAGGGTTTGTTATTATGTGTACTGTATAGTTCCTGTAACGGGAAGCTGGAGTTAAAAATTCTCAAGTATGTCACTGTAAAATGCTTACTGTTTACAAATCATCTTACCATACTGCCTGCTCAAACAATTTTTGTTAAAGATACTCCACAATCACATGTCTATCATGTGCAGTAGTATCTATGCTTATAGCTGTAACTCCATACAGCAATATAGACTGCCTTCTAACACCAGTGAAATAAATGTCACATAATATGTTACAGGAGCACAAGTAAGTGAAAAATTTTCACCCACACCAGAATTCAGACTTACAGAATGGATGCTCACCACTGATCATTACCAAGATTAGGTCAAAGTTGCTGGTGTGAAAATGCAGAACAAAAGTAGAAATTTGGGAGTGATTCACTAGTTTGTGTGGGATATTATTAAAACTGATGTACATGCTGCCAACAGCCACAACAAATTTTATTAGTCTTATCAATACTTGCTACAAGTTTTGGATGTACCGACCATCCTCAAACTGCAAATACAGGATTTTAAAACTCAAAATAAAATACACGTATATAGTGCCTGAGGATGGTCAGTATGACCGAAACATGTAGCATGAATCGACAGATTAATAAAATTTGTTGTGGATGATGGCAGCACTTATGTCAATTTTAATATAATATACAAAAACAAGATGAATTTACCCCCCCCCCCCCAAAAGGGGGGGGGCAGGACATTATTAAATGGAGAGTTGTTACTACATTTCTAAAGTGAGCTGTGTTCGTTATAAAATTATTTAATGAAGCATATCTCTAGCACTGACATTTAAACATCTCATGATTAAATATTCCATTGTTTGTGTTCTACAGTACTGCTTTTTTTTTGCTTGTATTCCCTCATATTTTTCAGAAGTACCCTGAGAATGGAGGCAATATGTCCTTTGAATCAGTATAAATTTTCCCACTACTAAATGCCATCATAACTGAGAATAAAAACCATATAATGAGTACGAAGTTTAAGTAAGCTTCTTTTATTTAAGGTATTCTCTACTTACAGTGACTCTCCACAAGCTCTGTTGGACTTACAAAAAATTTTTTATTCCTTATAACAGAGTTCAAAGAATGTCTGCAACATTTCTGCATCTACATTTGAATCACTTTCCAGGCCAAGGCACTGCTAATATGGAGAACTGAAATGGAATAGTGGACACATTTAGCCAAATTTAAATAAATTTTATACAAGTTTGTGTTGATTGTAATAGGCAGCAAAATACATAAATTTTTAGTGGTACTCACACTGTGTAGACAGACAGCAGTAAATTCCACACTGAAAGTTGTGTTCATGGCCACTGTTATTGCTTATAACATATTTCAACACCTAAACATTAAGCTGTAAACAGTCATGTGTAACAAATGGGACATGCATCTACTGATGAGAATTTGTAGAGGAATGAGGTTCAGGCTTAGGATTGAAGTCCTGCAACAAAACTGAAAATTGTATGGAAAGCCCCTGGTTTCAAATCCTAACTGAAAGGATAATTACAATGCAAATGTAATGCACCATTTTCAGTGTCAGTGGCAAAGAAAGAAGTGCATTATAAAAACAATGTCCATTTCTCAAACTGTGTGCAATTTTCTGTGTGCCAGTGTTATTGGAATATTATTCAATCAACATTTAGCTTTCTACAATACTTAAATATTCCAAGAACTGGAAGATTATGCCTCAGAGCAAAATGTTCTTGAAATCTGCAGGAATCATCCTTCAAGCGTCTTTCATTCACATACCTGAGTTAACATTTTGTGTGTGTGTCCATCAATGTTACATGTTACATGTGGGTTATGTTCACCATTAACATAAATTTTCTTCAGTTTATTATAATAAATATGGATTACATTTCACAGCAAAGGGTGTCTAAAACATTCAACCACAGTGTTTGTGCTCGATCCCTATACAACATTAATCAAATTATTGATTGTATCTAACTTCTTTGCTTTTTAATTTAGCAAGAAATAATAAACACTAATTTATATAAATAATATGAAAATGTATTAAAAATTAAAATTTCTGATTATATTGCATGCAAATCCAATTGCTGTAGAAACACAACTTAACAATCACAGAGTTATTCTTATGCAATAAAAGATTCTGTTCTAAGAAGTCCAATTTCTATACCCTATCAGCAGTGCTGATATTTGTAACTTAAACAGTACCCACATTTCCTTTCTTTTTGAGCATAAATGGTCTGTATATTAAATGAACACTAAATATGGTGGTGTCACACTGAAGTTCTAATCTAGACCTTTGCAAACCCAAATCTGCCTTGGCAACATATTTTGTGCATGACAAAATGGCAGCATTTGTCATTTCTCCAATTTATTTTTATATGACTGACAGCAGCACCAAACACATACGATGGCAGCATTTGCACTATCATCTCCCTTAAATAAAAATATATAAATTAACCCTTTAAATGCTGAATTAAATCCCATCTGCTATTTTTTGGCATTATTAGCTCACCATTTTCTCCATGTTAGCAGGATAAGGGTTAAATCATTAACCCTTAGGCTACTAATGTCATACATACATATATATATATATATATATATATATATATATATATATATATATATATATATATGGAGTGCCTATTCTTGATGTTTCTAGATCACACACAACGATGCAGCACAGTCGGTAGGACTCCTCTGGACGAGTGATCAGCTCGTCGCAGAGACCTCTACCTGACAACACACGACACTCA
>Ga0268261_10002091_pt1 | contig 14194 bp, 10 predicted proteins | sample TergutNc150P1_FD_190353 | JGI IMG/M metagenome (GOLD analysis project Ga0268261, IMG submission 190353) | Nasutitermes corniger P1 segment gut microbial community from laboratory colony in Florida, USA - Nc150 P1 (SPAdes) (version 2) | ecosystem: Host-associated > Arthropoda: Insects >... | reverse complement strand
ACACACACACACACACACACACACACACACACACACACACACACACACACACACACACACACACACACACACACACACACACACACATCATATAACTTCTGTAAACCTTAAATTCATTAATCATTCAGCAGGTGAAATTAACAAGAAGTGAACGCAGCACACACAAAATCTGGTCTGTAATGAATTTATTGTTCCTCCTACAAAATAATGTAATGAGTTCAAAATGGTTTCAAGAAGGGAAAATCAACTGAAATAGTGATTCATGACTGCCTTTAAAGTATACAAGAGGCCATCAAAAAAAATGATAAACCTGATTGCAATTTTCTTTGATTTATCGAATGTATATTATGTATTACACCAATCAATTTTGCTTTCTAAATCAGATACTTATACAGTCAGAGGTGTAGCAAATCTACGGTTTAAATAATACCTATAAAATAAAAAATAATGTGCAGAAATAAATTATGAGGACAGTACCAAGCAGACTACAGGAACACACACTTCTGATTTAAGGTAAATTCAGAATGGTGTGCCTTAAGATTCAGTCCTCGGCCAAATTTTATTTTTATCATGTATAAAAACAATTTTCCAACAAATATGCAAGCTGCAGAGACATCTTTTGGCCAATGAGACAAACAGTCCAATAAATGCTGACACTGAAAATGTTCTAAAAAAAAGAATACACAGAATTATAAAGGAGTTACTAACTTGGTTTCATGCAAATTGTTTTGTGATAAATTTCAAGAAAATTAAAGCAATGCCATTTCATACTTGGCAGAACAGAAGCCTTTTAAAACCGCAAATCACATTTAAAAATATGTACATTAAATGTAAATAGGAAACAAAATTTTTGGGTTTCATCAGACTGGAAGTATGAAATTGGGTGTTCATATAAAAATATTAAGCCCTAAACTGAGTAAAAGTTATTATATAATGCAATCCCCTAAAGGTCTAACAAGTTTAAGTATCCTGATAAGTATGCATTTTTTAAACTTTCATTCACATTTGAGGTATGGCCTATCTTTTGCGAGGGAGAAAGGGGGTGTGATGGGGAAAGAAAAAAAAAATTAAGGCTAGAAAAGAAAGTGGTAAGATTAATTAATAACATGGAGAGAGTTACTTCCTGCAGCGACCTGTTAAAATATTAAAACATATTCCCATTGCCATGCGTGGATAGACTGGAAATTGTGTACTACTGAAGTTAAACCAAAGTAGGTTGAAACTAAATTCAGTTACATATGATTATAATGCATGCCAAAGGTCAGACTTTCATCTCAGTATTGTAGAAATGATATTAAAAAAAGTGTAAATAGCATGGATATCAGACTGTACATAACTTCACAAGTTATTTAAAGATCTTAAAAAGTACACAACTTTTTATAATGCAACTCAAACAGTTTTTATTGCCAAAGACCTTGTACTCTGTAGTAGAATACTTCTTTTTACAAACTATTATCATGGAATTTTTTTTTTTTTTTTAGTTTGTTCATCCCCGCTGTGCTGAAGGTATAATTGTCAATATACATATGTAAATAAAACCGTCGTAACACAGCTGTAATTATGTCAGCTAATAAGCTTAGGTTACTTTATTGTTGTTCTAACAACAATAAAGTAACCTAAGCTTATTAGCTGACATAATTACAGCTGTGTTACGACGGTTTTATTTACATATGTATATTGACAATTATTATCATGGAAAATGTAACTGAACACAAGGTGAAGACTTGTTTTAAGAAATGATACCTCTCTATATCCAAGAACTGTTAAAATGATAAATCCTTGTAATATGACAAGTATGATGCTTCATATATATAGGAACTGTATTAATGTGTCCTACACAAATTTGGTCAAGAAGGATAAATAAAAATACAATACAACATTTTATCTTCTGCACTGTGTGACATACAAATGTTTGGGAATAACAACATGTTTACAGAACAGATATGCCAACAATTAGTGTTACCTTACACTCAGCAATAAGTCAGCTAACTTAAAACAAGATTTAACGTAACATGCGTGAGATGTCAGACTTCTGGCATGAATCAGTAGACTTGACAACGGCCGGTCACCACATGCGTATGTAAATCAGAGGCTGTAAATACAGTTTGGAGCTCCTGGTGATGAGCGGTGTGCCGCTCGAAACATGTTGAGCATTCAGCGAACGTTGGAATAATAAATTCTATTACAAGATTGCATCTTGTTGGTTATTTCTACTGATTCATTCTACGATGCATGGATCCATGAATATTAAATTCTGGCATGAAGCAGAAGAGATCTGCAATCTTTGGGTTACTACACAGCGTAGAGTGGTAACTCATTACCGATGTTTCAGGACAAACTATCGGTCCCATCCTCAAGGGCTGAGAATCCAAGAAGGCACGACCCTTGCAACATGGGACCAATAGGTTGTCCTGAAACGTCAGTAAGAAATTACCACTATATGCTGCATAGTGGTCCAGAAGAGCACAGATCTCAAGTTTTAATGTAACAGTTTGCCAAATTCCACTTCAAATTTTGTACAGTCTCCAAGATGATGGTCACATAACCAAAACATGTAGAAGGAACATTACATTAGTTGTGGACTGGAATTTGTGTGTATTAAGTTGGTTTCTACTGCAAGACATGCTGCTCACTTCCAAGAGCTCCAGCAATAGTACATTGTATTTACAACTACTCTTCCCATTATCCACAGTCTAAAAATACAAACACTGAACACAATATTTACAGATCAAGTTTCTGAATGTTGTTTCATTTTTGTTTTTTAGACCTAGGATGATGGATGGAAGTCCTAAAGCTAAGCTGTTCTAAACTACTGTTCAGCAAATAACTGTTCATGTTCATAACATAAACACAGAATATCAGTCAATATTACCTTACATATTGGGCACTGAGAAAATGCAAATGTTATCCTTGGGCCAGCCCACCTTTTCATTAGAACACGGCGACAACAGTGGTAATGAAACACATGACCACATTTTAACTGCAACACAAAATAAAGAATGAGAACATAAACTTGAATCAACAGGTCAATTACAAGTAAACATAAAAAGTATATTCCTGCATATTTTCATGACAGTTTATAAACATTTTACAAATTATGTACCATATAAGAGTTTCTTTCATTGCTCACGTAAAAACAACCGCCTTCAGTAATCTTTCACACTGTCCTTCATTATCAAGCACTATTCTCTAAAATAAACAACTTTCTCATCATTTCAAATGCCTCTATGCCTATTTCACCTAAATCCACATAAAATTTTCTCACATTATATTGTTTCATTTGTACCTACATGCCAGTTGCACCAAGCACAACTTCAAGTTATGACTCTGCAAGCAGGCTGACAGTAATAGATCAGACATCTAATGAAATGAACATGCATATGACATGTCATGCAGGCAATAAACATGTGCTCTAACTAGAGCACTAAGTCTAATCACAATCTTAAGGCACTGTACAAAGATATAATTTCATATAACATTACTAAAGTAACAAACCTGTATGCCAATTGAGATCCCAATGTGCACAGTTACTTTGTACAACTTAAGTATGGTTTAAAGACAGCCTGAAGAAGACTCTTGTGAGTCGAAACATGTTGCTGTAAAGCATAATTAATATTACGTGTTGTGTTTGACTGGAATTTTGTAATTATTTACTTAAGAAATAATTTCAGTTGTTCTACTTGGGCTGGTCCACAGGCAGTACTAAAGGGGTGGCAGGTTAGTTGGCTGCCAGCAGTTATACTGTCTACATTGTGCATTTCCCACTTTGAAACAAACAAAAACACTGTTCTAAATAGAACACTTTCACTGTACTATGGCACTGTCTAAGAAAGGAAACCACAAAGTTATCCATATTGATTACCAAATAATTTTGCTATCACTGCACTCCAACTGAATAAATGATGTACTGAGACAAGAACACAAACAGGTGTTTTTAACTATTTAACATCTTAAAACGGTAACATATGAAGTCCACATTTGATGTTAGGGCTACATTTCTGAAAATCACACCCAAGGACACAGCATTTATCAGCATGAGAATTAATCAAAATGCCTGAGATGCATTCCTCAGTGATCCTACCACACTCCATTACCTCAGGATCACATCACTATACAGAACTATTTATTACACACATCACTATTTCTTATTAATATGTATATAACAGCAACACAATAAACAGAATGAACACAGCATAAATCAACAATAAACATGTACACTACTTTGCTCCAATTCACTGAGCCTTACGTGTCCCCCATTCTCAAGATTTCCTTATTAAGAGCAGGAATGACAGCAATGAAACATTTCAAATTACGAACAAGCTTGGGCCAAATCCCATTCATGTCACCATTCATACACTTCTCAATAACATTTTCCCATGCCTTTGCAACTTTACTAGTAGAGATACAGTATATACAGAGGCCATGATGCAGGGAAAATTAAACAAAATGCACCATATAAGAGACCTAAAATATACTGTACAGGCAGCAAGAGATAAACAGCTGAGATGCCAGTTCTGGTCACCGAAGATATGATCGTCTGCCACAGAAGACAATGCTAAATCAAGTCCAAGTAATGTTCATCCATTAGTTGGTTGCTAAAATTTGTCACTGTTAAAGCAGAACATTTTTCAAGGCAACATTACATAAGGACTGCAACACACAACACACTGATCACACCATAACATCAGTAATTACATACGGCTTAGATAAAATTCTTACTTCCACAGCTTTACCTGAATAGCTGGAGCACATGACAGAGCCTCTGTAAAGCAGATCATACACATGTCATCAGCATCCTGTTTGAGAGCCAGTTTTGATGAGCAACCATGTAGACATGGCAAACACACAACTTCTCCCTTAATTCCCCCACACATATGGCCACATGGGTGCAGCTTGTTGCAGGCATTACGTGCATGCTCCTGTTGTAAAGAACAAACTGCAGATATAAAACTTTGTATTTGTATGAGCCACCGACAGGTGTCAGCCGTACACAAGCAATTCATAATACATCTACATATGGGCCAGTTAGCTACAGAGTTGTAACTCTTTACCACACACAGATCTATCTGTCTTCCGGAGGTGTGTGTCATTTATCCTTCAACTTCAACTTCAAACCAGCTAATTTTCATGATAAAGGGTGTAGGCACTCAGCCATTTCAGTCCACCACAATGCACATGCAGTGTAGGCTCCAACAAAAAAGAGGTTCAGAAAAGTCTAAGATAAGAATGAAGGACCAATCACATGCTTTAGTTTGGCATGTAGTACCAATACCTTGCAAGGAGGAGAAGGAGGAATTGGTAATGCCATGGCAAACACTTCTGAGGAGTAAGCAATAGTAGTGACACACAGTTCACAACACTGAAACTGTGTGTGCTAATAGATCTTGGAAAACTATTCTACTTCTGTCATGGCACTGCTTTCTGTATAATGTAGAACAATAAAACAGTGGGCTGCATGAAATTCACATTGAGCCTTCAGTTTTATGGCACAACTCTGGTACAGTTTAAGTAAAAATGACACAAACTCCATGCAGCTGAGTCTTTCTTGAAAAACTCATGGTGATACAACTGGCCAATAAAAGCACCATCTTTTATGGAACTCAATGGTTTATTACCAGGCTCACATTAAGACCATACAACTGGACCTGAACCCAAGCCACATCCTCACAATCTGCTTCTTTAAAAACTGTTTAGCTTATCCTTCCATCAGTGCCACTGTCTCCAAGTGGTCTTCTCCCTGTACAAATTTCATACCAAAATCTCATATGAATTCCTTACCTCCTCATGTGTGCTACATGTCCAATCAATCTCATCTGTATTGACCTTACTACCATCTGTGTATTGGTGAAGAGTTCAAATTGTGGTTCTTAATGTAATTTTAACCATCAACCTTAAGTTCAAATATTCAAAACACCCTTGACAAAGTGAGACCAAGATTCCAACTAGCACAGAACAGGATGTAAAATTATTTTGTATGTGTAATGTTAATTAGGCACAAGACCGGTAGACAGAAGACCCTGTAAACCGTAGAATTCATTCCCAGTTTTAATCAGCTCTCAACTTCTTCACAAATGTTATCTTGATCTGTTATGACCATTTCAAACTATTTCAACTATGCAAAATTTTCAAAGAATTTATTCAGTTGTTCATTTACCACCTCAAGAAACATGAAATGTCACAGATAGTAATTCAACATTTGTTCACACAGATGGCAGAAATATTTGTTTAGTTAAATCAATTAACATTTTTTTTTTCATTAGCTACAAATTTTCCAATTACATATTTGAATTGTGCCACATTTTCCCAGGCCTTTGTTAGTAAAAATAAATCCTTTACTTCCCTGTACATTCGATAATATAAGGGAAAAGTTTCTGAAATCACTATCAAGCAAGGCAGACAAACAATCTGAAATGGCAGGGTACGCAGTGAAACCTGCCTATAATAGAACCATAATAGACTGGAGTATCTTTCCATTGCAGAGAGGTTCTGTTTCATACTAGTGCTTAAAGTTTAATTCAAGATATTTTACAGCAAGGACCCCATACATATTTCATCTTGTGTAAAAAGCTCACATTGTTTTAACCACATTACACATTACATACAATGGCTGTTATTGCCAGTAGCACAATAAGTTCTCTGCATGTAAGCTGTTGACCGAGAAGCTTTGTTTTCAATCAATATTCTCACTCTACAAATTGAATAAAATAGTGCAGGATTTTTCTGACTTAGCAAAAGTTCTTGAAGTTCTCTGGTGGTTTTAAAGCATTTGGTACGATATCCATTTGCACTCCACAAGTCACTTGTGGGAAGGTCATTCTGCCATCTTGTCCTCCTTCTCAACATCTTTTATCTTCCTACATTTGCTGGCAGTTCTCAATTAACTCAGTTTCCTTTATGTGTACAGCAGCTCCTGTTTTAAGCTCATTATCTATGTTAAGATAATTTTCGGACTCAATATTTTCAAATGTAGCCTCGCTGAGTGACTCCAGGAGCTCCTGCATACTACACTCATTTGTTTCTTCATTATTCAAATCTTTCCTGAGGATGTCTTTGGTTCATTTGTAGACACTTGCTTTGTTGCCTCTGCCATCCAAATGACTGCATCAAGAACTGATACAAACTTCACAATTTCATGGACAGAAGATGCAACTTCCACACTGGTTAAACATGATCATATGAGCATTCTCAATAGTTTTGCTAAATACATTTTATAATGCCCTCACCCACAGGCTGAGATACACTTGTGGTGTTTTGTGGAAACCACACAAACTGTACACTACACAGTCCAACACATGCATGGCACATCACACTGCCCAAAAATAAAAGAACATGGTGGTTATGTTGTTTTGTCTTTGCATTATATGATCTCAGCCAATTGTCCATGAAATGAAATGCTGTTAGACCTCCAGTCAATAAAACATTTATGTCAGTCTTTTAAAAGCACTGTCATCTATCAGCCTTCCCTATATCCAGAGGTTTTGCCATCCCGCCAGTCATCAAACCACTAAAGAAAACTAAACCTTTTTTAGCAAAGTTGTCCACCAGAATACCTTTAACCCTTCCAACACAGAGTTTTACTTGGTAGTGGACAAAAAAATAATCCTGTTGCATCACTACATGTAATGTCCTTTGGGTCACATCCAACCATACTTAAGATAGTCTGGCAAACCAGTCTGCTACAGTTTCTTCACCAACATCAAACTTTACCACAGATTTCATTAAACACAATCTGATATCCCTTTCTGAAAACTTCCTTACCATCCATCAGATGCCATAAATTAACTCTTCCTCAGGTTTTAGCCTCGGCTTTTGCATGTTCCTGTACCATTACTCCAGATATTGGAAGGTTTCAAATTCTTGCACCTACATACTTCTCCCACACATTCTCATTGTAGTTCCACTTCCAGTTTTCCTTAGTTAGCATTTCATTCAACCATTACTACAATTTGCCACTAGGCCCTTATTGACAATTGGCTTTAATGACATGCACTTGGGTTTTCCCAGCATTAAATTTTGTCATCATTTGTTTTACAGTAAATGTGTCCCTTTCACTCCTTTCAGGCACTTTTACTTTCATGAATCCAGCACTACTCTTTCCTTGGAGGCCATGGCAGCAACCACAAATGATCTATCTAATATCAAAATCTCTGGATATTTTACCATAATGGCATGGTCATTCTTTTTTTGTAGAGGGTAAACCTTCCTGTAGGAAGTGCAGCTGTGCTGTTTGGGGTGCAACTTGGACACCCCATGTGTTATTGCCTGTGCTACTGCACACAAAATATTGCTACCTACTCTAAAGTGGAGAGGCCATGATAGTGTAGTTGGTGTAGCAACTCAATATGGGCTGGATTGTTTGGGGTTCAAACCCTGGTGGGGTTAAGGGATTTTCTCTTCTCCATGCCTATCCAGATTGGCCCTGAGAACCACCAAGCCTCCTGTACAATGCATACTGGGTCTCTTTCCAGGGTGTACAGTGGCTGGTGTGTGTCCTTCACCTTCCACCCCCCCATCTAGTAATGTGTACGGCTATACCAGCACTCTTCCTGCTGAGCCTGCCACAGCATATTACAGGGTACCCTTAAACTTTGCTAAAATAGCATTCAATTCTGTGTCAGCAAAGCAATGTATTCTGGACTGGTACTAAGCACAGCTCAAAGCACCAAACATTGACAGCCTTCAGTCCAAACACTCACACTTCCTAACAGCACTGATCACTGCTGATAGAGAATAGGCGAGGGAAGGGAACAGTCATGCAGAAAGTACAGTGTGGAAAAAAATTAAGTAACATGAAGAATATTTGCTGTTAAAGTTGTGTCCTTTCTTTCTGTTTCCATATTAGACACTTCCCACTATTAAATGTGATTTTATAATATTTATTACTCTAGAGCCTAGGAACTGTAACAGTTTTCCACACAACACAGGTTTCTGTTTTGTGCTGGTTCCCTTTAAGACAGGTTTTGCTACATATACTTCACCTGACATTCCTGATCTGCACAGATGTTGCCTATAGCAAGCAACCCTGAATTTCCTGTGGTTCCACAAAACCGGCAGACACCGGATGTCACTCCAGCCGGTTTGCTCCGGGCTCCCTCTCGAAATTCCACCATTGCCTTCAGTGTGCATGAATCAGCCAAGGCCATAACCCAGAAGAGTTTGGTACGACCACACCCCTCATGCAGGTCCACCTTAATTGCCTCCTCCTCTTCCTTGCAGACCTAAATACATTACCAGGTGCAGTCAGAATGTCACAGCTTGAGACATGTCCATTTGGTTTTATGACACCAAGAGGAATAAATGAGAAATGATGGAATGGTTCACTGCAGATACAAAGTTACTGTAAATAAGAAGTCAACATGTAAAATTCAAATATTTATCAAGTACACTGAGACAAAATAGCAGGGCACATTTTGGATTACAAATAACAGAGATCATGTAACATACGAAATTCTGACGAGTGTTGCTGAGGATTCAAGTCTTCTGGAATGTGACACTGTGCTGTCTGCCTCGACTGCTTGATCCTGAATGAAGGCACTACGGTTCTTCAAAATGTCAGGAAACAGTCATCCCCCAAGATAGAGTCACATCTAAAGACTTCAATCTTAAGCACTGAACATTTTTATTTTGAAGGCATTATCTCAATGTGAAATCAGCACATGTACCTTCAGCCAATGCATCAAGTGCTTCACCATATACGGTGAAAATGCAACTGCAGCTACTGCTATTCCAAATTGTAACAAACACAATTACTTGTGTTAATGATATGTTAAATGATTACGTAAAGATAGAAAAACTTTTGGATTTGTTCGTAACGTCAACCAAAAAGTGATCTGAAGTGGGGGAAATCAATAGAATGTCTGCAAATTCCTTATCAAATCAATGAATTGGACAGACTCACATAACTCTAAGAAGTTTACTAAAACCAATGAAACTATGGAAGATGTCCCACCTGTCTCTGGTGTATGTGAGTACGGCGATGTAAATGCAGAAATCGATCACAGTCAGCACACAAGTTTCCGCATATGTTGCACTGAATGATGGCTCCTGTTTCTCCATCGTCATGATTGCTGCATGTAGGCTAAACAGAAACAGAATTTGTATATGTAGCCACTTTCACAGTCATGTTCAGCCTACAGGCCACATCTGAACTGTTCGGGTACACTGGCAGGCTCTTGTGAACAAAATAACAAATGTCTGGGACATATAAAGAGGCACAGAATGTTTTGATCATCTACCAAGAATGACCTACAACACTCCTTATTAACTGAATGGTGTGTATAAAGAAAAACATAAAGGCTCTGCTAGTCACTAGTAAGGACTTTGGTCTGGAAGCAAATACTGAGAAAACCAAGTACATCTTCCCCCGTGAACAGAATGTGGGGCAAAACCATACAATAAGACATATTAATTAATCACTTCAAAATGTGAAAGTTCAAGTATTTGGAAACAACATTAAAACATCAAAATTGCATGCGTGAAGAAATTAAGACCAGCTTGAATGCATCAAATGCCTTGCTACCACTCAGTCTTGATCTTTTGTTTTCCCTGCTTGCTACCTAAGAATATGTAGATTAAAAAATTCAAAACTATAATTCTGTCTTTTGCTTTATACTTGATATCGGCATGGAACTTGGTGTCTCACATTAAGGGAACATCATACGCCAAAGGTGTTCTGGAACAGAGTGCTGAGAGGACACAGAAACCTAAAAGGGGCAAGTAAGAGGATAGTGGACAGAATAACATAATAAAGAGCTTCAGGATTTCTAAACTGCATAAAATATTCGGGTAATCAAATTAAACAGGACAAGATGGGCACAGCATGTGGCATGTACTGGGGTAAAGAGATATACAAATGGGGCTTTGATGGGAAAACCTGAAAGAAATAGACCACTTGAAGACCTGGATATATATATATATATATATATATGAGTTGATAATATTAAAATAAATCTTAAAGAAATCGGATGGAGGGGTGTGGAGTAGCTTCACTTGGCTCAGGATAGAGACAAGCAAAAGGCTCATGTAAACACAGCAATGAATATTTATGTTCCATAAAATGCAGGGAACTCCTAGACTAGCCCAGGAATTATTAGCTTCTCAAAACAGTCTCTGCTCCATGGAATTGATCAGTTCTGAATTTTTCATATGACAATATAAAATACTGTATATATGTACTCTTGGAGGAGGCGGCTGTCCATCTGCTGTCCCACTCCACTGTCCTGATGACAGCCGTTCCACATGTTCGCTGTCCAGAACACATAAGGATGCAAGGGCAAGCCAGAGAGTAGGAGTGTGCAAGCACTCAGATGGTGTGCGGTGTGCATCCTCTAATTTTGTAAGATTCAAAATGTTCTCAGCCACTGCACCCTTTGTCACATTTGCCCAGGCTTCTGACAGCTTGCCCTGAAACAGTTTCCCATGATTAAATTGTCAGCACAGGGATACAAGATGTGACTTATTTTCAGTCTGTACCCAGTTTAAACCCTGCCAGTCCCACAAATTTTTTGCAGTTTTCCTCAAAGAAACACCACAATAATACTTAAAATGAGTGACATCAGCTCTATTCTACTACACAGGCAGTCCTCATTTCATATTGTCCCAAACAATGTTGTTTCACTTTAGCAGTGACAAATTTTACTGACCAAACACGTTATCAACGTTTCCCAGACTCACACTAACACTGTTTACATCAGCACATGGTGGGACCTTCTATGGTAAGCAATAAGAGTATTTTATTTAACCCTTATGGCAAGAAGTGTCATGTTCTACTGCTGCCATTTTCAAGAATGGAACCCCAACATTAAACAAGGACTCCATTTAACATGATTAGATGCCACATAATTGCAGATTCTGATATGGTAACATAAAATAAGTGATAAAAACAAACAATAAATAGTTTTGTTTCACCTTCTGGAGGCACAATCAATTAACACATTCCACATAATTTCTCTGAAACAAAATATACAGTAAAAGCAAACTGCAGCATGCTAACTGCAGGGTGGTACAAGAAACAGAATTCCTGCCAGATGAAGAAGAAATAAATTCAACTGACCTTTAATGCAGCCCACATAACATATATAATGTAAGCTATTTCTCAAGGTCCAGGGTCCTTATTTTATCTCACAAATATTGTTCACCACTTCCTGCTACTATTCTGCCATGTGTGTGGATGGGTAGCTGAGTGGGCTAAATTAATATGACAAGGAAGCCACCAGGAAACTACAAATAATATGTCAGATAAACCCATATAGCACTGATGTTAAAACAAAAAATAAGTTATACCTCTCCTCCCCCTCTGGGCCTTCATGGCCTGTTCTGGCATAAATTAATTACCTTTTAACTGTCAAATAAAATAATGGCCCTATACAACACAATACAAACAGTAACAAAAGACACAAATCACCCAGACTGTCTGGAGTGTAATGTCACAGACCAAACATGTATCCTTTCAACCAACTTCCGTTAAATTAAATAAAATGTTCTCAGGTGGCTGAACTGCAAGTAAACCAACGTTTCAAGAACCATCATCTCTGTCTTCATCATCATGGAAATGATGATGGGCAGAGAGACAGTTCTCAAAACATGGGTTTGCTTGCCGTTCAACCACCTGACATGGCTGCTAACCTGAGAAGGTTTACTGAATTCAGTCACCAAACAAGCTTTAGATTATATAAACTTCAGACAAGTTACAACTGTAAATACCTGTAAATACATAACCAACTGTGGCCTCTTTCTTGCCCATCAATGAAGCAAGACAAACGCTTGTGTTTGGCTTTTCTTGGATTATATAACCTCCTGGAACTGCACACTTAACTGCAGGTTCCAACCACAATACGAAATGTTCTCAGTACAACTGCTTTATTTAAATGATATGACAACAGCTGCTAAAAATAATGTTCCCCATCAGCCAAGAACATTTTACAATGATGTAACAAATTCTGTGACATGCTGAAGGTCACTACTGATTTTGAAACCTGTCATGGGAACAGAATGTTGCAAGATGTGACACTATCACTGCACTGTGGATAAGAGCCTTCTGGTATGTAACACTTTGTCACTGGGTCAGTGGTTCCTGCTGAATGGAAGAATCATGCTGCTTCATCTCCAAAGATCAAGCGGTCCAACAAGTCTTCACAGGACCACTTGACTTGCAAATGACAGTGTGATGAACCTTTGAAACCGCTCACCCTGCAACACGTGCTTTTTCCAGCAGACTTTAATCCTCATCACATATGGATTATTTCCACTGACTTTCCTGTTTCAAGTAACCTACAGATAAACATTAGATCTGGTAGCCACAGTACCCTACTGATATGGCTATCTGCAGTGCTCACCCTGTGTGTGCTGGTACACTGCTCTGCTGCAAACAACTGTAACTCTAATTCCCACACACAGAAGAGTGCAATAACTGAAAAAATTATTACACTTCTTCCCATGACCACAGTGCGGCAACAAACTATGAACAGTTAAGGAACTGCTTACATAAAATGCCGCTAACTGTTGGCTGTTGCCACATACCTACAGACTGGTCTTCTTTCAAGTAATCAGACTGAATGTTATCAAGTTACAAAATAAAACCCCACTTCTCAGCGCTTACTTACTGCTGCCATATCCTTGAGAAGTTGAATTATAACCTCAGCCAATTTACGTGTAATACACCCTCGTAACCACCAGCGTGAACCAACAAAATCTCGAGGATGAATTGATGTTGCCAAGGTCACTGTGGTTAGGCCTTTCCCTCCAGAGGCATCCTTTCCTTTTACCTTTACTTGCACTGTAAGAGCTTTTGCAACACAACTCAAGAAAACATCCAAGATACCAAGCCTGAAACAAAGCACAAAGCCAAAATTTTCAAATTCTCCCCTAACACATATCATAAGCTGGACAGCCTAGAGATTGTCATCATAACAGTAAATTACTTACCATCTATACAGTGAGTGTACAACAAAACATGTTTTTCTCATTACCTTTCAGTTATCCCTTGCCTATCACCATTCCTGTTCACTCAATTGTAACTGCCCATGAGGTACACAACAGGCTCTGCCAGCCAGTGTCCTTATATATCTTCACACCTCAACTTTACATTATCCATGCCACTACAAAGTTCATATAGTCCATGCCGTTATACTGTTGACAGTCCAACACACACACACACACACACACACACACACACACACATATATATATATATATA
>Ga0268261_10002090_pt1 | contig 14195 bp, 13 predicted proteins | sample TergutNc150P1_FD_190353 | JGI IMG/M metagenome (GOLD analysis project Ga0268261, IMG submission 190353) | Nasutitermes corniger P1 segment gut microbial community from laboratory colony in Florida, USA - Nc150 P1 (SPAdes) (version 2) | ecosystem: Host-associated > Arthropoda: Insects >... | reverse complement strand
GGCACTGGCGCCCATACCAATGAATCATCCTTTCACTTTCATCAAAAGTAGAGCCTGGCTCTACTTTGTTCACTGGTCACTTTGGATGTTCACTGTGGATGAAATGCGGATGAAAACAGCCTTTACAACTTTCACTTTGGATGAATCATCCGCGATGCACATCCAAAGTGTAAAATGTAAATTCACCCTAAGCAACACGTGCACCACTGTTGACTCATCTACCGGCCGGCGACTGGGCATAGTAGTGGATGGATCCCTACCCGGCAGCCGGCCAGTAAATTCCCGGCCGGCCAAACAACCGGGTTGTGTGAATACGTCTATGCTTTTCTGTGTTCCACTACTTTGTCCGGCGATTAGCGGAACCTGCCGGCCGGTCGAAAACCGGAACGTGTGAACAAGGCCTTACGTTTTATTTTCAACTGCCTTCCCATGCGCTGGCTCTCATATGTTGATCTCTATAATCTGGTGACTTGGTGTCCTATAACAAGGTCCGTTGGCGCACTTATTCAATAAGCATTTCCTCCATTTCTGGAAACAACTGGTAACAACGTCTGAAGAGCGCTCGACACGTACGTCACGTCTCACAAAATGTGTGCGACAGCAGAAATGTGAGAGGCATGCTGGCACGTGAGCCGACCAGAGCTCCACGCGAGATCACGTGACGTAAGCAGAGTGACGGATGTGTGAATCTGCGCCATAAAATTCAATATTAAATCGCCTCTCACATAACTGCACATAAATGTAAACCTACATTTTAGGTGCGTTCGCAAAATTGCGAAAAGTGACTACTAGCTTCGTCATGTCTGTCTGTCCGTCTGTCTCTCCGCGTGGAACAATTCGGCTCCCACTGGACGGATTTTTATGAAATAATATGTTTGAGCATTTTATAAAAATCTGTGAAGAAAATTCAAGTTTCATTAAAATCGGACAATAATAACAGGTACTTTATTGAAGACCAATATACATTTATGATCATATCTCGCTCATTTCTTCTCAGAATGAGAAATTTTGCAGGCAAAAGTTGTAGAGAAAATAAAAACATAAATTTTATGTTCAGTAACTTTTTTTTTGAAAATCGAGCCTTTTTTAGATAAGGTGGAAAATTACTGCAGAGTTGTGTATGCCAAAGGTGACAACATGGCGTATGCACATTGCATGCTGCGTACCTGAGGATACAAACAAACACTCGTAATATGTAATACTTTTTGCTTTTCCACGGCAGCAATGGTTGTACAAAAGCGCCTAAGTGTTACGTTGCAAGTTCATTGTCTCTCTTTCATTTTCTTGGGAACTGAATGGTCTGTCGTGCTTGCTTCAGTTCAGACATAATTCTTTGAATGAAAATGTGAAATACCTTGAATGCGGATTCATTACATTAAAACAATAACAAACAGCTAAAAAATATATTTTTTCCAATAAAAGCCTTTGTTGTGAGAAAAGCAAATAATTTGTTTTACGAATCAATCAAGTTGTGTATGACTGCCTACAGGTGAAATTTAACAAAAAGTTCAATAAATTGCATGCACCAAGATATGTCGCGCTACAGCAGGGCTGACCAAAGTGCCACCTTTAGTCACCCAAATAGTTTCAATAATAAAATTTAATAAACACAGTAAGTCTACAGAACATAATACAGAAAATTTATTAGCAGAGATAATGTCTGGAAACTACAGATCACCAATTTTAAAACCGCACGCAGTAAACCAATCTTTCTTTTTTATATACCACGTACGTATACATAGGTGCGGCACACGATCCAGTTCCCATCAATTATTTGACGCTCCTTAAGTTGAAGACGGCCAGCCTTGCGTTAGAGCACTCCGACATAAATAAGGAAACCTCAGTAGCTGAGAAACGTTAGAGTAGAGTGATCTGTTAGAATAAGAAGCAGTGGAAGAGCAGAAAATTATGATGATATGGAATAGGAAGTACAACCGTAAATTATAAACTGAAATAAAAATATCAAACAGAAATCACATACCCAATATTTCGATTTCATTGTCTTTGTTAGGCGCGTTCACATAGTCGCGAATAGCGTCAGTTAGCTTCGACATGTCCTTCCGTCTATCTGTCTGTCCATCTGTCCGCATCTACCAGCCCGGCTTCCACTGGATAGCTATTCGTGAAAATGACATTACGGACTTCTATGAAAATCTCTCGAGAAAATCCAAATATGGTCTAAATCGGGCAGAAGTGTTGCCGGCGGTATTACATCTCCATAAAAGCGCTCTCTTGCAGTGAAATGGTGTCAGACTCTTAGGAGAGCCGAGGAAATACAGACATTAAGCAAATACACCACAAGTAACATCATACGTATATAGCCCATCATGTTTATGTGTATACCATGAGAGAGAGAGAGAGAGAGAGAGAGAGAGAGAGAGAGAGAGATGAGCCACAAGCAATAAAACTCCACGTAACGATATCATTGTTTCAGTGAATCAACTAAGTACCATGCACTATAGGCCTACGCAACGTTTAACAAACTGCTTGCCTAGTACTCGAAAGCAAAATGATTACAAGATCCCATGAAAGTTGTTTAAATTTCTGTTACGACATCTATTTAGTCCTAAAGCAATTATTAACTCAACCGCCTAGTTGAGACACGTGTTTTTCTATGTTAAATTCCCCATTCAGAATCTGGTATTCTTATTAGAACGTTCGCAAAATTGCGAAAAGCGTCTATTAGCTCCGTCATGTCTGTCTGTTTCTCTGTCTGTCCGTCCACCTTTCCGTATGGAACAATTCGATTCCCAATTAACGGATTTTCCTGAAATCTGATATTTGAGTTTTTTCGAAAATCTGTCGAGAAAATTAAACTTTAATTAAAATCCGGCAAGAATAACGAGTACTTTATTTGAAGAACTATGTACATTTATGATAATACGTATTTCTCTCAGTTCTTCGTAGAATGAGAAATGTTTCAGACAAAAGTTGTAGAGAAAACAAAACAAATATATTATGTTCAATAACGTTGTACCCCATATCGTGCCACTTATGAGATAAGGTGTAAGAGTATGGTAGAGCCAGACAAACCACAGATGACAATATAATAACAGTGCATGTGCATTGCATGGTGGATAACCAAGGCTACAGACACACAATCAGAATATATATGTTTTTCGACGGCAACAATTGTTACGCGAACGGGCCTCAATTTTACTTTTATATATATATATATATATATATATATATATATATATGTATATATATGTATATATATATATATTGCCTGTCTTCACCCTCTCCAAAATCTGCATGAAAATAATGCACGAAGAGGGGATGCATTTAAAATTTTACACAGCTCGAACATCTGGAAGCAAGAAATTTACGTAACGCGTTTACGAATGCACAGATGCTAACGTTAACTATGAATAGTAGGGAAATAGATTATAATAAACAACAATATTTAATATTACAGAAAGGTAAATAAATGTGAAATAACTACTTCTATGGATCAAGAGTTATTCTTAAAACGTTGATATATCATATTTGGTCACAAAATTTCGCACATAGTACTCGAAAGTTCGTTGCAGTTTTCACAACAGCTAGCCAATAACCTCTCTCGTCACCCAGATTAAACCAGTCCGCTTCCTCGCCCATTACACTGTTCAACACACAAAATGTTATGGAAACGAGACTAGCTAAACTCTACTATCTTGAGGCCGCTGAATTCGAAAATGACATAGAGATTTTCAGCTTAGCTTTTGTTTTCGAGTTACAGTTATGGCCTAAAATTTCACTTTTTTTCAACTAAATATTAGGTCTCCGTCTTTAAAAGATGGCAACACTCTGAGCGGGCACCGTAATTCTCATACCACGATGAAATTACGTGATCAGCTACCGTCGCTGCAGGTGTTCATCACGTGATCAGTAAAATTCTTGCCCGTCAGTTCTTATTAAGTGTTTTACGAAAGCGGTCGTATTGGAGATGGTGTCCCCAAGTTCTTTCATGAGAATTCTGTCGTGATAGTTTCAGCTGGCATTCTGCTGCCATAGATCGTGTAGTATATTTATAAAAATATTCCGGAAGTGCGTCAATATCCCGGATAACTTCTGCTATATTTGCGGAGAAGTGACATTTGCCTCAAGGAAGTGTCTGATTACTCCAACTACAAAAAAGGCATGCTTCTTGTATTTCGGCCGTAAAGTAGGAGACCAGGACAAAAAATGGACACCAGACGTGTGCTGCACTACGTGTTCAACCAAACTCAATGCGTGGGTGAATGGAAAAGGACGTTGTATGCCGTTTGGAAAGCCCATGGTTTGGAGGGTGCCTAGCAATCACAGTACTGACTGTTATTTCTGTATGGTGCCCCCTATTCAAAATGGCACGTCCATGAAGAAAAAATAAACACTTGTGTATTCGAATATACCATCAGCAATTCGGCCCGTGCCTCATGGCGATGGACTCCCTGTTCCTGAACCTCCAGACAATTTTGCTATGTACTCTAACGCCGAAGACTGTGTCTTCAAACAGCGAAGAACAGCAGCCATCAGCATCAAGAGATGTAGACTACTTGCCAATCACAGGCTCCTCCAATCATAAAATCACAGAAGGCGAGCTCAATGACCTCATCAGGGATCTCGAACTTCCAAAAAAATAAGGCATAACTTTTGGCGTCAAGTTTGCAATAGTGGAATTTACTACACCACCCTGTGAAAGTGACAACATTTCGCACCAGAAATCAAGAATTAGAGCAATTCTTTGAAATCGTAGGTTATTTCACCTACTGTAAAGACATTGATGGTCTAATGGATGCAATGCATATGAGGCACAGTCCTGAGCAGTGGAGACTATTCATTGATGCTTCAAAGACAAGTCTTAAAGCAGTCCTCTTACACAATGGAAATAAGTTGCCTTCCATTCCTGTGGCATATGTTTCCAGCACAAAAGAAACGTATACAACTATGAACAACATCCTGGTTGAAGCAGACTACAAGAAGCATCAGTGGAAAGTTTGTGGTGATTTTAAGGTAATCGCCGTTTTATTAGAACCGCAAGGCGACTACACCAAATATTCTTGTTTTCTGTGTGAGTGGGATAGCCGCGCCAGAGGCACCGACTATGCTAGGAAACATTGGCCTCACAGACAATCATTAACACCTGGAAAGAAAAATGTTACACATAAGCCTTTGATAAAGCCAAGCAAAGTTTTGCCTCCCCCACTACATATTAAATTAGAGTTTATGAAGAATTTTGTAAAGGCTTTGGATGTGAAGGGTCCTGCATTCACGTACTTATGTGGAAAATTCCCCAGGCTCACTTTCGAGAAAGTAAAAGCAGGTGTGTTTATTGGTCCTCAAATCAGACAACTTCTTAAAGACAAGCAGTGTGAATCATTGTTAAGTGACAAGGAGAAAACAGCGTGGCAATCCTTGAAAAGGTTTCGAATGGTTTTCTGGGAAATTTCAAACCTGCAAATTTCAGACAATTGTACAAGATCTGTTGGATTCGTATGAATAGCTGGGGTGCAATATGTCTCTACATATGCACTTTTTATTTTCACACCGAGATTTCTTTCCATTAAGTTGTGGTGACGTGAGCGACGAACATAGGGAGCGCTTCTGTCAAGACATTTCGGTGATGGAGCACAGGTACAAAGAGAAATGGAGCGCTGCCATGTTAGGTGATTATTGCTGGATGATGAAAAGAGAAGCTCCCGGAACAAAATACCATCGACATGTCAAAAGGACACGTCGTTAATGTCAGTAATTTTCTATTCATATTTATTGTACATATAACTATGATAGTGCTATTATCTCGCAAATAAGAGCTAACCAGTGAATTTTGGAATTATTTTCGTATTCTGTGATCCAAAAAAAAAAACATAAATATAGTATATTCACTTAACCATAACATTCAATCGTCCAAAATTTGTTGAACAGTGTTATTGGTGATCAATTAAACGCTTTTCATTATGTGGGCTGATAAATAACTCTCTCTCCTCTCAGGTGAGAGAAATACATTACGAAATGTAAGAGCAAAAAATCGTGTTTCGATTCCCGGCAGTGGCAAGATATCTCTCTCTTCTCCAAGGCTCCCAGATCGAATCTGGAACCCACCCAACCTCCTACTCAATTAGTACCGCGGGGTTAAGCAGGAAAGGTGTGTAGGTGACTACTCACCCCCACTTAGTGCCGAGGTTAGAATAAGTGGCGCTATATTTCCACTTCCCCATACACTTTCACTTCGTGTACAAAAAATTTACCTATGTCTATGTAAGAGTAGGAGCTCTGTAGCCAATAAGGCTCTGTTATAGGCCAAATAACCTCTGTAAAATTAATTACAATATCTTTATTATTCTCAGAAGTAATTTAACGTATCTGACTCACTCAAGGCCACTGCATCATGCGCTTGTACCAAGGATTCTGTTACTGTCAACTGCGGGAAATCTTTATTTTTTACTTAATTCATTTACAATTCCATCGATCCTGCTAGGTAAAAGAACCGTTGGGATGTAGAGTTAGTCAAATGCTTACACAATAATAATAACACATAAATAAAAAACATATTTTAATAATGCATGATCTTATACATAAAGATGAATGTATGTTTGTTTGTTTGTACCTTATACAAATCTACATTTCGCAACCGATCGGAACCAAACTTTGCACACATCTCCCCCGTGGTCTGGAAGAGATGTATGTATGTATGTATGTATGTATGTATGTATGTATGTATGTATGGGCCCACAATATTTCACCTTTCCCATCTTTTCGGCCTATTTTGTGTGAAGCGGGCGCCGAATTGTGTGCAGTGCATGGTTGCCGGCGCCACACTACCCCGCTCCACACTGCTGCTTTATATCCGTGATGCGGCATGGGCTGGTGTGATGTCACGCATGGTGGGTTGTGCAATGAAAACGCAGAGAAGTGAACGGAATGCGTGCGTGTGTGAAAATGGAAACCTGATGAGACGGGAAGGAAGTGACTAATGAATTGCACTTGCAATTTCATTGCATTTATACAAATGATAACGTAAAACCTACCTAACCTTCGTCCGTCCGTCTTCCCTTCCCTGTTTACGGACAACACATTCTTTTACCTTCTCAACCTCTCCCGTCGTTCCAGCGTGGTGTTTCGCTAACGGGATGACAACACAGTGCTGCCAACCCTGAGAGTCACGTGTGTGTCTGTGTCGGCAGCCCCTGTGTTTATATACCTTCTTCGACCTTCTCAACCTGTTTTGTCCTTTCTGGGAAATGTTTCGTGAACGGCAAGACAACACTGTAATCCATGCTTCTCACATGGGCAAATATATGTTGCATGCTCAAGAGTCGGAAACCCTACAAACATTTACATTCCGGCTCCTGAAGGGAAAACAAAAAACTTCAGTGACATTTCAAACAGACGGTAACATTCCAATTTCGTCACATATCTTTGCTTTCCTATTATTTGTAGAAGAAGACATTGTATTCATTCACGATGCTGCCTCCTTCTTCTTCTTGCACGTGTGTGCTTTTGCGTAAGTTGTGGATACTTTCGTACGTAACATGGCGCATATTTCACTCTGATACATTTCCACAATTTATTCCGACCCCCTTTTTTTTTGTTATATAATACACAACATTGCTATCCGGTTTCGCCATTGGTCATCCCGGGCAACGCCGGGTACCCCTGCTAGTAATAAATAAAGATGTGTATAGAGGAAAGCATCGGTCATGTAAAATTACACGTATAATTGGTAATAAGCTATAGAATATAATACAAATAAGCTATAGAATATAATACAAGTTCAATAAGTAAAAAATACATATTTTTATAAGTTCGGTTGAACTGTCTATTGACATTCAGTTACTATGTTTCATAATCTGAAATATATTATAGGGTTATAATAATTGGTATTAGATATTATTAAAATCCGTGAATTGGAATACTTAAAATTAGGAAACCAAGAAATTATGTGAATTTATTACTAAAATATTCTTCCAAAGAATAAAAATAATTAGTCCAAAAGAAGTATTTTTAAGGCAGTCCTAATTTGTTTTTTACTTTTTGTGTTGGTAGGAAAATTATTAAAAAACCTTGATGTATCTTTAATAATATGTGTTTGTTCGAAAACGGACATTCCAGAGGAAATGTTCATTATAACTATTAAATAGCCATGGTTTTCTCGTTGTTGATTCGAGCAAACCACAATGCGGTGTTGAGGTATCAATACGACATAGACTTCTCATCATCGACATCATTATTATTTTCCCCACGCTGTTCAGACGTTCTGCTTGCCTGATACCTCTCATACAAAGCACTGTTTTCGCCAGACATCACGTACTCATGTTCGGATATCCTAAAACAATAAAACACAGCGAACGTGACATAAAAGACAAAGATTCTAATCTGTAATCGCAGTGCAAACACGCCACGGATTGGATTGCTCACAGGACATTCATTTTATTTGACATAGAGTGTCACTGCACTCGGACCACTTCGCGCGACGGCAGGCACAGTGCCGCGATCGCAGCTGTTCACAGTTGCGTCGAGTGCGGGTCCAAGAGTTTTAGTTCAAAAGGCCTATACTATGCAAACATACGTACATATACGTGGTATGTGGTAGACGTTTAGCGGCTAAATTCGGGAAAAAAACATTGAATCGGGATGGAAAACTTTGGCAATGCGTAGAATGATAGCCCGAATATGCGCCCTTTTTCAAGACATATACCAGGGGAAGGGCTTGGAAAGCGATAGGGGATAGACGTCTAAAACCATGCTACCTGAGTAGGGACGAACACAATCAGAAAACTAGGACTAGGAAACAAAGAACAGATGTTGACAAACATTTCTTCGTAAATAGGACCATTAATAGCTGGAACCAATTAACTGCAGGCTTACTAGCTTCTTTCCCCTGTAAACTAAACACTTTTAAAAAGAAGGTTAAGAAAGTAGTTACAAGCAAAGGAATTTCAAGTGGGGTTTGAGTGTAAATAAGAGAAATGACGTGAAGTGAAGTGTTGTGAACTGACAATTTATGTGCAGTGATCTTGTTTTGAAGCGAAGTGCAGTGAAGTGAGCTACGGGTTTGTTCATGGGGACAAAAGTTAGTGCGATCTTTTACTAAGGGTACTTGAACGTGTAGTGACTATTTCAATTGGTGTGTATCTTGTACTATGGTTATTTGAACTTCTTTTGAAATGTGTGGATGTGTTTTTTGTAATGTGTGGGTGTTTTGACTATTCTGTGGGTGTTTTTGTAATATGTGTACTTATATTTACCCACGTGTACTTGTAATTACTATGTTTTCTATTGTTGGTACTTTGTTTTTGTATTATTTCATTTATGTAATTTTATTCTTATTGTTTTGTCTGTACTAGTGTAAGGATTACTGCCACGGGGTGAAAACTCCATGGCAGTAGTAGTAAAAACAACAATAATAATAATAAATGTACTTTATATATATATACACATATACATACACACAAACCCATTCCATGCATCCATAAGTTTGTCACAAAGACAGTAGGATGTGGAACAAGTCATAAATACCCAAATGTACGTGTACACAATTTTTACAGTGTAAAATACTACTATCATTTTACAGACAGTATTATAGATTATCTTGAAACATAAACATTCATCTACAGTGTAAAAGGGGCGTGTATGTAAGTATTTTCTAAAGGCTGCTTGGAATTTTACCTTGTCATTCTTGAGGACTCTCAGACTATGTGGTAAACTGTGTTGAAAATTTTTATGCCAGCATAAAATGTACTTCCTTTAAAACAAGATAGATTAGCATTTGGTCTAAGAAGATGGTGCTTATTCTTTATATTAATATTGTGTATAGATGAATTTCATAATTTTCCTGATTACAGTTAATTAAGCTCATCAATGAAAGTATGTATTGACATGGAACAAGTAGAATCTCTAATTGTTTAAATACACGAAGTTCTGGGTTGTGCACCAGCCATAATTCTGATGATTTTCTCTTGTAAAGTGAAAATCTATGCACTGTTGGAAGAGTTACCCCCCAAAAATTGTTCCATAATTCATAAAAGAATGAAAGCATTTCAAATTAATTTGAGAGTGTTGATGTTACTGATGTGGTTAATATTAGATTTTCACTCGTCAAATTTAAAGGAGGTACTGGAAATTGTTTTCATCGGCCGCACACATGCATCACATCTAACAAACACTTCATTCTGTATATTTATTGAGTACAATGTCAGTCAACAACACAATCGATAATTTACAATGGTTGCTAGTTTCGGCCTCCATTCAGGCCATCATCAAATTATGCATTATTTAGAATTAAAGAAAAAATTATACAATCCTCTTGGTGTAGAAATGGAAGAGATCTCGTCTGCTTGACAAAACTTGATGAAACTTGTTAAAAACGTTTTAAGGTATGTGAAACAAATGCTGTATACTAAAAAAACAGAAATATTATTGTTAAATAGACAGAGTAAGCAGCTTAAAAACTGGTAGACTGCACACTGCAGATTCCGTTTTACAAGCTCTGAAACTGGTAACATGTGGGGGGAGTTCACCCGTAATTGGGCAGGTGTTCCAAGGTGGTGTCAGAATATGTGTAACATATCAGTGTGAATTTAGGTTCTCTGAGAAAATGTGCCAAATAATCCTACTTTCAATATCCCAAAATGTGCAGAGAGTGAAGCAATCTGAGACCTCAGTTCGTCTAATTTCCCCATAATATACATAATGTAAATACTGTTTATTCCCCACCTGTTCCTGTGTGTAATCCGACCTGAGGATGGCCTAATAATATACTTTAAAAGTAGTCATCCCGTTGTGTTCTATTACTTAAATAAATAATTAAAAATTCCAGTCAAACACAACATGTAATATTAATTATGCTTTACAGCAACATGTTTCGATTCAAGTGAGTCGAAACATGTTGCTGTAATGCATAATTAATATTACATGCTGTGTGTTGACTGGAATTTTGTAACTATTTATTTAACTAGTAATATACGCCGAAACATGTATGTAACTGTGCCAAGTCGTTTACATTATTAAAGACGTGTCACCTGAAAGACGACGAATTATAGCTATTTCCCAGCAACGGGATGTCATACTCCAAGAACCATTTGCAAATTCTTCCAGTGGACGGCAATTTAACTTTCATATTAGTCTCATAGGAGTAGGTATGGCGACTCGCTACGGGGGTACGGTCTGGGGATCAAATCCCGGTGGTAGCGAGGTTCTCCGCACCCGTCGAGACCGGCCCTGAGGCCTGTCCAGCCTCGTATACAATGGGTACTGGGTCTCATTCCCGGGGCTAAAGCGGCCGAGGCATGACGTTGATCAATCACCCCTACCTAGCTCAGAGGTTAAAAAAAAAGTAGAGCTATACCTCTTCTCTCCATCTGGGCCTTCATTGCCTGTTGTAGGGTGTGTGGTATCCCAAAGGCAATGGTGGGTTTGGAACGTAGAATGCATAGCACGTTGACCGAGAGGGAAGGCTTGAGTGCGTTGGAATACTTAAGAATTGAAATTGAAGTTCACAGCAACTCACGATGAGGTGTAAATAACTGCTTGATTTATTGGCTGAAGATGTGATGTTACAGCTGGTTCTGAATGGATACTTGTAAAATATAAATTGTTACTAGAGAAATGTCGATTTTCAGTAGTGAAGATTCCAGTAGCAGAGTGACAGAGTTTCAGGTAGCATCTGATGTAGACTGAATCCCCCGAAATGTGTCTTGCCAAGCCCTTTTATACCACAAATTAGGGCGTTGGTTTTCACGTGATAGTGCATTGAACTGGAAGCTTCTAAGCATTAAAATCATGAAAGTCACGTGCCATACAGAGATCAGAGTACAATTTTGAGTCCACTGGGTACGACAATTGCGTCAGCCAAGCTGGACTTTTGGGTGACAGTTAGTGTCCTGGTTGCTTTATGACAATTGTATGTGACATTGATGACCAGACTTCCTGTCGTGTCGACATTTCTCTAGTGGGCAACAAGTATTCTATAATTTGGAATTTGCTGCCTTAGTTACTTAATACAAATATATACCTTATAAATTAAATACCATCCTACCTGATAGTTGTAAGACGGCAATATACGACAGGTGAAATCTGCCGTTAATCTCATACCCGGAATTCTGCAACTTACACATGACTACTCTATCAAAAGAAGTGAAACTATCCATTTTCAAATCATAACATCTAGAAGGCCTATGAGGGTGGAAGATATGCTCATCACAACACACTACACTGAATCTCATGCTTGAGAGGGTGCTATTGTGTTTGATGTCCAGGTGCTCAGTTTGTATACAAACTGAAACAAAGTATTGTGAATTAAACTTTGGTTTGTTTTCCACAGTTCTTCGACCTAAATTATAGTTCAGTATTTTTCCGTTAGTTTAAAATCATCAATCGAAAAACAAGCAAACAAATTTCAGCAGATACATATCACGTCAGTCAACGCTGGAAAGGATTAAATAATTCAGTTATTATGAATTCACAATACGATGACACACCTACATGTAAGGTCTGCCAACAAACCAGAGAATTTGTTGATTATCCTTCATAGGTCCCTGCCAAACATGACAGACATGGAAGTCGGCTACATAACCTAATATAACCTGGTATTCAGACTGCTGGAGGAAAACGCAGAACAGAATTATTTCTAGTTGCTAAAGCTGAGATTTATGTAAATGGTGTTAACTATGTGAAACACGTACGTCATCATATTGTAAAAGCAGTAAAAACATGGCCAGTAATAAGAGTAAGTAGGCCTAGGAACGTATGCTGTTTCAAATCACCCAGCACAGACCATCATACTTCACTACGCTAACTGCATGAAAGAAGTGAATGTGCAATTCCAGCGTAGGCAGTATTTAAATTAACAAGCAAGACCAAACACTGAGTTACATGCCTCTTTCCCTGTACTGTACGTGTAATAACACATCAGACACTTATGTTTACAAACAGCACGAAAAAGAACGCGACCACACACCACGCACTCACTTCCACACATCATCCAAGACAGTTTACTTCACTATGCGATCTGCGACAAAGCAACTAAATAATACGCGCTGGATCGGCTTTTGGACTAGACCGCGTAAACGAAGTTCTGCGCCGTTTCGGAATGCGTTACAGTTGCCGTCTTCAGTACGAATGAATCTGGGGTTCATAGGGGAGGTCCATTATATAGATCTGGAAGTGGGTGGCATCTGCAGGGTGAGAGCTGGATCGATTGATGAGCTGCTCATAGTCCCCCGAAAACCCCGACAATCATTCACCCTGAAAATGGCAATTGTAACGTTTGTTGAAACGTCAGGAAATTTTTATTCCCCTGTGCGGCCTATACCCAAGCCACTAATCGCACTGAACGCCAGCCATGAAAGCTTTAGAATTAGAATAAACTCTTGCAACCTGATTGTGTTCAGTTCGAGGTTTTTCTTACTGCAATAAGTCAATAAACCGTGTTCAAAATTGTCCTCCAGACAAATCCTTAGGTGTGGATTTCACTGCAACACATATATAAGTATGAGGCAATTTCAGATTTTTGACTGAAACTACAATTTCACCAATACCACCACCACCACCACCACCACCATCATTGACTCTTAAGGGTTAGACATAGTGTTTGTTCCTCAACCCTCCAGGTGAAGTTGTTACTTCTATTTTTTCTTTGGGTATCCTTTGTTTCTTCACCCTCTTGGTTATACTTAAGTGTTTATTTGGGTACCCTGTTAGTGTCCATTCTCTCTAAGTGTTATAACCACTTTTGCTGACACTGAAAAACTACAATCTCGAAGTGGATTTACAGTATTTACCCAAATACAAGCCACAAATTTTTCATAATACATTGCCTGGGAAATGTTGGGGTGCCTTAATATCACACAAAAATTCTATGTAGGTATTTTCTTGAAAACTGTGAGGCAGGGTAATACTGTATTTTGATATATATGGTACCTTCCTTCCATCAGGCACCAGAGACACAGTATGACCTTCACCCACGTAAGCACTGTTCTCCACCAACAACGTCCTATTTATACCCTTCCCTTCTCAGTCTACCTAGCCACTGCTTGTAAGACATTTCCCACAAAAACTTCTGCACATATCTGTTTTCCATACATCATCATCATCATGTTCGAAAAGGGGGTTTAGGCGTGTTGCCTGTTCCTTAATCCTCCAGGTGAAGTTGGTCCGCCCATCTCTTCCTCGGTCGTCCTATGTTCCTTTGTCCGTTTGGTCTGTAATGCAGTGCTTGTCTTGGTAGTCTATTT
>Ga0268261_10002089_pt1 | contig 14202 bp, 3 predicted proteins | sample TergutNc150P1_FD_190353 | JGI IMG/M metagenome (GOLD analysis project Ga0268261, IMG submission 190353) | Nasutitermes corniger P1 segment gut microbial community from laboratory colony in Florida, USA - Nc150 P1 (SPAdes) (version 2) | ecosystem: Host-associated > Arthropoda: Insects > Digestive... | reverse complement strand
TGCGACGAGCTGATCACTCGTCCAGAGGAGTCCTACCGACTGTGCTGCGTCGTTGTATGTGATCTAGAAACATCAAGAATGGGTGCTCCATATATATATATATGACATTAGTAGCCTAAAGGTTAATGATTTAACTCTTATCCTGCTAACGTGGAGAAAATGGTGAGCTTATAATGCCAGCAAATAGCAGATGGGAATTAATTCGGGCTTTAAAGGGTTAATTGTGTTTAAATCAGCCCCTCCTGTGACTAAAGTTTCGGTTGCTTCCAGATTGCCATATACAACTGACAAATGTAACGGAGTATTGTTCCTAGTGTTGTTCAAGTTAACAGATATTCCTTTCTCTAGTAATAACTTGATGATATCCACACTACCCGAGATAGCAGCGAAGTGAAGGGCAGTGTTGTTGTCGGCGTTACGAATACTAATGTGAGCTTTTCGTTCCACAAGACATCTCACAACTTCTGCGTTGCCATAAAACGAGGCCACATGAAGAAGAGTGCACCTCCCCTGGAGATTTTCAGGGACCCGTACAACGGCATTAATATCTATTCCAGAATCTAACATGAAATCTAGTAGGTTCTTATGTCCCTTCTTTGCACATTCCCACAAAGCTGCCTGCCCCCATTCCTGATGGTGAATGTTACGTCTAGTAAGTACAATGTCGTCATCATTTGCACCATTCTGTAACAAAATATCCATAGCCATCCAAGACTTCGTTCTGTCAGCGTACCTTAGGGGTGTCCATTTCAGTACTCTATCTGCCCTGTTCGTATTAACTCGTGGAACTGAGAGTAGCATTTTGGTAATTGTGCTATTGTAAGAAGCTGCCAGGTGCAAAGCTGTTCTGCCACCCTTGTCTAAACTGTTTAAGTCTTTTTTAGTCTTCATAAATTCACTGACAGCTATAATGTCATTGTTCAAAACGGCGCCATGTAGTTCGGATTCTTCTGCAAGCATTCGGTCAAAAATATTCCGTGTTACCTCGTACGTGGAGTTGAATAGAGTTTTTGAAATGAAACTTTCACACTTACTAAAATTTTCTGTAAACCACATAGCGGCAAAATATTCAGCGAAACACCGATGGACGAAACGAGGTTTGTTCTCTGTAAATTCTGCAATTATTCCAAATTGCTCTGCTTCTCCACTCTTAAGAAACTTAATGTGTTTCAAATACGTTTCTTTTCCTATCTTCAGGTGTAGCTGGAGTTTATGTGGCGAGAAGAAAAACATCAAGGCTGAGATCATGTGTTTCTTCATGTATAACTTTTTGTCCCTCTTTGCTTGTGGTGTCGAACATTCTATTTTATTCTTTTCGCTGAAGTAAATGTCGAATTTCCTTTCTGTAAACTTCTTAAATAAGGCAAGTAAATTGAATTTATTTGGTAAGTTAAACGTTCCAGTTAAGCAGTGCTTTTTGGCTTCCTCCACGAAGGCCTCACCTAGCATCATTGTTTGTAAAGGAATGCCTGTAAATTGCCCATCTTTGTCACTGAAGTTCTCTGAGGACAATCTAAGTAACTCCTCTGCAAACGTTCGTAGACTATGTGGCTTGAATCCCTCAATTGATTTATTCCAGTACTCTTCCAAGAAATCTATCTGGTTCTGTCTTGAGAATGGCCGTAACGTAAGAGCAAATTTCTTCATAATATCCTCCAACTTAAGCCGATATGAAGAACGAGATGAAACCCATAACTTTGCTGCTGTCCTTTCTTTTATTTCTCTTATCAGTACATCGACCTTGCGGCTGTATTCTGGGCTTATTTCATCAAAACCATCCAATAATACAACCACGTTTCCTGTCCGTTTCAGTGACTCAGTGAATATGAGTTCTACCAACTTTAAAGAATCTTTCTCTGGTGATTGGGCAACATCCCAGAGAAACTTGTCGATGCAGTCTTTTTCAAATTCATTGTTGTCTAGTGCGCGTGTGTGTTCATGCAGGTTAATTCTCAGGACCCACACTGCAGGTTTACATTTCTTAATTTCATGTTCCATATAGGAAAGAAACGTGGATTTTCCCATTCCTGGTTCCGCTACAAGTAACATGGTTCTATTATTGTGTTCCATTAGTGTTCTGATGACATAGTCTTTACATTTGGTTTTGTCAATATGCCTACGGATAATATCAATGTTACAGTTCGACTCTCTCCATAAGAAAGAACCGCGCTCCATATGAATCCAATGCAAATTTTTGTACAGTGCTTTTAGATTCCTAAAGTCATTTTCTGGATGTCTTTTTCCGAGAACAATGTATCTAACGTCTTCCTGTTTACTTGATTTCTGTCTACTGTATTGCGTTTTCATAGTCCCACGGTTAACACCAAGGAGAGGCTTAGAACAAATGGTAACAATTCTGAAAGAGTGATTTGTTTTTCCTTCTTTAAATGCAAATTTATATATTGCTTCGCCAGGAGGAAGATATTTTTTCAGCTTGTTAGCCGTTAAACCAGACACAGCAAATGTAACGGAGTTGTCTGTTTTCTTCAGAATATCATCTTTTAGATATATGTGATGTTCCAATAGCCGCTGAACGTAGTACTTTGGACGTTCACACAGCTTCCTTCCAACACAAAAATTCTTTTCTCTGCTCAATAGGAGAGAAATAACGTCAGAATCTATGTAATGTTTCATATATTCCGGAGGATCTGTTCCTATCAGTTTCTCCAGTGCAACATCCGTTCCCTGAAAATCGACATTTTTCCCCAGTATTTGCTTTTGCGACCCTTCATCCAAATCCAACAATCTGCAAGTGTCTTCATACTCTGCATAAATGTTTCCTAACTTCCCTCGAAGTCGTGAAGCCAAGTTTTGATGACCTCTTGGTGAAATAAGGATCACCTTTTGTTGGTACTGGCATAGAAAACTCACAAGGTTGTCTATCACATTATCATCAATAATGTCAGAGTCTTTTTCACAGTCAATTACTAAGACTGCACTCCACTTGGATGGCCATAATTTGAATACTGTTTTATGTCCAATCATTAAAAATTTTAAACTTATAAATAATGAATCCCTGTAACCTAAAGAAACCAGAGTCTGATAAGTTTTCAGTTTGGATAAAATACTAACATTTGTGCTCGTGATAATATTCAGTAAAGTGTTCTGTTGTATGACGTCAGATAATACCTTTATGTGTTGTTCATTGAAGCTTAGGTCACACCGTAAAATTTCCTGAATTTCAGGTTCCGATAATTGCTTAATTTGCTCAAATAAATGTTGTTTTACATTTTGCCACGCAATAGAATCCTCACTGAACCATTTAACACTCCCACTTTTTTCCCACCATTGTGCCAAACTATGTTCAAATTTTTTGTAGATGGAATTTGCACATGAATGTGACACTTGACAAGCTTTCTGTAGTTCCTCCTTGATTAATTTATCAAATGACTCTTCATTTGACTGGCTTTGAAAAATTTTAACTTTGCTCAAAAATTCTCTGAATAAGGAAAAGTTGCATTTTTCTACTTCCGTTTTTAACTTTCTTACGTACTCATTGCTCGGCATTGATTTCAAATTATTCAGCCGCCCTAACAGCTCTTTGCTTTTGAATGAACTCTGAAGGGTTTCTACCTTTCCTTTAATTTCATTATCAACACATGTTTCGCTTTTCAATAAATTGTGTAGTTCCAAAATAAAATCGCAATATATTGAAAGCTCCTTAAAAAAGGCGAAAACCTCACTGTCACCTGTCTCATCAAAAGTTGAATATCCTTCGTAATTTATCCTTGAACTCAACATGCCTACTGGACTTGTGTCCAATTCTTCGACATTAGAATTCCTTTCCATCCTTGCATTGGTGTATATTATAAACTCAAAGTCATCAAATGGGCCACAGTGTTGTAGGTTATGGTCTGTAGAAGCTTTACTTTTAATTTGACAGTAGGACTCAAAATACTTAAACAAACTAAAATCTCCAGACATTTGTGTCAGACTGAAAGGCTGAATTGTGCCTCCATTTTTCTTATGCTTAAGTTGTATGAAACACGTCTTCCAAATATTTGATTCTCTCAACCTGTATCTAAATACCAAGTCATCAAAAGCCCCAGCACCATCCACATTTGAAGCCAGGCGAAATTCTGCAGTCCTGTTGAGAGCTCTCGCGAAGAGGAAGGCAGTCGTTTTGACCCCATACAGCTCGCCATGCAGTCCAACCGATCCAGGTCGCCTGCTGAATTTGGGAGGAGCGCCAACACTTTGAGATGGAGCAGAGTCCTTCTATTTGTAGAAAACAAAATTCAGCCACTCGAATGCAGGAAAATAATTTTACTTGGAAAGGAGTATGCTACGTCAGTACGCAACTAAATGTGCTACATCAGTACATATCTAAATATGCTAAGCCAGTACATATCTAAATATGCTACGCCAGTACATATCTAAATATACTACGTCAGTACATATCCAAATATACTGCGTCAGTACGTATCTAAATATACTACGTCAGTACGTATCTAAATATGCTACGTCAGTACGTATCTAAATGTGCTACGTCAGTACATATCTAAATATGCTACGTCAGTACATATCTAAATATGCTAAATCAGTACATATCTAAATATGCTACGTCAGTACATATCCAAATACGCTGCGTCAGTACATGTCTAAATATGCTGCATCAGTACATATCTAAATATGCTACGTCAGTACATATCTAAATACGCTACGTCAGTGCATATCTAGATACGCTACGTCAGTGCGTATCTAAATATACTGCGTCAGTACCTATCTAAATATGCCATGTCAGTACATATCTAAATATGCTACGCCAGTACATATCTAAATATGATGCGTCAGTACATATCTAAATATGCTACGTCAGTACATATCCAAATATGCTACGTCAGTACATATCTAAATATGCTACGTCAGTACATATTTAATATACTACTTCAATATGTATCTAAATATGCTACGTCAGTTCATGTCTAAATAAGCTACGTCAGTGCATATCTAAATATGTTACGTCAGTATATATCTAAATATGCTACGTCAGTTCGTGTCTAAATAAGCTACGTCAGTGCATATCTAAATATACTGTCAGTACATATCTAAATATGAACGTCAGTACATTTCTAAATATGTTACGTCAGTATATATCTAAATATGCTACGTCAGTACATATTTAATATACTACTTCAATATGTATCTAAATATGCTACGTCAGTTCATGTCTAAATAAGCTACGTCAGTGCATATCTAAATATGAACGTCAGTACATATCTAAATATGTTACGTCAGTATATATCTAAATATGCTACGTCAGTTCGTGTCTAAATAAGCTACGTCAGTGCATATCTAAATATACTGTCAGTACATATCTAAATATGCTGTCAGTACATATCTAAATATGAACGTCAGTACATATCTAAATATGTTACGTCAGTATATATCTAAATATGCTACGTCAGTTCGTGTCTAAATACGCTACGTCAGTGCATATCTAAATATACTGTCAGTACATATCTAAATATGAACGTCAGTACATATCTAAATATGTTACGTCAGTATATATCTAAATATGCTACGTCAGTACGTATCTAAATATGCTACGTCAGTACATACCTAAATATGCTACGCCAGTACATATCTAAATATGCTACGTCAGTACATATCTAAATATGCTGTGTCAGTACATATCTAAATATGCTACTTCAATACATATCTAAATATGCAACGTCAGTACATATCTAAATAGGCTACGTCAGTACATATCTAAATATGAACGTCAGTACATATCTAAATATGTTACATCAGTATATATCTAAATATGCTACGTCAGTACGTATCTAAATATGCTACGTCAGTACATATCTAAATATGCTACGCCAGTACGTATCTAAATATGCTACGTCAGTACATATCTAAATATGCTACGCCAGTACGTATCTAAATATGCTACGTCAGTACATATCTAAATATGCTACGCCAGTACGTATCTAAATAGGCTACGTCAATACATCTAAATATGCTACGTCAGTACATATCTAAATATGCTACGTCAGTACATATCTAAATATGCTACGTCAGTGCATATCTAAATATGCTACGTCACTATATATCCAAATATGCTGCGTCAGTACATATCTAAATATGCTGCGTCAGTACATATATAAATATGCTATGTCAGTGCTTATCTAAATACGCTACGTCAATACATATCTAAATATGCTACGTCACTATACATATAAATATGTTACGTCAATACATATCTAAATATGCTACGTCAGTAAATATCTAAATAGACTACGTCAGTGCATACCTAAATAAGCTACGTCAGTGCATATCTAAATATACTACGCCAGTACATATCTAAATATGCTACGTCTGTATATATATAAATATGCTGCGTCAGTACATATCTAAATATGCTACTCCAGTACATATCTAAATACGCTACGTCAGTAAATATCTAAATATGTTGGTCAGTACATATCTAAATATGCTACGTCAATGCATATCTAAATAAGCTGCGTCAGTACATATCCAAATACGATACGTCAATACATATCTAAATATGCTACGTCAGTAAATATCTAAATATGCTACGTCAATACATATCTAAATAAGCTGCGTCAGTACATATCTAAATATGCTACGTCAGTAAATATCTAAATATACTACGTCAGTGCATATCTAAATTAGCTAAGTCAGTGGATATCTAAATATACTACGTTAGTACATATCTAAATAAGCTACGTCAGTATATATCTAAATACGCTGCGTCAGTACATATCTAAATAAGCTACGTCAGTACATATCTAAATATGCTACGTCAGTGCATATCTAAATATGCTACGTCAGTGCATATCTAAATACGCTACGTCAATACATATCTAAATATGCTACGTCACTATATATACAAATATGTTACGTCAATACATATCTAAATATGCTACGTCAGTAAATATCTAAATATACTACGTCAGTGCATATCTAAATATGCTACGTCAGTACATATCTAAATATGCTACGTCAGTACATATCTAAATCTGCTACGTCAGTAAATATCTAAATATGCTACGTCAATACATATCTAAATATCCTACGTCAGTAAATATCTAAATATACTACGTCAGTACGTATCTAAATATGCTACGTCAGTACATATCTAAATATTCTACGTCAGTAAATATCTAAATATATTACGTCAGTACGTATCTGAATATGCTACGTCAGTACATATCTAAATATGCTACGTCAGTAAATATCTAAATATACTACGTCAGTGCATATCTAAATATGCTACGTCAATACATATCTAAATATCCTACGTCAGTAAATATCTAAATATACTACGTCAGTACATATCTAAATATGCTACGTCAGTAAATATCTAAATATAGTACGTCAGTGCGTATCTAAATAAGCTACGTCAGTACATATCTAAATATACTACGTCAGTACATATCTAAATATGCTACCTCAGTACATATCTAAATATGCTACGTCAGTAAACACCTAAATATACTACGTCAGTGCATATCTAAATATGCTACGTCAGTACATATCTAAATATGCTACGTCAGTAAATATCTAAATATACTACGTCAGTGCATATCTAAATATGCTACGTCAATACATATCTAAATATGCTACGTCAGTACATATCTAAATAGGCTACGTCAGTAAATATCTAAAAATACTACGTCAGTGCATATCTAAATAAGTTAAGTCAGTGCGTATCTAAATATGCTGCGTCAGTACATATCTAAATATGCCATGTCAGTACATATCTAAATATGCTACGTCAGTAAATATCTAAATATAATACGTCAGTGCATATCTAAATATGCTACGTCAGTACATATCTAAATATGCTACGTCAGTGCATATCTAAATATGCTACGTCAATACATATCTAAATATGCTACGTCAGTAAATATCTAAATATACTACGTCAGTCCATATCTAAATATGCTACGTCAATACATATCTAAATATCCTACGTCAGTAAATATCTAAATATACTAAGTCAGTACATATCTAAATATGATACGTCAGTAAATATCTAAATATACTACGTCAGTGCGTATCTAAATAAGCTACGTCAGTGCATATCTAAATATACTACGTCAGTACATATCTAAATATGCTACCTCAGTACATATCTAAGTATGCTACGTCAGTAAACACCTAAATATACTACGTCAGCGTATATTTAAATATGCTACGTCAGTACATATCTAAATATGCTACATCAGTAAATATCTAAATATACTACGTCAGTGCATATCTAAATATGCTACGTCAATACATATCTAAATATGCTACGTCAGTACATATCTAAATATGCTACGTCAGTAAATATCTAAAAATACTACGTCAGTGCATATCTAAATAAGCTAAGTCAGTGCGTATCTAAATATGCTGCGTCAGTACATATCTAAATATGCCATGTCAGTACATATCTAAATATGCTACGTCAGAAAATATCGAAATATACTACGTCAGTGCATATCTAAATATGCTACGTCAGTACATATCTAAATATACTACGTCAGTGCATATCTAAATATGCTACGTCAGTACATATCTAAATATGCTACCTCAGTGCATATCTAAATATGCTACGTCAGTACATATCTATATATGCTACGTCAGTGCATATCTAAATATGTTACGTCAGTACATATCTAAATATGCTGCGTCAGTAAATATCTAAATATATTACCTCAGTGCATATCTAAATATGCTACGTGAGTACACATCTAAATATGTTACGTCAGTAAATATCTAAATACACTACGTCAGTGCATATCTAAATATGCTACGTCAATACATATCTAAATATGTTACGTCAGTAAATATCTAAATATACTACGTCAGTGCATATCTAAATAAGATACGTCAATGCATATCTAAATATACTACGTCAGTACATATTTAAGTATGCTGCGTCAGTACATATCTAAACATGCTACGTCAGTAGATATCTAAATATGCTACGTCAGTACATATTTAAATATGCTACGTCAGTGCATATCTAAATATGCTGCGTCAGTACATATCTAAATATGCTACGTCAGTACATATCTTAATATGCTACGTCAGGTTATATCTAAATATGCTACGTCAGTACATATCTTAATATGCTACGTCAGGTTATATCTAAATATGCTGCGTCAGTACATATCTAAATATGCTACGTCAATACATATCTAAATATGCTACGTCAGTACATATCTAAATATGCTACGTCAGTACATATCTAAATATGCTTTGTCAGTACATATCTAAATATGCTACGTCAGTACATATCTAAATATGCTACGTCAGTACATATCTAAATATGCTACGTCAGTACGTATCTAAATATGCTATGACAGTAGATATCTAAAAATGCTAGGTCTGTACGTATCTAAATATGCTGCGTCAATACACATCTAAATATGCTGCGTCAGTACATTTCCAAATATGGCACGTCAATACGTTTCCAAATATGTTACGTCAATACATATCTGAATATGCTACGTCTGTACATATCTAAGTATGCTACGTCAATACATATCTAAATGTGCTACGTCAGTACATATCTAAATATGCAGCGTCAGTACATATCTAAATATGCAGCGTCAGTACATATCTAAATATGCAGCGTCAGTACGTATCTAAGTCAATAAAGAACTGCTTTGTTCCGAGGACCCCATTAAAATCTTTTAGACACAACAATGCCCACATTTTACTAGAGCCACAATTCTGTTAAAGTTTACGCTAACATCTGCCTTTAGATTCTACCTTGCGCCAGATTTATTCGAGGATCATGTTGACCGTTTGGTATGTGGCTTTTATGGTAAGTGGTAGCCCGTAGCTCTTAAACCATATTTTTTTTTTTTTTTGCTGCTTTAGACTTTTCATTCTTCATACTGTTAAGCCTGCTTCAAATTATGACGCTGCGCACATACCTATGAAAGTGAGCAGACATAGTCTGGTTCAGCGTTTATTCTAGACTTACTGAGCGCCAAGTAATACAAACGTTTCAATTATTAGTGCTTCTTTTAATACAGCAAGAAACATAGTTCTTTGTGCCCACTTGAAACTTGTCAGTGTTATCTGTCCACTCGCAGTCTTACAAATCCTGACTACTCATTTCTCTTCATGGTGACCCACTGCTGAATACCTTTCAGTAGATGACGGAGATAAAATATGGCGACAGAGAAACAGACACTATTATCTTTATATGTATATATATAAATCAACTTCTTTCATTTTGCCAAGAAACGCACAATACTACAACATTACTCAGTTTTATCTGCGATTGAACACACGGCGCCTGTCAAAGTGTAATCTTAACTATTTTTGCAATATACGCCTTCCTTGTTTTTGTTGCTTCAAATTGTCACAGTTAGAATATATATTCCATATTTTGAGGAAGCGTAATATAAGTAGGCTAATTTTTGGTGAATTTATAATATATTCTTAGCCAGATTACCACGAAATAACTTACGTATTTATTACGAAATACAAGAAGCTTCGGGAAGAGAGCTTTTATATGTACAAATGTACCAATATTTCGAGTGATATTTGTGCTACTCTGTAACACTTGCACTTATATAGCTTTGTTCAAATAATGTATTTTTTTTTTCGTAAGTACATTGAACCAGAACACTTTATGGTCACGTATAGATATGTAATTGTGTCAGTCTTTTCTCCTGCTTTAGCCACTGGTAAACTCGACTTTCCCTGACTTTAAAGTCAACAAACTGACGTGATAAAATGTTATAAGTCTAGCTTTTGAATTACCAAAATTTAAAATCCGGAATAATATTGTTGCCAAATTTTGCACCAAATCAATGGTGTTTATTTTGACGTAAACATACACAAAGAAGGAGCCTGTCTTCTACTAGACGATATGCAAGGCTGTAACCTTCTATTCGAAATATGTGTGGTTCAAGTGTACTTATATTATTTACTAAGGCACAGGATAAAATTTAACGACTAATAAGGAAAAATTAATTCCATAAAGGAGCCAATAAAACGCGCAGTTCTAATGTGATAGCAATAATCTCTTCCTAACAGATAAGTTACGTTCATTGAGTTACGCGCATGACAGTCATTGACAGTCACGAATAATATCCCATAATTTCAAACACATTTTGAAAAGGCACTTCTGATTTAATTACACTTCACGAATGGAAGACTCAATATTCTGCATTACTGAAATGTTTATCATGTTCGGTACTGAGCGAACTATTTGAAAGTTCACGCCTACAGGCACGTACAGGAAGGTTTCTGATCAGAAGAAGGTACAGATAACAACAGGCTTATCATGCAATATTCCGATAAGCACACATTACTTTGTAGACTTCATAATCCTGTCATATGATACTGTCAGTTGGAATAAGAGAGAATGCAAAGAAGAAAATATTTTGCGAAACCCTCGATCTTAACACACTAACCAAGTAAGCCATGCAATTTTTACCACTTCACATTCAAAATAGTAAAAATCTAACACACCTATTACATAGAATTGTCACAAAAAATATTTGTTTTATAAATATAGCATGGCTGGTTAATAGTTTGGCAGGGCAAAGTAAGTATAGGCCTATACATGTATGTTGTAATTTCAGTAATAATTATTATTACTATTATAATTATTATACTACTATATTACTACAGCTAGTACTATTTGAGTTCTAATATTCTGGGATTGTACTCCGCCTATGTACATGGTTTGTTACGAAGTTTCAGAGAACTATGCCTCCTCTATTTTCCGAGAAACTCAATTACGTTCAGACATCACGTTCCTCCGAAATATCACAAAGATCTCATTATCATTTACGATGTATTAAACCAGATACTATCATTTGAACAAAAGCCGCATGAAAACCTTTCAAACTCACAATATTATAATTCATTTATACACGACACTAAATAATCCGAGGGACTGACAGCATAATTAAGTTAACAGTATTTACTTCCGTTGCATTCTTTCTTTTTGTGATTCCCCTGCTTCTGACACCGGGGAATCACACAACAGAAATAATACAACATTCAGAACACGGCGAAAGTTTGAAATAAAGTATGCACTTCTGTCTGTAGAGCCTTTCTTTTGTAGATGAAAGAGGCTCAGCTAAATTAACCTGTCTTGTTTGTGTCAAAATCGAATAATTATCAGATATGTCACAAAATTCCCAAACATGAGCTATCGTCCCAGACATTCACTCCATTTTGGGGTCTAACATTCTGTTGGTCTATCTATATATACAGTGGGTGTCTATGGCATCCATGAAGTGTCATTCTATGATATTTTTAGTTATAATTTATTTGTCGTTTTGTCTTTTATCTGAGTTTCATGATGTTCTCTATAAAACCTATGCACGTAAATAAATATTTGTTGCTATGTATGGCAGATCTTACATGGTCTGGTCCTGGGTTCATCTCCACACAGCCGATGACCAGTAGCGAAACCAACACTAAGAATCTGATCGGCCTGTAGCCGATACGGTTAGATTCTTGAGCAATGCGGTGCTGTAACGTCACACACTTCCGTGGTCTTCCTCCACTCCACTGGCCGATTGTGGCCCTCCACTGTTCAATACTGTCACCCATAGTACACCTCCTTTTGTTACAGAGTTATAGGGCTAATTAGTGCTGAATTTGAGGATGGTGTGTAGGCTGGTATGTTAAGTTGCTTTGATATTTGTACTGCATGTAATTATGTGTCAAATTTCCAAATATTTGTTTAACTTACTTATGTATACAGCACACGAAACAGAAGAGTTCACTTTGTTCACTGCTGTAGTGTTTCAAGGAAAGAAATATATGCCCTAAATTCAGAGACAATCAACGTCTCACAGTTTGTGTAATATTTAAATAGCTTTCTACCGACGTATATGTTTTTTGAGCAAATTATTATATTCAGTATGTTCAAATTTGAACTAAACTATTACTTCGATATGGACGGGAAACAATTTTCAGACACGTAATAAACTGTGTAAATCATTTAACTGCAGTAACAGTAAATGTCCTTCTAATGACGGCTCTTCCAATTTGTGTTGCTCGCTGTAAAACTTCCGCAATTGGTGCACATCCTCTTCCAGTACATTCATGATGACTTAAATAATAACTATACTGATATAAGTACAATAGGAATGTTTATATTCACGCACACGTGTCTATTATTCTGCAAATGCAACTTTACATTTACACACCACACTCCACAACACCGCTAAACCCTCACTCCGGTATACTTAATGGCTATACCAAGACGAGTGTGTGACAATATTATCAGCTCGATTTAAAAAAAAACCCAGTTATCTTGGCTGGATTCCTGATAACGCGCGATTCAGGTACAGGACGGTCTGCAATGCGCATTTACCGATACCTTCACAGAGATACAAGAAAGCAGTTACTTTATTCGCGTCTTGAACTTGAGTCTTAATGTAGATAAATTCTCTTTGCCTTTAAGCTTGTGCATTGCAGGTATAAGCTGAAAGATAAAAAGCTGGATTTGATCTTTGACTTTTAATCTGAATTCGATAGGCCAGTATATGTGAGTATTGTCTAGCAAACTGCTTTATCTCACACCTCAAATAACAGACATTTTCATAAAATAAAATATTTTCTTTGGTGAAAATTATTAGAACACCTACTTAAAAAACACATCAACATGCTGAATAACATGCTTTACTTAAGTTTTGTTGGTACCGGTTTGGTGAGGAAATGGCTCTTTTGTCTGGAGATCCCGCAGTTCTTCCAGTCGATAAGACGAGTACGTTATATCCCAATACCGTTCATTTTCCTCACTGATTCACCATTAACAAAATACGTTCATCTTCGTCAATCCGTGACTGAAAGCATGTAGATAGATGCTGTATAAAAACACGGGCCCTAATTACGACGTGTTGTATCAGAATTTAATAAGAGTACATAAGAACAGGCAAGGTGTAAATGATGTGGCGCCTGTCTCTATGTGATCAGCATCGGTTTATTAACCCTTTAAAGGCTGAATTAAATCCCATCTGCTATTTGCTGGCATTATTAGCTCACCATTTTTCCACGTTAGCAGGATAAGGGTTAAATCATTAACCCTTAGGCAACGAATGTCATATATATATGGAGCACCTATTCTTGATGTTTCTAGATCACACACAACGACGCACCACAGTCGGTAGGACTCCTCTGGACGAGTGATCAGCTCGTCGCAGAGACCTCTACCTGACAACACACGACACTCACAACAGACAAACATCCATGCCCCCG
>Ga0268261_10002088_pt1 | contig 14203 bp, 13 predicted proteins | sample TergutNc150P1_FD_190353 | JGI IMG/M metagenome (GOLD analysis project Ga0268261, IMG submission 190353) | Nasutitermes corniger P1 segment gut microbial community from laboratory colony in Florida, USA - Nc150 P1 (SPAdes) (version 2) | ecosystem: Host-associated > Arthropoda: Insects >... | reverse complement strand
CCAGAGGAGTCCTACCGACTGTGCTGCGTCGTCGTGTGTGATCTAGAAACATCAAGAATGGGTGCTCCATATATATATGACATTAGTTGCCTAAAGGTTAATAATTTAACCCTTATCCTGCTAACGTAGAGAAAATGGTGAGCTCCTAATAATGCCAGCAAATAGCAGATGGGATTTAATTCGGGGTTTAAAGGGTTAAGTTTTTGGATTAGTGAAGGGTGTGTGATGAGTTAGTGCAAGATGGCACAAAACTGCATACTCTTGCAGTCCACGTAACTTTTGTCACTGTATTTCATAATGCAGTAGATACAAAATACAAAAAATGTCATGGCATACCGCAGTGGTATATATATGTGTGTGCGCGCTGTATGGTGTGCCAATGTAATAATTCTTGTGACCTGCAGGTCTGGCACCTGGTTAAGCACCACGACACAGATACCCAAAAAGAAGGGGAACGAGGCAATAAGATGGTGTCAGAGATTTATCTCACCAGGTTACTAGCAACCAAGGTAAGTAGATGGAAATGCATATGAAGGGTTTCTGTGACTGGGATAGAAGTTTGGAATTTTTTAAATAAATAAATTTTATTTATTTATTTACTTATTTATTGCATTGTTATCTTACACAGTGGTGGAAAAATTAAGAACAAGAGGTACCATGAACTTTATGTGACTTTATTGCCAAGTAACTGTACAGGATTTGGCAAGCAGTAGTTCTGCCGTATGTACGTACGCATTGAACAGGAGGCTGGGTTGGTCCCAGACTTGGTTTAGATTTGCCTCTGCCAAGAATTGATCCCCATTGTCGTCCAGCCCACAGCTTGGTCAATGTACAAACTGAGCCATCCCAGGCAGAATGCAGGCTTAACTGTAATGTGGGTACCTGTTAGATGTACATTGTAGAGTGCCTGCATTATTTTGAGACCACTGTGAGAAAATAAGATTCCAGCAGTTACAGTATCCTTACATAATGATAGAGTGAGTATTCATGATTGGTGTACATTTTCTGCAGCATTCATTTTTAAATTTGAATGCAACAAAGACATTTTAGCAATGTGTTACATTTTGTTGTAATGGCATTTATTTGTTTTTCTTTCACATTACTACTTGCATTCTCTGTAATTTTGTTGTAGGGTACCCTCCAAAAGTTTGTGGATGATTTGTTTGAAACAATCTTCAGCACAGCTCATCGAGGAAGCGCTTTACCTCTGGCCATCAAATACATGTTCGACTTCCTAGATGACCAAGCCCTCCAGCATGGTATCTCTGATCCAGAAGTTGTTCATACTTGGAAAAGCAATAGGTAAGAACAGTACACCTCACAAGGAAGGATGTACCCATTTGAAATACATAACATGGTTGAAGAACTGTGGCATAAATGGGAGGAGCACAGTAAAATTTGTCTTGAAGTGCAGGATAGCAGAGTGTGGACCGGATTGGTGTGGCTCAGGAGAGGGCCGGCCATGTGGCAGCCTCGTGTGAACATGCTAGTGAACCTTGAGATTGCATAAAATGCAGTGAATATCTTAACTAGTAGCTTTTCTAAAAGGATGCCCACTGCATGGCAAGTTAGGAATGGCTGAGAGAGACTGACAACTGTTGTTTTAGTGTGGCTGGCTGTAAGTAAGTGTATAAGATCCACATAAATCACAGCAGAGAGCTGTCTGTGTTTCTGAAGTGACAGTTTGACAGGAAAGCAAAATACCAATACAGGCGTGTCACATGGGATGTAAAAGTATTGATAAGAAAGAATGATAGAGTTTAAAGTTTGCAAGTCCGTGCATCATCATTCAATTCAAATAAATCAACCAACTAGATGCAACAATTTCTCAAGTTTATTACTTGACGTTTATGTACAGCTCAACATGTTTCAGGCATCCTCCTGCCCATCATCATTAACTCAACAACTGCAGTAGCAGCCTCTGGTTTTACTGTTGGAGCATGGTGGTAACAGTGCTTTTGGTCGTGGTCGGGCCGACCGGCCTGACCATGACCAACAGCATGTTCTTATGCTGAGCTGTCCTTCCACATAGGTGGTGGTGATTTGTGTGTGAAGTACCTTTAGTGTGGAATCACATAGATTTATGGGTGAATTAATTTTTTTTTTTTCAGTTTGCCTCTTCGATTTTGGGTTAACCTAATCAAGAATCCAAATTTTGTATTTGATATCCACAAGTCCAATATAGTGGATTCCTGCCTTTCCGTCGTAGCACAAACTTTCATGGATTCCTGTTCCACATCAGATCATAGACTGGGTAAGGTTTTGCTTTGTAATATGTGTTTTTCTTGGAGCATATTAATGTAGAAGTTTTTTGGGGGGCAGTAGCACGTATGGTTGTTAATAACTGTCGGTTTGTAACCAACAGGTAAGGACTCACCAAGTTCCAAGCTGCTTTATGCGAAGGACATTCCAGTGTACAAAGAATGGGTGGAGAGATATTACTCAGATATCAAGATCATGTCGGCCATCTCAGACCAGGACATGAATGCCATGTTGGCTGAGGAGTCCAGGGTAAGAGCTGTTGTTTATCTTACCTTTAAATACTTAGAACATGCAGGAAATTATAATCTTTAGGTATAAAATGTAGACATTGTGCCCTTAAATATTTGCAGTTGTCTCACGTTTCACATTGGGCTACTGCAGGGTCATTATATTGTCTTTATTTTATTTGACAACTATCAGTTGTCTCTTCTGGCAGCTCATATCGTGCTGATGTAACCCACTCAGCTGACCGTCTCCACACATGGCAGAGTAGTTGAAAAATAGTTTTCGGATAATGTAAGGACTGTTCTAGCTTTGCTGTTACTGAGGGATGTCAGTGTGATAAAGTTTAAGGACTGTTCAGTGGCTCATGTAATATGGTGGCTGCATGCTCTGGTGGCAGTTGTCAATACTCTCATGCACAGAAGAGCACAATTGTAATATGGTGACTGCACGGTCTGGTGGCAGTTGTCAATACTCTCATGCACAGAAGAGCACAATTGTAATATGGTGACTGCACGGTCTGGTGGCAGTTATCAGATCTCACCCATAAACACCTGCGACATATAAAGGCAGGGGAAACTTTAGAGATATGCACCTACAAGGAGCAAACTGTTTGCCCAGTGCAGTTGTTGTTTGTTTCCATGCCAGCATTTAACTGCTTAGAGGAATACAGTGATGTAACTATGGCCACAGTTACACTGCACTTGGCCCCTGGATGTGATTGTACTTCATTCTGTTAGTAATAATAATACACAGTTAAACTGAAGACATATTTATTCAGATTGTAGTTAAGACTTACTTTTGAAGTAACTGAATTACAACTGACCCCAGTAATCACTGTACTGTGTGCATGCCACAACAGACAAAGCCACGCTGGCTCCACATAAGAATCTTGATTCCAAAATAAAGGAAAGAAAAACGTACATGAGAAACCAAAACGGACTGCTGCAAGCACAGGGGTGTCCTGTTAGCAAGGGGACAGAATGCAGAGGCAGAGGCAGGAGGAGAAGGAAACACATTGATAAAGTTAGGAGAAAGTGAGGAATTTAAAATATGGCCTGTAATATGACAAGTGTTTAAGGAGACTGAAATTGTTATGTAAAGGTAGAGGCAGAGAGAGGGCATCGGATGTAAGGAGAAATGCCAGGCATGAAAATAGAGGGTGATGGGAAGTCAAATGTAGTGTCTTTGAAGGCACGTACTGAAGGATGAAAGGCATGGGGAGCAGCTGAGACAGAAGGGAGAGAAAGGTGAAGATGGGAGTTAAGACAGATGGTACAAGTGTAAGGAAAGGCATGAGGTGGAGGGTTGGATGTGGCACGTTCGTTATTGTGACAGCAGTAAACTGCAGTGTACAGTGTGCATCACAAAGCAATGGGATGAGAGTAAAGTGAAGAATGGCAGTAGCAGCTTAGTCAGTCTCTCACAGGATAAGTAAGGAGTACTAAAAATGAATGATCTAGTAATTAACCCATTAGGCCCAAAGCGTACAGTTACAATAAAATGTTTTGCGGGTGGTATTAGCTCTGGAAAATATTAGCACCAACTGCTGTACTGAGGCAAGATGGAACGTTTCTGTGAGCTGCCTGTTGGTCCATCCAAGTTTTGAGCAGGATTTTGTTTCATAAGCTCATTGTACTGAGTGACTACCTTGTTAGAGTATAATGATATAACCACCAGAAGCTATGAGAATACTGAAATGTGTCACTGTATTTGTTAATAATATGTGTGTGTTTGTGTGTGTGTGTGTGTGTGAAGACTGTGACATCTGTTTGTGTCTGTTTCAGCTGCACACCACAGAGTTCAACACCAACTGTGCTCTACATGAGCTTTATACCTATGCAATGAAGTACAATGAACAGTTGACTGTGACACTAGAGGAGGATGAATTCTCCCAGAAGCAAAGACTGGCATATAAGTTAGAGCAAGTCCACAACATAATGGCAGCAGAGTCAAATCCGTGATGGCGGTCTGCCGGACCTGAGTCGAATCCAGCGTTCGAGGTCCGGTGTTAAGTTGCAGAACTTGTGCAGCTAGCTGTGCATCGGTGTGTGTGCGTGTGTGTGTGCGTGTGCATGTGTGTGTGCGCACGCTTGCGTGTGCATGCACGCATATGCGTGCATGTGCGCACACGTGTGTGTGTGTGTGTGCGCGTGTGTGTGTATGCATGTGATGTGTGTCACTGGCAAGGAAGTTGCTTGGCCATTGTCCTGAGACAGATCCATCCAAAGTGAATGAGCAAGCCAATAAGCAAGCTGGAGTGACATATGTGTGTGTGTGCATGTATTTTGTTTGTGTGGCAGTCTGAAAGGGTAGGGAGGACATAAAGCATCCCTTGAACAATTTGTTCTTTGCTCAATGACAGGTTGGGTGGTCAGTACTGGGACTGTGACAGGTGTGTGCAGGTGCTGTTTGTGTGTTCCTACAGTGATAAGGATGTGGCGGGTCAAAGAGGAAATGCTATTTGGAAATTATACTGAAGTGCCTCCGGTAGTAACAGAGTATTTGACGAAAGGATTAGTGAGCCCAGGCCAAGACAGTTTCAAGCAAGGTGACATTTTGAGTTTTGGGCAGGCAGGAGAGAAGTGGAAATGTGGAGCTCAAGCATAGACCCCACTCTGCTGAGAAGAACCATGCCAAGGAACAAGACAAAGATCTGCGTGATAGCCAGTGTTAACCGTGTCAAATGGAACATACCATTATGAGATCTTGTCTGTTTCATTTGTCAACACATTTTCTGATCGCTTGGTTTTCTTCTTCGCAGTGATTCAATGCCATTCTACTTTTGTTTCTCTTAAAGTGTATGTTGACGATTTAAATGTCTTCCATGTTCCCTTCTTGCACCAAATTTCCATGCCGAACCAGCACAGGACGCTTGAAACGTGTATATTTGTACAGTTTTCCTCAAATCCATTCAAATTCCTACTTGCTGCTCAGACTTGCCATTCAACTAGTGTAGCCGTGTGTCTGTGTAGGTGTCAGTGTTTCAGTTAAAGGTGCACATGCGTACAGCACACAATCTCAGTGGTACTTTGTCTGCTCTGTGTGTCAGTGTGGCGTGAGGATAATCGTAACTGGCAGCTGTTTTTAAATGAGGACCAAGCAATCAATTCTCAGTATGATTCCCGACCGATTGTTGCGGGTGGCCGGATTGCTCGCATCGACGGTCTTCATTCTGTTCGATTCACGTTAACTTACAGTATGATACGTTAGCATGAATCGGACAAAACGGCCACAACTCAGGAAAATTCTGTTGTGAGTTTCCATTGAGCCATAAAAAATGAAGAGAACATTTCTTAAGACTGGATCTTGTTTGAATATAGTACATAAAGGATAGCAAATTGCTAAGGGAGGCCACCATGTTCTCTGCTACAGAGATATCATCGAAATGTTACGAATTATATTTGATCTTTAGTAATTGTTCATTGAACATAAATGATTGTCTTTGTAAATCCACAGAACAATGCTGGTCTCCCTTTTTTCATTGTCACATAATTGTTTTCTTGTTCTATTGAATGGATATGCTCAGTGTTTTGTCACTTTAATGGAAATCAGTTTTTCATGCACATGTTTTGTTTTTATTCAGTACCACCTTTTCACAACATCCCTTTTCCACAAGTTTGAGGGTGTACCAAATCAAAACTTTAAAAGTGCCACAGAGAGAGAGAGAGAGAGAGAGAGAGAGAGAGAGAGAGAGAGAGAGAGAGAGAGAGACCCAGCTGTGCACAGGCGTTGGCACAGTGAATCATGAGCGTATGGTAGTTCTGGTACTGTGTTGAACAATGACAGCTGTATCAAACCTTTGGAGACGTGCTGGACATACAGGTTGGAAATCAAAACTGAAATTCAAAACAACCTTCAGCTGACAGGAATTCATTAACTGCTGCTTATTATCTGAATGAGTGCAATATTGTCATGTCTGATGTGATAAACACTAAATATTTAAGATATGGGAGGTAGTGGTTCCATAGTGCAGTTGATGCAGATCCATGTCTTATGTTACATGACATCAGATAGATTTGTAAATAGTTTGCAAGTTTTCGGAGCAACTTGGTGTGTCTGTTTTAAGGGTCTAAGCATCCCAGTGTTGGACCAACCACAAGATTTGAACAATATTAAGGGTATATGTAGAAAAATGACTTTAAAAAATTGCACAAAAGAGCTATATGAAAATGATTGTGAATCAAATTGTCTAGAACAGTATAATGTAACTAGTGGTGTGGATAGGATAGTGAAGTGTAGGAGGTTATGATGGGGTGGCTGTGTAGCTTGGATAGTACACAACGAGGACCTCTGCGATTAATACAAGTCTTCTGATGTTAAGGATAATGCGGTGTAAGAGGTTATGATGGGATGCAAAAGTTAGGTTCGCAAACCTGTAAAACATGCTTGGAGAGTCGAGAAAATGACAGGAGGATATAATTAAATGATTAAGAATATAGACTGAGAGGGTGGGATGTGGATGCAGCTGGTTCAAGGTCGTGACTGATGGCTGATCGAGTATTAATGGTACTCGAATGTCGCTTTTCGCTGCCAGAGGATTAATTATGGAGCAGTAATGTGTCCCTTGCTCTATGTAGTGTTCCTGAATGAAGAGTCTACAGAGGACAATACAGACACGTGATGCAAGAAACACTGTTACATGTATAGGAATCATTACTTTAATGCATGAAATTAATCTGAATTACGTTTACCATGCAGGAAAGACACTCTGTCTAGGTTATAAGAACAAGCCAGTTAATGCTGTACACTTTGTCACTTTTTTGAAATCCATGTTAAATTACTGTGTGTGCTTGTGTGAGTGTGTGTGTGTCACCAGTCGGAAAAGCAACAAAGGAGTGACGGCAGTGGGAAGGATTAATAGTGTTCTGATGTGGAAATTTGGTGGTAATTGGATTTAAGTGGCTGAGATTTGAATACCGCTGTGAGTTTGTGTATGAGCCCTATTCTTTAGGGAAATTATTTATTTCTGACAGCTTGTGCTAGCTGCTTGCCACAAGCTGGCTTAATCTATAAAACTTTGACATGCCGTGACCTTCACATGTGTTACACATGATGCTTGTCTGCAGGCTGAAGGAAAATATTTCCAGCACCTCCGTTACATGTGAGTAAGAAATTATTAACTGCAACACATTTGAACTTTGTAAGATGGATGGACTGCAGTTTACACCAAGGTAATGTCCTTGTATCACTTTAGGTGTACAGACTGTCAGCAAGTGATTAGAATGCTGGTCGTTTTTATGAGAACTGTCACTGTGTCTTGCGTAAATTATTGACAGTGTTAAAAAAAAATCTTCTTTGATTTATGAGTAGATACATATTCTAGCTTGCGCATTATTAAATATGGTTTCTCACTAATGGCTGATCTGCAAGCAAGCAGCATTTCACCAGTTATCTCTAACTAGGTTACTAATAAAAAAAAAACTGCTGTAGGTTATCTCAGTTAGTGACTGTTTACAGGCTGCATTGACGGGATTTCTTTTTTTCCACTTCAACAAGCCCAGACTATCTGTGATGTCCACTTGGCTGTCAATCCAGTGAGTATAAAGTTCTATGGAATATGCAACTGGACCATGGATCTGACCACTGGTTCACTTACTGACAACTAGTGCACAGGTCTGGAGTGTGTGGTACTTCTTACCACCTATGTATTTTCATGGCATGATCCATTCAGGGCATTTTACTTACTTTTCGCTTGTGTTAGTTTTGAAACTAATATACTGAAGAAATAAAACTGTCTTCTGTGATGTAACAGTGTTTAGTCTTGTGCAAGTGTACCAGCGTTTTGGAAGAACCAATAGCCACCATCTTCTGAAGACAGAGACAGTGGGTCCCTCTAGAGAATAGTTTATGCTGCATTACACATCACTGAAGAGATAAGATTTATAATAGACTTTGATTGGAAACTGAGGATGAGGTAAGCAGGAAAACTTCCAGAAATTGCTGTGGGTGATAATGTGAAGCTGGTAATTCTGTTTGTTCCCTGAAATTGGCAGTCAGTGCTGCTCTGTTCTTTGATAACTTTTATGTCAGAGACAGTAAGTATGCCTTTGCACAACATGGCATATAATCCTTAACATGTCACAATGAAACACTGTTAAAAGTGTTTAATATATACAGTGAATAAATGAAACTGCAAAAAATGTTGTGTCATACTATGGCACATAGAGCTGTCATGCAGTTAACTTTAGGTTATATTTAGCACGAAGAGTGTGAAAAATGCCTAGAAAATATACTGCAGGTTTTGTAAGGCAAGAAATGGTCTTTTGTCTTGCACATGAAAAGCCCCCCTTACTTTACCTGTAAATAGGCTTGAGTGTCTTATTTTGCATTCATAGTTCTTACAAATTCTGATAGAGGTTCTTGCTAGTAGTTTATGTATAAAACAAATTGTCACTGGAAGTCTATTTCTTGTCTCATATAAATTGTCTACCCAAAATTAGTGAAGCAACTGACAGAAAAGAGACCACTTGGAAAACCTTACATACAGGTGGAAAGATAATGTTAGCATAATGAGAGATCCATTGAATTCTAGGGCGTAAATGAGCAGCCAATAGTCTCTCAAGATATTGTCCTTGCTCCAGCTGTATAAAGATTAATTTAATTCCATCCTGAGATGAGTAGAAATTTCATGGCACATACCTTCTGGTATGTACCTGTAGAATTTTCAGAGTTTAAAGGCAGTGGATTTTTGCAATTAATGACAGCAGTACTGATTATTTGAAAAATGAAGTGGTCATATTGCTTCATGATGAGGGTTATTGAGGAGGTGTGGCAGTAAGTGTTTGTTCCTCTGCTCCTTGAAAACAATGAAAAACACCTGGGAGGGACTATGAAGAATTGTGCACAAAGGAAGATTTACAGGAATGAGTGAATGTCAGAATAATTTACAATTGTAGATGTACTTCACCTATTCATAATAATTGTGAGATACCGTGCCAATTACATCATGACCGCCACATGCTTCCCATTGTGCTATGAGCATCCAGAAGTTGCAATGTATCCTAGGCGTTTCAGTTTATTAAAAGGTGCTACGTGCAGAATTACCTTTAGTGATAATAGTTTATAGGGTACATTAAATATGTGTTTTTAAATGCTAGTGATACTAATGAGTAGAGGAGTTTGGGAATTTGTTCACTCCTGTTTTGTCCACAAGGGTTAGTTCATATGGTCTTAGCCTACCACCACGGGGTACGACTTCACTAGCAGTTCCTCCATTTCGTACGCTGACCTACGCCTGGTGAAATGAAATGAAAAATGAAATGTAACCGATAACAGGCAGCCAATTTGTTTATTATAATTACGACCACGGATAAGAGCAACAAAGAACGTATTATTTTAACAAATTTACAAACATTTGTGGTTTAAAATATAATTACGTAAGTTTAAAATACGAAATACTGAGCAATTATGATTTTAATTCATCACAGAATTTGAACATGATGTCACCAGTTTGTATTCGGTACGTATTCTCGATAGCACTAGTATCGTTCGAGAATTACAATTCCTCTGACCCGTGTATATACCCCTGATGCTCTGATGCTATACTATATGCTCTGTGCTGTGATGTATGTGCAATGGAGGTATTAATCTGTGTTTTATGGTGGCCGGTGTAGGAAGGTAATCAAGGTTTGGAGAGGAGGATGGTCGGGGAAAGTTGAGTATGTTCGTCATGTGTTTATAATTGCATTGTGTATTTTATACACAAGGCGTGAAGCAGGTATGTACGTGGTGTATAAGTATTAATGTTTATTAGCATTTAAACCTTAGTTCAGTTTTGGTTACTTCTCTGTCAGTCAAGTGCTTGAATGTAAGGAACGCATTCGTCTACGTGTTTGCTAGTTATTACGATGAAGTTACTGATTTTCAACTGTCCATGTCTAGTCACTGTTAAAGTATTGATTTGTATAGTCTCACTGCATGCGACTTTTAAAAATATCTTTTTATTTCGATTTCACTGCTTCACTATCACATCGTATGGATGGTGCGGACGAGTTCAGGGTAGACTGGGTTTCATTCTCAGAATTTGTTTGAAGTTGCTCAGTGCTCGTATTATGGGTAGTTTCTGTGTAGTCCCGTAATAATGATATGGTAATTACATAGATATTTAATGGGAAGTTCGAAACAGTTCGGGAAGTGTGATCACTTGTAAGTACCTAAATAATGCCCATTTTAGGCTGCGGTGTGTATGTCTGGCAGTGGGTTGACTCTTGATACTTGCAGTTTTCCAGTAATGTGAGATATATCGATGTTGTTGCTTGTAACAAGATAGTCTAATATCTGTTAATTTTATGATCACGGACGTCCTACATTTTCCATTAGTGTTTTGCTCTTAATTGGATGTTACACCTTAAAAATCAGAAAAAGGAAGCAGCTGTCTACTGTAAGTGAATACTGCATGGTTTATCACAGCTACCTTCCCTTGATCCCTTTGTGAATAAACAGGTGCATGAAATGGACCATGACATCTTTCACTCTTCATTCGTGGTTTGTAATTGAATGCCATGAAACTGCATGTGTGGTACATTAAGTCATCAATTTGTTTTCATGAGTTATATAAATGTCTCACATTCTTGTGGAAATAGAGGCCTGTGCGTTACTGTACACACGTAAGTACACAAGTAGTTTCAGATTATTGTCTTGTGGACTGTTATGCTATGTAGTTTGGCAGATAGCTACCAGTGTTTTAGGTGCCTTTATGTTAGAAGAGCCTTTTGGTGTAGAATAGTTTAGTTTTATTCATATTCAAATGATCTACAGAAGGCACCACAAGGGACCTTGAGTTATAGAACAAGTCAAGGGTCATATACATTGTGTATGTGCCTTCATAACAGTACGTTTATATACTGATATGTATGTATGTGTGTGTGTGTATATATATATATACACACACACACACACACACACACACACACACACACACACACACACATGCACATGCACACACATATCAGTATATAAGCATACTGTTTTGAAGGCATAACATTGTCATATAATACAGTTAAAAGTAAAGAAAACAATGCATAAATATATTACAGTGTCTTATATTAACGATACAAATACAATACCTACCCTGAATGTGGAGGCAGCTGTGTCCAGTGAAACACTGCTACTCATCTACCAAAGTACATAATATCATCCAAGGAAATAGTAATGGTTATAGTCAGTGCTGTGAGAACCTCAAATCCCACAGAAGTCCTGATTTCCTTTTTTATATGCAACACAGTTATATGGTTAAGTGGGACATGTGTTGTTTGGGTGGTTGACCCTTAAAATAAAACCCAAATTTGGTGACAGGATTGTTAGGTGAGTTATAGTGGTTATTTTGAGACAGGTAATGCCAAAATTCAGAAACATTTGCAAGTGACTGACAGTCTGTAAATTTGTTTTTAACAATGTTTGTGATATAAATAGCTGTTGTGCTTTGTAGTTGACCTGGGTCACAGAAATCTAAAACAATTTGTTTTTACTCATATTTCAGTCTGTTTGATTGAATTACCCTGCTGAATGAGCATCAAATGAGATAGTGTGTTGAGTTCCCCAGAGTGAGGTTCCAAAAAGTAGTTCTGTTTGGTTTATCCTGCTACTGTAACTGGTCGTGACAGAAGATACAGTCCATTGGCGCAGCAGTTCCCATTGTTAGAGACAGCAGATCTGCCTGCTGATTCTCATATTATTAATGTTTTCTCTTGCTGGTGTGAGTTCAGCTGGATTGTGATCAGCATTGGGCAGTTTTTTTAAATGTTTTTAGTTCCTCAAAATCAGTTTCAAATGCACCAAAATTTTAGTATGTACTAATGGCTCTTTGGTGTATAATTTTATTCATCTGAAATTTGTTAACCTTGTTTGCATTAAATAGTCAGTTACATAATATTTCCAACAAAAATTGTGGGAATATGCAAGTTGATTACCATTTTAACATACACAGATTTCATTCTATGCTAGTGCGGTCACTGTGTTTTGCAGATTCACATTGTAACATTTCGCTTATAATGATCTTACGATGATGCACATAACCTCCACGTGGCTTCACATCCAGAAATTAATTTGTTCATCCAAAATCTTTTGAACAGGATCAGTGCCTGAAAGTTGTTTGAGCCAAGATGAAAGGAGATGAAGACAGCAAAAATATTTACTTTTCTATTCCTCATATTTATGTCATACATATTTTTTTGTTGCATATGTACTCATCCATTTTGCCTGCTTGTGTTTCATTTCAGGCATTGAAACTGTTGTACAAATTTTTGAACATTTTTGGTTGTTGAGCAAAGTAACTCGCTAATCATAAGGCACTTACTGGAGAAGGTGACTGTACAGATTTCACTTTGCCAGCTGTGGGGACTGACTGTATTGTGTCTTGAATTAAATATTTACCGTATAGTCTTTGATATTTTGTATTTCTGTTTGTGTCAAAGTCAGTGACTTTATTTCTTGCTTGTTCCATGTATTCAATTATGTGAACGTTTGAGTTGTTATCATTGAACAATGTACAGCTAATTTGTCTGTTCCTGCACTGCAGTCAATGTTGTTAAGAATCTTTGTGTTGATGGCCAAATATTTATGTGTCTGCACATGCACCTATCTGACTCATTTTCTGTAGAAAGACGTATCTGGGAAAATTCCTAACTTCTGCTACTTTGAGCAGCCGGCATGGCGTAGTCGGTAGAGCGACTCGCTACAGGCTGAATGGTCTGGGGATTGAATCCCAGTGGGAACGAGATTTTCTGCACCTCTCCACACTGGCCCTGAGGCCCACCCAGCCTCCTGTACAGTGAGTACCAGATCTTTGCTGGTGGTAAAGTGTCAGCAGCCTTGTGCTGACCACACCCACCTAATGCTGTGGTTGCAATTTGGTTGGAGCTATGCTTCTGCCTCCTGTCTGTGCCTGCATACATGACATGGGGTGACCTTCACCTTTATCTCCTATTTTGAAAGTCAAATATGAGGTATGCACTTGCTAGAAAACCTGCTGCGGGCCATCAAAACTGAGTCCTTGTTTTGCTGCTTTGAGGTCATGATATTTATGACAGTTTATTGTTAAAAATTTCCAGTTTATAGCTTAGTGGGCATTGTGATTAGTAATGTTTAGGTTTCTGTGTCAGACTGTACATAATTCTGTAATGACCTGCATTCCCTTAACCCGATATTTTGATGTTATATGCGGTAACTCTTTCCTCACATTTTGCTAACAGTGTCTTCTGAGCTTTCTGAATAGTAGTACTCCATGGTGCATTAATTCTGAAACTGCTTGTCTTTGAAGGATTGTGTTAATGTGTTTTAACTCTTACTGTACATGTTGCTGCATGACAGCATTGTTGTGTTGTGGCGTACGCCACCCACAGCACACTCAAACCAGTTCCAACTCTTCCATGATAGCGGCAGATAGCAATAACAGTGTGACAAATATCAGATGCTGTATAGATACAGTTGTTTTGTGCTCCTGATGATGGGCGATGGTACCACCCGAAACATGTAGAGCAGTTTCCAGATAGAATAAACTGTGTAACGTTGCATCTTTTTGGATGTATATTAGAATAGTGGTGTATTCATTACACCCTGATATCACTGAACACTCTGTAGTGTCTGAGGTGTGCCTGATATCACTGAACACTCTGTAGTGTCTGAGGTGTGCCTGATATCACTGAACACTCTGTAGTGTCTGAGGTGTGCCTGATATCACTGAACACTTTGTAGTGTCTGAGGTGTGCCTGATATCACT
>Ga0268261_10002087_pt1 | contig 14208 bp, 11 predicted proteins | sample TergutNc150P1_FD_190353 | JGI IMG/M metagenome (GOLD analysis project Ga0268261, IMG submission 190353) | Nasutitermes corniger P1 segment gut microbial community from laboratory colony in Florida, USA - Nc150 P1 (SPAdes) (version 2) | ecosystem: Host-associated > Arthropoda: Insects >... | reverse complement strand
ATATTTGTCTGTTGTGAGTGTCGTGTGTTGTCAGGTAGAGGTCTCTGCGACGAGCTGATCACTCGTCCAGAGGAGTCCTACCGACTGTGCTGCGTCGTTGTGTGTGATCTAGAAACATCAAGAATGGTTGCTCCATATATATATGACATTAGTAGCCTAAAGGTTAATAATTTAACCCTTATCCTGCTGACGTGGAGAAAATGGTGAGCTCCTAATAATGCCAGCAAATAGCAGATGGGATTTAATTCGGGCTTTTAAGGGTTAACTTCCATCAAGTTTTGTTCTCTCTTTTGGATTTCTTGACCCTTGAAACTGGGAACAACAGGATGTCCTGAAATGTCAGTGCTGAATTACCACTCTAGATCTCACATGACAGTTTGGTGATGCAGGCCTTGGTTTGACTCCACATGGTCTAGTTCAGAGCGATATGGTTTGGTGCAGTCTGTTTCGGCGCTTCATGTGCGAATTAAAGATGACCTCACATATTTAAGCACCAAATTAAAAAAAAAAAAAACCTGTCTTGCATTGCAATAAACATTTTATGTATATTCCCTGGTTTTGGCAAATCTGAAGACACATTTTTAGTCAAAATACTGAAATTGGATTTTCAATTTTATGTAAAAAATACAGAGTGGATGATACACATTTTGTAATCATTACAAATGTCTGGCAAAGCAATTACATAAAACTGTCATGTACTCCACTGCCAACTATACTTATATCTTGGATTTAAAATTATTAAAGGTAGTCTGTATACAACATTTACCTGCTGTTGAACTTGTTGGGGTTTTCCTCTCTGGCATTATGGAAGTCAAGACATAGATCTGCGTCAATTCCTATTCCAAAGTAGTTATTCATTACAAAGATCTGTGTGTTATCTTCATTTGTAGAGCCAGCTGCAATCAGAAAAAAATGGCATTTTAATACCAGTGTGTGCACTACAAACATCCCAGCAAAATATTTTAGCTTTTATGGAGGGAAGCGTTCTAGTTGCCCATTACAACCGCACTTGAGGACGTCTCTGACTGTGTTGACAAAGTGTGAATGGAGGGAATTCTCATAGGTCATTTAGTTATCCACTGAATACCAACTTTACCAAAGTTCTCTCATGCAAGCACAGTTTCTTCTACATAACACAATATGTTCGGTGAAAACAATCCATGCTACTGGGTCAACTTGTTGCTAGGAATAACAAGAGAGCACCCAAACTTTAGAAATCAAACTGTGCTTTATATTTGCCATTAAACTTCAGTGTAAAAGCAAAGCAATCTGAAGAAGAAGGCAGCACATTCCTCTAAAACTCCATTAAATATCTACCACACTACCTGGCATCATACCGCAGAAGAGGTTAATCTACAAAGTCACCACTGTCAGAACCTCAAATTCTGCATGTCAATAATATTTCATGCATGTATAATCTTATTTCCACATAAAATTTCACATGCTTGTCTATAATGCCTCATGACACATCGCCATCAAATCAAACATTAAAGGTATATTTCACATGTTGTTTTAGTAACTCCATGATGCGGACCACTTCTTCAAACGCTAACAGTTCCTCAGTTAGTCACAGAATTCCCTACAATTTATGGAAAACAAAGAGTTCCTTAGTTCTCAACAGCACAACACTGGCCCCCATTCTGAGCCAGATGAACCCAGTCCATACCCTCCCATCCCATTTTTCGAATATCCTTTTAATATTCTCCTCCCACCCATGTATACACCTTCCATCACATGTTTTCTTTGCATTTTCCTACCAAAAGCCTGCAGGCATCTTTCTTCCCTCCCATGCATGCCATATGACCAGCACACTCATCCACTATGATTTCATCACCCTAAGAATATTTGACAAGGAGTATGAATCATTAAGATCCTCATCAAGAGTTTTATCCTGCCTCCTGTTACTTCCTCTCATTTGGTCCAAAACACATTCCTCAGCACTCTGTTCTCACACATTCTCAGTCCATTTTCCTCCCTAACTGGGAGAGATCAAGTTCCATAGCCATACAAAACAACAGCCAAAATTAATATTCTGAGTACCTTAATCGTTATGTTTCTAGATATAAAACAGAGGACACAAGATTCCGAACTGAATAACAGCTGGAATTCCACAAACTTAGTCTCAGTTTCTTCATAAATGCTTCTGATTTGTTAGTGTTATTTCCAGATACCTAAACTTTGCAAATTTTAAAATAGTTTATTAGCTGTCTTTATGTTGTGAATCTAGCCTCCATTCTGGTGACAAGACACAAACATATACAAGATGATTTTATCCTGCATTCCATTGACAGAAGAAGAATGTACACTTGTAATACTCAGCATTTCCTTGCAACTTCCTTATTAGCAACTAATAGAAGCTCATGTGTGTTTGTTTACAGTATTGACATTTTGATGTTTTCTCCCACCAAATTAACCACCAGTATTGCCAGAAGCTTATGTGCCCCATCAAGTTTCAATCCTTGTTTTCTTGAACCTTCCTAATGGCATATTCTAAACCAAAGCTGCAAAGAAATGGCAATAAAGCATATCTTTGATTCAGACCATTTGGCAATAGCAAAGTGCCAGACAAGCATTTACCTATCATGACTTTACTACATGTTTCAACTGAACAAACTTGAATTAGCCTGACTAGTTGCACTGGAGGCATACTCTACAAAACCTCCCTCCTAACCAAATCATACATTTACTAAAGATTACAAAGAGCTGATATGCTACCACACTGTACATTCTGCTAAGCTCCAAGCTCCTCTGCAAGCTATTGGATGAATTTTTGCTGGGTAATATTTTTACTAGTAAGAACCCTGTGCACCAATGCCACCTTATCAAGCATACTCTAAACGTATGTACTGGCCATCTCCTAGCTGAGGTCAGCACAAAGTCCTCACTCTCCATTTTATCCACAATGGCAATGATACCGTGATCCATCTGAGTAAGTGACAATATCCAGAGTTTTCTTGTGCTGTGAGCCGGTGCTGATGTTTGGAAAGAGACAACTCATCAAGAGCGCATTTTTGGCCACATGATCTTGATATATGGTAAGAGGAAGGTTTCTGTCATCTTTGACAATGGTGTGTATCGCTCTTCTAGCTCGGTTTATTGTGCCACCAATGACAGTCAGTTTCTCTTTTATAATTCTAGTACACTGCTAGAAGTGAAATAATTAACAGTGACTTTCTGCATTATTTGGGTATGGCTGTGTAAGATGCAGCACAAAAGAACTAGAAATACAGGATTGTCTTCACCTCATTCGAGAAATATCCATTCACAAGGCACCTGGAGGCTATGTCTACAACTATTCAGGATTTTTTGCCCATGCGTATTAGTGTATGATGTCACAGACTGGTGAACAGACATCTTAGCATTGCGAGAAAAACTGCTCATCGTCTGTAATATGCACTGCTGGTCTGTAACAAATAACTGAAGTGTGCAGATTTCTCACCTAGCACAGAAAAGTACTTATTCTTCTAAAATAATTTATGTGGTCTGGAGCCAGATGCTTCCATCAGAACAGTCTGCTGGAAATCGCACCCACGAGCACTGACATCTGCATCAACCTCCATTTGCTACTGTCAATCAGTTCACATGTGCTGTGGAGCTGTCAACATTTATATATCCTGCCTGGGCAGGATCACCCGCAGTGCAATAACAGATAGCAGTACACCCGATGCCACAATGGTGGCCACACACTGAACACTGATAAAGCAGTACCATGACCATGGCATCTGCACATATTATAGCTAGGTTATATAGAAGCAGGACCTAGATGGCATTGTGACAAAGAGTAGCTACAATAAAAACTGTAAATACACAATCTTGGTTATTTTCACTTGGACTCTACTCGTGCATATCTAGTTTAATTATCACTCTCTGAATATTCACTGGATCCTTCCGTTAAAGTCACATAAAATCAACATCTCAGTCATCGAAGAATTCCTTTAACATTTGACTCCTCCATTGCAATGTTGCTGAGCTCTGCAAGATCTCATAGCAGACAAACTGGACCTCCAGGGTATTCTTCTTATGCCAGGATCAAAATGACTGATCAGGACTTCCAAGATAAATGCCCTTTTAATGCATGACCAGTCACATGAGAAGATGAATGCGGGCGATAATAAAGATTCACAGGGAAATACTGCACTAAAGCTCATAGTGTTGTACAGCAATGTATTAATATTCTCATTGAAGCCGTACAGAAAAATCCAAGCATCCTAGCATTAATGAGCGATCAGTTTTCTATCTTATTGTACATATAGATATGCTGCAGTTAAAAGCACATAAAATCTATGGATCAATCAACTCCACATTGTGTTACTAACCTGATGGATTCAGAGGTTGTTGACACTTGTCATCAGCTTTGTCTTCAGGGTGAAACACAACAGTCCAACGGTCAAGCCGAATTTCTTCAGCGTCAATTACATCCCGCAGCAAATTCAAGGGGTCTTCACCTCCTGTATAACCTGGCCCCCACCGGAGCACACGTGCCAGATCATTTCCTGTAATATCACAGACTCTTGTGATAAAACTTACTTCTTTTCACAGGTTTACATTAACTTAATAACTACCTCACATCTACTTAAAAATTTAAAGCACCCATTCCAATTTGGACTACTAGAGCACAATGAGCATACAGCTGCTTAGAAATCTAAAAGGCATGTAAAAATGCAATCTTGTGTGCTGTAACTCCATGTTTTACCAAACAAATGCATTCCTTGACATTTCTGTTATGCACAACTGCATTAAATTAAAGATCACTCTCTTCTGGGCTATGATACTATATCATTTGGTAGACAAGGTATAATGAAGATGGGCGCAGCAGGAGCATCTGAAAGATATCTATTATTCTACATGACATTACATCCCAGAACGTAATATCCTGAAGATGGAGGGAACAGATTCCCCTGTAGAATGGTACACATTGGGCAGACTATTTGGCACCATATCCATGAAGATAATAACCTTAGCAGAATGACACAGAGACATGTTTGAATCTTTATATCCTGGTCTGTCCTAATGTTAATAATTATACATTACCCATTTGGAAAGGAAAAACATTCCAACTAAGTCACACTCATCATAAATTTACTTCTACATATCATACCAGTATTAACAGGAATGTAATACAGGTTTGAACAAAAGACGCTTCTCTTGTTCATGGCCTACTACATACAAACAATGCGCCTAAACGGACTGTAATAACAGTTTGTTTCTTTGTTGCATAATTTCTTGGTTATCATATGACTAGCCAAACATCACGGTGTATGTATGTTAGCATCTATTGCCTGGCATGGAAATCACATCTATGATAAACTATATTGTTTTAAATGTAACGATTTCTTTGACCTTCCTATGTACCATATTTCCTTTGTTCATTCAATAAACAGCTTGGTTTTTGAAAAATGGTATGATATAAACTGCATGTTTTGACTTTCACTACTCCTTTGTTAAGTTTTCTTTAATCCTAGGAGAGTACAGTGAAATATTATAAAAAATTTAGGAGGTCATCAGGTATTGTCTGTTATTTTTGTTGTTCACTGTGGGAAGACAAAGGAATAGGCAGATGGTCAGATAGAGAGACAGACATGATGAGGCTAACAGTCACTTTTGCATTGGTTTTGCAAATGGTAAAATATATGTTCAAGTTTGTCATTAAAGTTGTCTTGTTTCCATTAAAGCATAAATACTGGTAGCAATATTTTGCTGTGCATTACACTTTACATGAGAATAATTTATATTGTACACTGGAATATGTATTGGTGAATTTATGCACTTATTTTCCTGCTGATAAAAATCATTGCATCACCAATTACAGACTCATGTAAAGGCTTATACCTGTTCCAAGTGGGACTATTGCACATGCTGGTGAAGAGCATTCACTGTCCTGTCCCACATTGTCAAGACACTGGAGAACCCACCCAATGGTGCCATCTCCTCCACATACCAGAATCTTGTAATCTTTAATGTGACGAAACACATAGAGTCTGGAAATGTTCAAAGTAATATGATTAATGAGATCTAATGCTACTAATGGTTACACTATGATAACATTTGAATCAAAAGATCATCTCTCTTCTTCACTGTTATCACTATCCACATGATCCAAATTGCCATAAAAATGTTGATAATATTATTTGAAAGATAAGTGGATGCAGCCAGTAGAGTGAAGAGGTTTAATGAACATACATGGGAATACTGACAGATGAATTATCTTTCCTACTACATTCTGTTCTATTGCATACAACTCAAAAGGCCAAGAGGTAGAATCTCATAACTACAAAATGAGCACAAACTTGGCAGGTTATCCACTTAAGAAGAGTCCCCAGCACCTAACAGAAAGTTGACCGCCAATTTAAGTAACATCATAAAGTCCTTTCCTGTTAATTTTCAAAATCTCCCCAAACTGAAAAGCTAGACATACTGCTGTTTGAAATAAATCAAAGTCTGCCTAACAGCATGACATCTGAGGTTTTAACTCACCCTGGGAGAGGCCCCCCATTGTCAAGATCAAACACTTGATATGGGTTGAGCAGCTTTCGAAAGCTGGAGATTAGTTCCGAGCCTTGGCACCCCCCAGATTTAACATTCACAAACACCAGCAGGGGCTGTACTCCAGGTGGGACCATGCTTGGTTCAATGTTAGGCAGCAGCATTACTGAAACAAGACCATTCACAACCTAATACCCTCCTAAAAATCTAAACATTATAATGTATTAAACATAATTTTACCTGCTTCAAATGGATACAAAACTTTGTCTCTTACTCTGAAACAGATCAGAGACTGATGGTACTTCAGAACAAAGTACTGAGGGAATATTTAGAGGTGTGGAAGATGAAGTAACACGAACTGGAGGAAATTTTATAATGAAGGGGATCACTCTGCATCCTGTATATTTGGATTATCAAATAACAAAAAAGAAGAGTTGAATGGGACATGCATCACATACAGAGGAAAGATATACTGCACAGACGATGTGAATATGACTACTTCATGAAACAGATCACTGAGAAAAATTAGACGCAATCATTTCTTGCATCCAACCTCAGTGTATGCATGGTTGTAGCTAGTAAGTGCAGAATACATGAACAATTATGGTCCTAATGAAAGGATCACTAATACATATTGTGAGGTAGAGTTACAGAAAAAAAAAGTGGCTTTGTACACTACTGTTCTGCCACTAACGCCCTTTTTGTACAACAGCAAAATCATTTAACTGGACAAATCCACTGAATAAAAGACTGGAAACTCCAGAGTTGATGTGGATGTGGTGACAGACTGGAAAGTCCCTGCTCCTGCCACTTAAGCTCTACTCTACAAACATACCGTGAAACCCTCTTAAGATGTGTAAAGAAAAATTCAACAAATTAGACTTATTAAGGAGGAAAAGTCTTAAACGGCAAGCCTGAAAATGGAATTAAGTTGCAATTCTGTATTCAAATTGACACTCCCTGTACTAGAATGGTGTTCCATGTATATTCGACATAGATGAATGATTTTCACCATCAAACCACATTTCGTGTCTCACCTTCTTTAATGATTTTGACATTCTTGAACATGGGAGAAAACTTTTATTTTTACAAGCACAACTGGCAGATATAGAGACCATTCGTGTCATAATCTTTCCATGAATAGTAATTCCACTCCACATTTTACAGTTTGCACCCTCTTCCAGCTCAGCTGTTCACTTACAGACTGAGTACATATTTTAGTTACCACAGAAATGCAAAGTTCTTAAGCAATTTTCTCTGCAAGGAAGATTTTAAGTAGCATCTGCCATATATAATACTCAGTTTTTCATTAACTGAGAACAGCTTACATTCTATGGCATTTTTTATGCAGCAACTACGCTGATCACATGCTTAATAACTCAAGGCTCTACAGGATGAAAACAGGACACATATTAGAAATCTGAAGTGAACAAAAAATATGAATTTTTCAAATCACTGTAATTGATGCAAAACAGTCACAACATGCTCCATTAAAAACTAATGCTTATTTAAGCTACAGATTATACAACACAAGCCAAGGTGTTGAATCACCCTGTGTGTAAATTCAAGGCAGTGTCCTTGGAATGTGATATCAGGTCCTTCCACACACATTTCCACAGATTTACAATGAGTTGCTTATCTGTACCTCTGATACATGGTGGACACAACCTTAAAGTTTAATCTGATGGACGGAGAGCAACATTTCATCAATATTATGTAGAAAACAAAATGAATAAATGGGGAACTGTTTCAGATTTTGATGCAAAAATGGTAAAAAAAAAATTCACTGGGTTGGGAACTGTGCATGTTTCTTAGGCAGAAAAATATATTCATTGGGCAATACATACGTTCGTCACATTGGAAACTGTAAGTAATTCGTTGCTCTGGTGTCTTAGATAAGACAACTCCTTAAGCTGGAACACCTGAATTGTGTTTCACCTGGTAAGTTTCCACACATTCTTCACTGTACGTCTATTTTCTCAAATCAGTAAAACACAAACTCGCATTTACCCAGTAGATGCTTATCCTCATAGTGAGATTCTCGCAGACAGTACAGCGCTCGTACAGCCTTGTTGGAATCTTCATAGGTAATGACCATTGAACCATATTCATAGTAAATGGGCCCAATAGAGGAAAACTTGTTTTCTGCAAACAAATTCACACAAAACTTCAACATGTTTCCTCAACAGAACATAAAAGCATGTGATTAAGAAACAAATAAACTTGTATTTTAGAGGAGTTTCTAACTTTTCTACGCATCCTCTAATATAATTACATTAATACAATCAGTCTCACAGTCACATCCTCCAAAACACAAAATTTTCCCTTGTTACATATGCATAAATAGAAATACCCAAGCAAAATAGTGAAATCACATTAATCTGAAATGTACCTTCAAGTCTACATGATTTAATAATATAACTGTAATTCTTACATATGATGTACAACTATGATCCAAAGCCACCATTTTATATGATATTTCATAAAGGTTTTGTGCTTATAGTTCTTTATATATGACATTACGAGTAAGTTGTAACAAGACTGAGATCTCAAACTTGAGTGCCAAGTAATCACAGATGCAAAGTTTCATTTTTTTTTTTTCTTATATAGCTTGATGATTACTTGTTGCAAGCCGACAGAGAAACACACAACCTGTGTTTGATGGATACAGTAGTTGCTTTTATAATCTGAAGTTTGTTAGTATCAAAAACCATATAATTCAAAGCATCTGACATTACCCAACAGTACATATAGGATTTTGTGTACATTTCAAAGTGGGTAATTCAGCAGAATAAGGTTAATTTTTAATGTGAAGCTCCTCTGATCACTACACACTGAGTAACGCAAAATCATATTATCATATTCTGGACAATTCATATAGACGTTCCTCTTTATATATATATATATATATATATATATATATATATATATATATATATATATATATATATATATATATATATATATATATATATATATATAAACTGGGTACACCTGGACCTCTCCAGACTTGTGAAAGTAGTTGATTTTAAGAAGCAGCAAACATGTGGTTAATGTTAGGTACTGTCCATGACAGGAAACAACAGACTCAGCATTATAACGTAACCATCACAGAAATACCCAAATTCAGATACACGTGCATGCCTGCTGAATGTACACTGAGCTCAATTTCACTCATCTCTGTGATGATCATGTTGAAGAGTGAAGTTCACTGTGTCTTGTCATGGAGTGCACTGAAGAAAACTTGTCACTGGTATGAATATGTCATTCTGAAAATTGTGTTAATGTACTAGTAAATGCAGGAGGAATGCTACCACTGTTTACAGAAGAGAGTAACCCTTGTGTATGCTGTGAACAGCTATAAAAGTTAGGGCTAGAAAGCAAGTCTTATTCAAGAACCTATAATGTTGCATTTCATACGAACTTCCAGTATGGCTAGAAAAGATTTAATATTTGCAATATGCATATTAAATGCACATTAAATTTCAATATTTGGAAACCACATTGGTAAAATCTAATACAAAATAAATTTGTAATCTAATTAAAGAAAGGTATTGTTCATATTGCAGGAGAGCAATGGAGGAATTATTAGCAGGTATGTAATTCAAGGTTTACAGAAAAACATTTGAATTTTTAAACCAATGGACCAATGTGAAACTACACACAGTGTACATGTAACTTCACTGTACTTCCACTTAACTGACTGGTGAATAATAAATAATTCTTATAAATGAGTTACATTCTTGTCCACCAAGTTCCATCGGAATAAAAACTACATGGTTCTCGACTGAAAAATTGAGGCATTTAAGTACTGAAAATGGTGGTCTTCATCAGCAGGAGGCAGAAAGGAGGTATTCTGTAGAGATCACACAATGAACTGTACAACATGGTGTAAAACTAATGGGTGCTGCTTACCATTCCCCAGGAACTCAGTGAGCATGTTTTCATACTTGCGCTGGGAAAGGTTAGGAGGTAGATTGCCAACAAACAGAGCAAGGTTTGGACCATGCGGATCTTGCTTCTGCTCCATGTAAAACCTCATAAGCTCCATTTGACGGATAGATTCTTTCCCACGTTGCTTCACTATTTCCCAAGGATGCTCATCCCAAGACAAAACTCTCTCAGTTACTGAAAATCCAAACAGCCTCAACTAAATAAAATAAAAATATTTCTTTCCATCAGCTTGCTCTCCCAGGTAAAGGAATTTTATTTTTGGTACATTCTGTCTGATACCAGCAGAGTTGTGCTTCAACTTCCATTTTTCCCCAATCCCAACAACAAAAAAAACTGTGAAATTTCTTTCACACCTGGATTCACCTGTCTGCCTGAGAAGATTATAATGAATTCTGTTGCCACAAAAACTTCCAGACTTATAAGAAATTAAATAAAATTTTCATTGAAAAATCTCACAAAAAATCATGTAGAATGCCTAGGAATGTGCCAATGAATACTATTAAAACATATCTCATATGAAGAGATTCTGATAATTTGAATTTGAGAAGGCAAGGAAGAAAGTAACACACATAACACTTTCAACTGGAAACTGCTACTGGAAGCGTTTCGATGGCACATATAGAGGATAACACTATTATTGATTCTAGAGGTAAAGAGACTCACAAAAGGGTCCGATGATGGGCTTTGTCTGTTAATGGATGAATAGAATGCTGTCCCATTAAACATGCATCCTTTTCATCTGAAAGGTATACATCATCCTGCAGCTGGCATTTAAACTGAACGATGCTTCAACCACAGCTGCAAGGATGTGGAATTTAAAAGGCCATATGCTAGAGATTAGTAAATACACTAAAAATATGAGCACTTGTTTCATCAAAATAAAACACATCTTGATCAACTGAATTACTACTGGCTGCCAACATAAGACTGCACCTCAGAGCGAAAATGTGACATGCTCAAATGTACCTCCTCTGTCCAGAAGAACCTCACTCAGACGATAATCTTCACACTTGAAGTCTTCGAGCCCAAAACAAATCAGTGCTTCTCGAATCAGATCTGCTGTTGTTGTTTCCCCATTTACAGGGACAGTACAGTAGGCCTCAGTCACTTGCAACTTTCCTGGGTACACCCGCACCTCACCACTGTCGTTGTCACGATCCCTGCGTCAACAGAATCACCAATACACGTTCACATTCAGTGTCTGCCAACCTAAACATATTCATTAATCCTAGTTTATGTCCTCCTGCCAAACGAAGTCATAAGAACCAACTGTTCTCAATAGGCAGTTCACAGACTGCTGCCTGTCCAGAAATTCTGGTAAGCATTATTCAAGCTGCACACAGAATTTCTCAACCAGGTCTCTGCAAGTTGTGCACAGGGGTTCCCCAGATTTTGAGAGTTTTAGGAACAGGGTCTGAAGAATGAGTGACATGTTACAAGGTGTCTGGGGTACAAGAAGAAACACTGCCACACATTATTTTATAGTTTTCTTTTTAGGGACTACATAATTTTTCACTGAAAATTATTATATATTTGCAGACCTCACTAGATACATCCACAGCCATTATTTTTCTTTCAATTATGCATTGCAAGGGAAATTTCTGTCAACTTAAATAGTTATTGTACGTCATTTCTTGAATACACATGTTTAATGTAGGTGATTATGGTGACTACATTTCAATACATTTAAGGTAAAGCAGTCCCTATGCATGCCATTAAGGTGTATATAGGGATGGAGGTATAGCTCCACTCAATCTTAACCTCAGCACTACAATGCATAGAGGTCAGAGGTCAGTTTCATGCCCTGGCTGCTTTACCTCTGGGCAAAGAGCCCTGTTACCCACTGATAAAGAGACAGAGTGCACCCTGGAGCCAGTTCAAATGTTTTGGAGAAACGAAAAATTTCTTGCCCCTGACAGGAACTGAAATACAATTCACTGGTTGTCCAAACTGTAGCCAGGTCACTACACTATGTTACCATGGCACATATGTGTTTTATAATACATTAAGTAATTTATTTACATATTGTAAATTAACATGTAGGGGCACGAGGTGGCGCAGTTGGTTGAGACACTGCGCTACAAGCCAGAAGGTCGCGGGTTCGATTCCCGATGGTGTCATTGAATTTTTTCATTGACATAATCCTTCCGGCCGCACTGTGGCCCTGAGGTCGACTCAGCCTCTAACAGAAATGAGTACCAGGAATGTTTTCTGGGGGTAAAGGTGGCCAGTGCGTATGGCTGACAACCTTACCACCTTCATGTGCTGAGTGTCTTGAAATCTGGGAGCCTCAACCTCCTGGAATCTTTGGGGCCTGTAGAGGCCTGTAATGAGATTGCTTTACCTTTTAAATTAACATGTAAAGAAGCAATAATTAGATTTGTGGACTACTATTTGTACTGTACGATGTGTGACAGGTAGGGACTGGTCCAATTAAAAGCAATCTGCTGTTTTACTTCTCTGAGGGTCACTGCTACAGAATGATAAAAACTAGGCATGTATTGCTAAACAAAGCCCTAAAAACTGAAAACTACATTTACTACTAACATGTATGCCCATTATAAGATGCAGAAAGCACTGAAAATCCAATATTCTGCATGGCTTTGCCATCTCTTAAGATACAAGGATACATGACTTGCACACAAAAGGAAACCAGGTTATAATAAGTCACTGACCAAACTGGACTGTATCAAGCCTAGCAGACAAGTCCCACTGGTAAGTCAGTTCAGTTAACACAGAGTGTGTTAAGTACCAGATTGAGCCTACTGACAAAGTAGCCATTTATATAAACCTATGTTTAGAATTTAAAATACAATCTGATTCCTCAAAGTTTTTACTACAATCTCTGTCTAAAAATGGCATTTTGAATGTTGCAGAGAAAACAGAACATTTCTATGACTCAGAGAAGATACTGTGAGTTGTATCTGCAATAACAAGAACATACTTGTTTAAGCAGCAGATGTAACTCTTGGCAGTTGACAATGTGCTGAAGTGAATTGTTGTCATTGTCATCATCATAATCATCTCCCCTCCTCCTCCTGCTACTCCTACTTCTTCAAAAATCTGTAGATTAAGTCCCCAATCTCTTCTTCCTTCCACATAGTTTCCCTTTTTGCCCTTCTTTGTAACGGAAGGGAAAAAATGTTCTTATGTGGTGACTGTCCTTCCATCGATAAGCCAGTATTAGTGACTGAACATTATGTCAAATGTCCATGAAATTTGGTATAAGAGTTTCTCTTTAACAAAATCTGTCCTGTAAGCATGAGTTGTGTGAGAATCAACTCAGTGACATAGTTTACTTGACGGAGTAAATGACTATCTACCAATTATTTCCATATTTCTTCACCAATCTGGGTGAAATTCAGCATAGGACAGCCCCCACACAATGCCGTGCTGTGAGATTTGCACACATCAGTCCACACGAGTTCTCACAAAAATTTGCTGACTGACTGTGAGTTTAGTGAAAATCATTTAAATGAAAGAAAACATTTTATTTTGTGTTTTCCTTTAACTCTCATTCTTCTACATAATGTTTGTAAAGCAAACTTCTTTCCTGCTTTGTGTTCAAACTCTTCTTGTAATGACTACAGATTTGGTGATGAAGAGAAATATTTTAACATAATGATGTAACATCAGAAGATCAAGGCCTGGAAACTTTTGTTGTATCTTTCCTTGAGTTAACCCTTTCACAACAGACAAATATCCATGCCCCCGGTGGGATTCGAACCCACGATCTCAGCAGGTGAGCGGCCTGTGGCCGCTCGCCTGCTG
>Ga0268261_10002086_pt1 | contig 14209 bp, 5 predicted proteins | sample TergutNc150P1_FD_190353 | JGI IMG/M metagenome (GOLD analysis project Ga0268261, IMG submission 190353) | Nasutitermes corniger P1 segment gut microbial community from laboratory colony in Florida, USA - Nc150 P1 (SPAdes) (version 2) | ecosystem: Host-associated > Arthropoda: Insects > Digestive... | reverse complement strand
CAAACATGTTTGTGCATTGCGAACAGCCTTTTCATTTGCTCAATGGCTCAACTATTACATTCTTTTTCTGCAATATGCAAAGTGTCCGCCTCAGCCTGGTTATTATGAAATTTTCGAGATGACGGGGTTGCTTTGTCGCACCTACTATCTCAACGAGCAAGAGAAAAGGATGTCTCAATCTATCTCAATAATGATGACCTAAAACCGCAATTGAAATTTGGTCATGCAGTGTTAAACGAAATACAGTGGTTCATTCTGGTAACATTCGAGTGACATACCTAAGAATGATGTGCACGAACTTGGTGACTGGCAACACACCCTATCAGTGTACTGTGGACGATATATACGCATTACGAGTGAGAATACTCAGGTGTGTCTAAGTAAAAATGTTTGGTCGCAATTGATGGACTTGGGAAGTGGCTGCATAGAGAGAGGTGATCAAATTTGGCAGACTACAAGATGCATTTTATAGTGGCGCAATAAGTGTTTTGAATCCAAATTCTTTTGCACACCTCCAGGCACAAATACCATCCATTTCAATACTTTGTGGAATAAACTAAACTGTAAAGACAGTTCCTTTTCTCATGATAACTAAATGGTTATGTGTGGAAATAAGAGACTATTTTTATTATAATAACCTATATTGTGTGTAAATTTATAAATAAAATTGTACTTTTAATTATAATAAAAACAACCAACATTGTATATATTTGTAAAACGTAAAATTGTGTTTATTTATTATCCTTATTACCTGGGATAGGTTCCTTAAAAAAGAGATGGCTAAAAACGCAGGATTCGAACTTAGAATTTTTCAATTATCAGTTTGGCATCTTACCGCTTCAGCCAACCCTTTCTAGTGTCATATAAAGTGGTAGCCATATTATAAAATGGCGGTATTATTACAATAATAAATGTTAAATTAGTAACATATTAAAGTTAGCGCGCTAGGCGTCATATTGTAAAGTGGCCGCCCTATTTCAATAACAAAGTTAAAGTTAGGGTAGCATAATTTAAATAACGCCGTGTCCGCCATATTTAAAAATGACCTCCTCATTCAAATAACAAGTTAAAGTTAGGTTAACATTCGTTTAAATAGCGCGCTAGTCCACCATATTGTAGAAATATTTAAAATAGGTTAGTAACAAATTTAAAATTGCCGCTCTAGAAGCCAAATTTAAAAATGACCGCCTTATTCAAATACAAAGTTAAAGTTAGGTTAACATTAGCTTAAATAGCGCGCTAGGCCATATTGCTTCATATTCAAAATGATGGGGGCGATAAGCCGTCTAAAACTTTGGTTACCCTAACTAGGTCTATGTTGGTTTTCAAGTAATAACAAGTTAGTTTTAAAATTACCTCTCTTGCCGCCATATTGCCTCAAATTCAAAGTAGCGTTACGAAAAGCTGTCTAGCGGGTTTGTTTATATCAGGCAATTATAACAATGTCGCTGTTAATTTTCAAATTAATAACAAGTTAAAGTTGGGTTTAAAATTACCGCTCTAGCTGTCATATTGCCAAAAATTCAAAATGGCGCCTTTGTTTACATCAAGTAACCATAACAAGTTAAAGATAGTTTGAACTAAAAGGTCATTAACTCTTCCGGCATCACGTGACAATAACAAGGTTTCAAAATAATAATAGCTAAAGTTAGGTTTAACCTGGCGCCAAGCTGTCTGCCATCTTTTGTTTAAATTATGTGACCGCTTGCGGGTAGGAATGGGGGGGTAGGTTAAGTTTGTTTAAGTGTGAAGTCACTTCCGGGTCCCCAAGTGACACCCTTACTACTGAGGGGTGTAAAAATACCATTAGGCGGGTCATAATGGCGACGAAATTTTGTTGGGTGATGATAATATTTTGGTGTCCTTGGTACGGAACTTGCCTTACCTACAGATTTGGCTCCTAGAATTTTGAGACTGCTGCTCGATTCTTGGAAAATCTGTGCACTTACGCTGTAGACCAATACAAAGCTGCATGGAACGGGAGTGAGGAAAAGTATTTCCCCTTCCACCTACGAATCTATCAATCCATTTTCAACTTTCCTGCAGCTTATAAAATTATTGTCATCCCTGCTTAATTGTACCAAAAAATTACATTCATTTTTATAATATTTGACAGGATAAAAATTGTATTGCTCCTCATTGTTTCCTTTATACATGCAGTAGAACATGCTACAGCAGTGCCTGTTATTTTGTCAGAGCATTCAAAAAACAGAGAAGTGAGTGCACGAATGTATTAAATGCATGTTTTGTTAGCGACAGGGGCACGCGGTGGCGCAGTTGCTTGAGGCACTGCGCTACAAGCCTGAAGGTCGCAGGTTCGATCCCCGATGGTGTCATTGGAATTTTTCATTCCAATGACACCATCGGGAATCGAACCTTTCTATGGCCTTGGGTTGACTCAGCCTCTAACAGAAATGAGTTCCAGGAATATTTCCTGGAAGGGGGTAAAGGCTGCCGGTGTGTATGGCTGACAACCTTACCACCTTCATGTGCCGAATGTCTTGAAATCTGGAAACCTCAACTTCCTGGAACCCTTAAGGCCTGTCCAGGCCTGTAACGGGATTTCTTTTGTTAGTTAGAGGTCGTAGCATGAGAACAGCGTTAAATCGCGGCCGGCGTTAAGATCGTATTGCAGGTTTTGTTTGTCACGACAATGGACATTCTTAATTACTATTCATTCTAGCGTGTTGGGGGTTCTTAAAATAATTTGTTTTCTGCAGCTCTTCGACCCCATTCCGGGCCGTGTTCTCCGCTTACGTGGCTTCTCAGTCAAACTCACTGAACAAACCACACTCAATAAGACTCCCCTGGATGACTGGTCAGCCCGAGGCTGAGACCTCTGTCTGAGAACAAACATCAGTCACAAGTGACAGACGCCCATGCCCCCGGCGGGTTTCGAACTCACACTGCCATCAAGCGAGCGGCCTTAAGTCGCGCGGCCACTGGGATTTGCTCTTGGAACAGTAGTGTTCAGAATTCAGGCGATCGACTGAAGATGAATTTTGGATTGTCAGAAATACTTCTGTTATAGAAACGCGAGGAAGGACCATCTGTACCTCTTTAACGAAACATTGCTGAGAGAGTTGCAAGCTGTTCCGCGAACGGTATCTTTACTGACATAAATGTGGAGTGTGTCTTAGAGGCACTGCGTGAAACAAGACACAGTCGAGTCCAGCCTTTAGGGGGGAAAAATGTCTTATTTGGACCATATTTTCCGCTTCTGTACTACTTTGCAGTTATGAACTGCCAGCCTGTTAGACATCGAATAAAAAAACAAGACAGGCAATGTGCGTTTAAACGTAACAATGGGGAGGGTTCGAGGGCCGTTGTTGCCGTGGAAAAGCAATAAATGTTACATATTCTAAGCGTGTATCTCTATTCTTGCCCTACTTATCCGGCAGGCAAAGCGCACGCACCGTGTTATACTGTCATCTGTGGCTTGTCTATTTATATAATATTTTTCTACTTTATCTAAAAAGGCGTATTTCTTGGAAAAAATTTATTCAAGATAAAATGTGTTTTAATTTTCTGTCCAACTGTTGTCTGTAATGTTTCTCGTTCTAAGAAGAATTGACGGAGATATTATCATAAATACATATAGCTATAGGTCTTCACGTAAAGTACCCACTATTCTTGTCATTCTTTAACGGAACTCGACTTTTCTCGACAGAATTTGGAAAAAAACAAATATAAAATTTCATGAAAATCTTCCCATTGGGAGCCGAGTTGTTTCAGACGGACGGATAGATAGACGTGACAAAGCTAACAGTCGCTTATCGCAATTTTGGGAGCGCAACTAACCACCATTCCTCATTTAAAAGGTAAAGCTTTTCTATCCCGGTTCTGAAAAGCAATTATTTGCGTTTTGTTCCTCCTTCTGCATTTACTTTATTCCCGCCTTTCTTTAGCTGATTCTCCTCCACGTCCTTCGAAATCCATCCTTCCATCTATCGCTACAACACTTTCCGCTGCAATAACAATCTGAAGTTTTTACAGTTTTGTTAAACAGTCTGTGGATGAATCATCTCTCCATGCAACAGAACTTGAGAGTCCAAAGACAGCTTCATGAACCGGCAGCATATAAAAGTCTTCCTTGAGGTGCCGCCGGCAGTCTCTCGAACTGAGAGCCCGAATACCTGTTCTTTGAAGCATTATCACCGGTGGAGGTTTTTCGTATGAGGATAATGACAGTGGATATTTAAGAGGATGATGAAGTAATTTCTGTTCATATACTTGCTGAGAAATTCAATTACCTATCCTATAGAACCTGCTTAGCGTGCGCCTCTTGTCAATGAGAGGCTGTCAGGTGCTTGGGAGTAACGCTACACACAATAACACTCTAATATCTCCTCTGCCGTGCCTTACTCTTATACGTAATAACAATTCAGAGAAACAGTGGCATAACTCGCCTGTTGCATATTTAAACTAACGTTATAGGAGTCTAATGCTATTGTCTTTGCACACCATCTGTTGTCACACTTGAGACTGAGATTTTTCATGGCTGTGTCTAATTACTTCGCGTAAATCATGTAATAATACCTGAAAGTAGATCATGAACTTTCTCCATTTTTCCATTTTATCTTTCACACTCCGTAATACTGATTTATACTTAATTTTGTAGCTATAAAACACATTTGAATATTCCGGCAGAAAAATTCGCTGCCATTGTGAAAGTGCCGAGTAATTCTGGTATTTATTGAATATTCCCGGACCTAGATATTTCAAAGCCTCTTCACAGGCCTTCTGTGGTTTCTTATAGTCTGCCGCCTAATGCGAAACGAGACGAAAGGTAGAGGAATAATGATTTCTGGACACTCAGGGCTATGGTGAAATAAAATATATACAGGTGAAGCAAATAAATACAGGAAGAATGTTCTGCCTCACATGCTTTAATTCTGCCGTGAAGAAAGCACACAACTCTGCAACCATTCCACTTTAAGTATTCACACAGAACTCTTCGGGAGCTGGTAGAGCGTCGTTGGTATAGGGACAGGACTATGGGCTGTTCCGTCTCTCGACGTGGATAAGAAAATTATTTCTTCGAAGTATCCACATGGGTGCTGGGGCCCAGCCAGCCTCCTATTCAATGAGTACAGGGGTCTCTTTCTTGGGGTAAAGCGGCCGAGACGTGATATTGACCACTCGCTGCCATGCAGTGCCTTGTTTATGAATGAGCGGAGCTGAATTTCAGTCCCTTCTTCGTGCCTTAACATTGTGGACAGGTGCAAATTCACTTTTACCTCACGATAATCAATTAGACGTATGTCCTTATTCTAGTCGCCCAGTACATTCTGCTATTTGGTCTTTCTAATTCAAGTGATCCCTGTCTTGCCTGCACTGTTATTAAAGTTTAAAATAGACGTCACTCTAGCTAGGATAGAATAACGCATCCTAATATGTATTTAGACATGATATTCAGAGACGGTTTTTGTGGGTTACGTTGTATCTGCTATGCAGCCTGTTAACATTTATTTCCTCTTGATGCGTATATACCTTGTCACGGTGGGTGGTAATTGTAGGTGGGGCTTAACCTTCGTCTTGATCTTCAGCTTGACTTTTCTTGTGATGTCACTGCCATTACCAATCCGAGAAAGTTTTTTCAGCTTGCTCCCATTACGTGTCACGATTGCATATCGTTACAAGGTATATTCTAATCACGTTAGTAACCTAGTGTGCCACCCCATTACTGCGTATCGTACTGTGCCTTTCTGCCCTGATCTTGTTCATGGAAAACTTTGAAATGCTGCGTCACTGCATGGTCAAGATTGTTATAAAACTAAAAGTGCTGACGTGCCTCTGCTTTGACTGTCGCACATGACAGTCGGTTATTATTAGAAACTCTGTGAACCGAATGAGTCTTATAGTCCTTAGTAGAACACATATTATGATTCATTTCGAAAGAACTAGACAGATTATTTATTTATCTATGTCCTATTTATTTTCATTTATTTCACAATTTAAAAATTAGCCCTGTTTATTTCTGTTATAAAGGTTACCTTAGTGTGCTGCACACCCTCCACTTTGGCAGAACAACTTCCGTATCCCCTTCAGCTGTTTTACCTAACTCCTAACAACGTGGGGATAATACCGCCATATCTAGTCGCTAGCAGCTACGTGGCTGCTGAGAAAACACCGGGCAGTGAGAATTCTTCAGAAATCCATATAAAACAGACCTCAGGGGACGAGAAAGTGATTGAAGGAGAGACTTCGCAGTTCCACTCGCAGGACCACACAGGTCGGGCCCTCTTCAGCTACACGACGCCTGACCAGACTGGCATCGAGTCTCGAAGTGAGGACGGGGCCGTGAGAGGTTCCTACAGCTATCTGGACGCGTGGGGCAACGCTGTTAAAGTAAGAGCAGATAGCGTATGTACTCGTACGCACCAGATTCGTCAACTCCCGTCTTCACGATGTGTTTCCGTAAAATACTACTTAAAATGTTAAACAAGTAAAGTAAAATTCATCCCATAACAGGCCACTAAGGCCCAGAGGAGGAGTAGATGTATAGCCCTACTCTTTTCTTAACTTCGGCGTTAGATGCGGGTGGGTGGTCAACGTCACGCCCCGACCACTTTAACCCCGGGAAAGACCCAGTACCCATTGTATAGGAGGCTGGATGGATCCCAGGGCCGGACTGCACGGGTACGGAATTGTCGCCCTCACCGGGATTCGATCCCTGGACCGCCCAGCCCGTAGCGAGTCGTTATACCGACTGAGCTATCCCGGCCCACAATGTTAATCTAATATCTTATCCACTCAAAATAAAATTATAGAATTAGATCTATATCACTGAAATTACTGTTGTAATTGTTATGCCTCAGAGCAATTTTGTGATCTGATTTACCTGATTAAGGCCAAAAGGCCGAAATATGTCCTATAGAATATAAAATGCCATATATTATATTTGTTTTCGACGGTATGTTCTTTCATTTTTTAATTATAAACTTCAAAACGGGATGTACAGTACAAACTGAATTTAATGTTTTCCTTCAACTTCTGGTATGCAGTTTACAGTTTTCCGCTACCTTAGCCTTGCAAATAAACTTAAATTATTAGAATCCAAGCGCGGGGTACGGGTTTGCGGGATTAAAACCTACGTCACTTGCGAAAGCAAACCAATCCATACTTTTAACTATAAACAGGCTCTAGAAGAGCAAACAAATGTTTGGCCCGTCCTACAGATTTACTCCTGTATTTTCAGGTACAGTACCGAGACGATGGTACAGGGTTTCACGCCGCCGAAAATAATCTTCCTGGTCTATATGCAGAGGTACCCAAACCTGTGCAAGACACTCCCGAGGTAATGGCGGCAAAGGAGCAACATTTCCAACTTTTTTCATCAAGCTCTTGCAGTTGCTGTTGCGTCCACAGACGAAGCTTCCATCAGCAGTTTGAAACCTCAGCAAACACATCCACAACAAGAACACGAAGACAAAGGAGTGGTAGCCGAAAGTGACGATGTCAGTACTGTTGCCGACGACGATTTAAGGGATCTAACAAGATATCCTAATCTTCAGATGTATCCTCAACACCTTTTTGATCCCACACATGTCCACGATGTTAACAGAGAGGCTGTTATTGTGGATAATTCAGATATATCCTTAGATATATTCGAAAATAGTCGTAGAGCTGCCAAAACTCTGCAAGTGAAAACTGGAGTGTTACCTGCAGCAGTTTCAAACGGAGTGGAACAAACTCGAGTAACTGGCGGATTCTTTTATAGCTTCAGGTATACCGTTCCTTTGTACATGCAAGTTAGAACTAAGGAGGAAGACAAGAACGACAATGAGAAAAGGAAAGGAGCGGCGAATGCCAAAGATAGTCTATCGGTATTCGATATTCGGTATTCGATATATGAATTCTGTAAAAGGAGTTCCCCTTGTAATACCTTCGAATAACACGAGCTTCGTGCAAATTGATACGGTGAAAACTATACCTTACTTGAGGGTGTAATAGAATTTGCCTCATTTCTTATATTTTTCGTCGATTTTAATGAAATCCAATATGTAACATGCAAACGAAAATTAATTGGTGAATGTAAGTTGAATAGCGCAGTAAAAGCCATTCCTTAAGTAGGGCGTGAATACATTCCTACTCATATATTCCACATTTATTTTACAATTGTAATAACATTCGTTGCACGTAATCATCCAGTGTATCCTTTTCATAACCTATTACTTTCTAATTCCAAACTTCTCCAGACTCAGAGCTGTGGACCATGACGTTTGAACCAAAGGTCTTTTTACTCCTCTCAAAATATTTACCATTCAAAACATTTTGTCACGCCCTTTTACGTTACAATAAATTTTAGTTTTGTTTCATTATTTGTGAAGTCTCCTGTGTGTGGGTTTTGATTTGCATTGCAGGCCGAAGAACTGATGTCATATAATGTATCGTTGCTTGTGTTTTTGTTTTTGTGGTATGTGGAGGGATATTCGTTACAGGTAGGCTGCTACACTTGAATGAGGTTTTAAATGTTTGATCTTGGGGTGAGTACACGACTACATGGTCTCACTAGATACCTTTATATATTTGTTACGTAAGGTAGTGTATTATAATTTTACTTCTGGCTTGTACGGGCGTGTAAATTGTTGCCTCACATTGAGAAACAGGCGGAGCCTGTTCGAGAATAGGGTGCTGAAAAGAACATTAGAATTTCAGAGAAATGGAATGACAGGAGAATGGAAAAAATTGCAAGCTTCATAACTTATACTCCTCTCTAAATAACGTTAGGTTGATGAAATCAAGAGGGACGAGAGGGACAGGTTAGGTGTCATACGTGGGACAGAACAGTAACGCGTGCTGAAATTTTGTGGGTAAAGCTGAAGGAAGCAGAACACTTGGAAGACCTGAAACAGATGGAAGGATATGGACTGGATTTATCTGGCTCAGGGTGGAGACTTGTGTTGGCGTCTTGTGAATACAGTAGCGAAACTCTCTTCTCCATAAAATGGGCGAAATTTTTTTACTAGCTGCGTTACTATCAGATTTTAAATCGGAAGTCTTCCTCATAGGATTATTTAATACCAGCGGGACCTCGCTTTAAATCGTGTTGGCGGGCTGATTCAAATTTTCGGAAACTTTACGGACTGACTTCGTGTACATATTAGAGAAAACATATTCATACGTTGTTGTTTCTGTGTTTGTCAAGACTGGATACAAGTTCCATCAGGACGGTTTCCGACTGCTAATTTTTTCGTCGTTAGACTGTATCTTCGAGTTGCGTTGAAGTTATTCTATTGAATAACTGCATTCGGTCAAAAGAAGTAGTGTTGTTTTATGTCAACTCGTCAGAACATTGCATTGAAATATGTGTAAATATAGGCGAGCTATCATAAAGCATCTAGAATATCGAGAAACGGTACCTTCCTAGGTGTAATTAACAGGACAGGAAAGATCTGCAAAATATTTACATTTTCTGTCTGGATATCAGCGAAGACAACTATTTTAATGCGAGTACTTTGAGGTAGGTCGATTAATTTGTTATTAAAACACGCAAGTGAACCAGAACACAACGAAAAACTTGCCGGGATGTTAATCACACTGATGATGAATTGGATAAGATACACTCCAATTCTCTCATGGCCATGTTTCTCTCACCGACCAGTCTTTGGATTTTAAGAATTTATTCCTTAAAATCTTAGATCTAGAAAAAAAGACAAGTTACAGTAAAATTTGAAGCGGGGAGGAGCAAGATCTCTCACGAACAAATACTCATAAAGCGGAAAAGTTTCTGCAGTCATTTGTTTACTACCAAGTTGCACTTTGTACCGCAAAATGTTATGCGTTTCGCGTGTTGATCGCCCTTCTAACGTAATTGGCGGCTTTGAACACCGTCGAAACAGTTTAGAACACAAAATGTAAAAGTAACAAAATGGAACACAAGATAAGTCTGTGTGTTTATATAAGAAAGTGATATATTCATATATCTGTAATGTGATGTGTTGTAGAAAATAACGCCAATAAGAAAAAACGGAAAACACAGCAATATAACGTTAGTTTTCCTGAGGTTTTTAGTTGTATGATTAATCGTAATACTTAATGATGGTGTCAAGTGCTAAGATGATGTGGCGTCGATGATAGACGAGTTAGTATGGAACACTCGTGGAACGAAACTGACAGGGAGAAAACGCGTAAAATGCCTACTGAGAGTTCCGAAGAACATGCTGTCTCTGTCGTCTACTCTAGTGATAGCGTCACGACTTCTCTCTGCACCGTCAGCAAACATTAGCCTGACTACTACCGATTTTTATGCTAAATGACATTAATTTTCATCCCCTAGATTTGACGTGCATTTCATTTACATTACAACTGAGAAGGTCTCTGAAAATATATTGGTTTTAAGCTAAGGAGAGCTACTTGTGTTTGTTAGTTGATAATATCGATAATTTATTAGAGCTGAAGTATTTATAAGGGGCAGCAACAAACCAAACCGAAGAAAATATGGATAGATTACATTACGGAAATGCTCGGTATTTAAAGTTATTTTATTTTTCTTTTTTAATTAAAATTAATTCAAAAGAACACTAATTTTACCTCTGTATTTATGTGTATATGATTGTGAACGTTGGTCCCTGAATTTAAGGAAAGATCATAATTGAGGATTTAGATGTGTGGGGTCTCTGACGACAATCTGTCATTTTGAAGTCATATTCCCAATTTTTTGGCTGATGAATTTCCCCAATTAGACCACCATAATTTCCTTACTCATCCTTTCCAATTTATTAGTCATTACCGTCCAGTCATTCGACACTGCGTGGTTTTAATGTCAGCACCATTAAGTCAAGTACAAGTACAGCAACTGTTAAATCTTTTTTATGTAAAATGGATGTGAGGGAATTTGCTTTATGGAAGTGGGTCAGAATAAGTTTCAGTGGCCTGCAATGTACTTTAATTACTACAGCCAGCTTGTTTCTTCCACATCCACCACCCGCAAGCTCTATTTCCGTCCTATGTGTATAAAACATACTGTACATTTACATTTACTTTACATTTACAGTTGCTATAATTCCTTTTTTTATTGTAAGGCGAGGCACGGAACTAAGATTTGCCAGTAAATAACATAGAAACCATTGTATTGTTTGCATCGCAAATTTTTTACGTTCTTACCCCTTTTTATACTTATTTATATATTATTTTCATGCATTTATTCTAGATAGGCTTCTTTCTGAGTTTTTTCTTGATAGTATGGCATTTTTATCTCTAGTTTGTTAGCAGTCACATATTTTTACTGTATTTATTCTAACAACTGTATATAAATAAGATACTGCTACATGTTTCGGCTTTTTAGGCCATCTTCGGGGAGGTATTCGACAAAAACACAACAATGGCTAATTATGTCATAGACGTGCAAGTGTGGCATAAAAACTGATGTTAATATAGTAAAACATGATCAAAAAGCATAGTGCAGTGCTCATCCCTCCATGGTTAAACACCGACATAATTCAGAGCACAAATTGCTAATGTTTCTACTTGATATATCTGTAACGCATTAATAAAGTTAAGCAGCAGGTGTATTGTATGCTGTGTGCACTAATCGCCCCGTTAAACCACTGTGAGACGGTTCTGGTCAGGAGATACTGACAGAGCTGGCCACAGGTTGAACGGTTTCATTCTGTAACCATGGTGATTTCTGAGCAAGAAATAAACTCTGGGTGTGCTGTTCTCCTGGGGTCTTCTGTTTGTCAGCCAGTTCAAGAATGTCATCATTGACGAAATTACATTAGGAATATTAATTTCAATTGGAAGAAATTGGATTAATCCAATTGCGTCCCCAAAGGTTGGTCGGAAAGCGTACATGTCTGCTCCTGCTGCTTCTGTACTATTGGACTTTTCTCAATTTGCCACCAGATGGCAGATCAGACCTATCTTCCTTGCGGAACGTAGTCGGTGTGACTATGTATGGGTAGACATATATTTCGCTAGATGGCAGATCAGACTTCTTGAATCCGACACCCGATTGTGTGAGTACGTAGCACACGCCAGTGGAATATGGCATTAGAGATGTCTTGTCGCTGAAAGAAGAGTTTTTAATAATAAATTGAGGATATAGGGTTGATAGGACAAGGCAACGTGTTTATATTGAGGCACCGGCTACCGTGAAAGCGGATTTAGGTAAGTTACGAAAATACAAAATAAAGCCGAACAAAAATACACGAAACATTTCATGTCCGTCTATATAGACATAACAGAGCCGGCACTAAATGATATGAAACCATTTTTAAAGTGAGAAATCCCCCTTGTGTTGAAAATGCTAAAATATAATATAAATATATATACACTATAATAAGTCATACACAACTTTATATTTTATTAGATGATATGAATTTATAATACCAACTACATGTTTCGGCACAACTGTAGGGCCATCTTCAGGCTGATCTTTTAGTAGGTGGAGTGTACAGTTGATAATGCTTTCAATTTACGAGACCTCGTATTACAAGAATGGGTTAAAATAATTTTGGTATGTTATATAAAGAACTTAGCCTAATTTTGGCGAGAGGGCAGTAGTCGCCCTATGTACTTGTATTATTACTGACAGATGTACGAATGTGCTGTGAAGAGTAGTCAGGGGGTCTTTCGTTTATACTTTGATCTTCACAGTAAAACATATATTTGAGTCGACATTCTGAACGAAGTACATATATATCATATCAGTTCTACAAAATATAAAACCTGCAAAAAGAATTGTTTTCTTTTTACCTTTGACAGATTGAATCGATCTAAAAATTGTTTAGTATTTTATCATATGAAAAAAGGCTGCTGTACAAAATTAGATTCTTCTTCATGTTATCATCGTATATCGAATTAAATTATACACACTTTGGAAGTCATGTGATTGAAGTTACGCATCCTGCAAACATAAATTTCTGTACAAAGCATTAGTCATATTATGTTCATACCAGTGTTTCAGACAAAAGTACAGTTCCACCACCATTGTTCAGAGCCCTTCATGAAGATCCGAAGTTTGCTCCGTTAGTACAGAATTTGGCCATTATTTATGAACCTGTGTTTATTCCCGTACTAAAAAAACCCGTAGGACATATCGTGTCAGTAGTAAGTGGGCAGGTATGGTCGGTCTTGGGCTTTCGACTAGTTTCGAAGGTATTTCTTCAGGGTGGCACCATGCTCCCCTACGCCTTAAGCTCCGTCCGACTTGATCCCCCCGTGATGGGTGATCGGCAGGGAGGTAGGCAGGTGATGGTATGTGGACTATAGGTTGGTATTCTTTATTTAAGATGCTGCCGTATTGTTTGGTAGATTACAGATGACGTCATAATAATATTACATGTATATTATTAAAAAGTATCCTATGCGACCGTGTGGATTGGTATGATAGGGGATGGTTTTTAATAATATCCAGTACCGTCGTGTGGATTGGTATAGTTGTAGATGCTTTTTAATAATATCGTAGATATATTACTAAAAGGCACGTACCAATCTATACGGTGGCACATACATATATTATTAAAAAGCATCCGTTATCTTGAATTTAGCAATCCATACAGAGGCGCATATATTATTAAAACGCATCTCAAATTATAGCAATCTATACATCTGGACATACATATTATTAAATGGTTTTTAATAATATATGTGCCGCCGTGTGGATTGGTAGAATTGGAGACGCGTTTTAATAATATGTATCGCCATATGGATTGGTAGATTTAGGATGGTAGATGATTTTTAATAATATTTGTGAGGTCGTACGGATTGGTAAAAGAAGATGGCGCGTAACGTTACGGCCATCTTGGGTATAGGACATGGTAGAGAATGTGTTTTTAATAATATATGTGAGGGGTGACGTTATGCCGCTGTACGGATTGGTAGAGGATACGTTTTAATAATATACCTGTGGTTGAGGTAATGCCGCCGTATAATTTGGTGTATGAAAGATGGCGACGGTGAGGAGTTGTTGCGTTGCTTCCGAAGGTCCGATGGTGTTGAAGGCCGAGCGCGTACTGGCTTGCTGTAGGAGTTGGGTCGGCGTTTAACCCGCGCGTGTACTGGTGATGTCATCGCCGTGTGGGTAGTGTGTGGATATGGTTGCTACAGTTCTTGGAATGTAGCCGTTTGACATTATCCATATAAGGAGTTGTGGGATGTAACATGACTCGTATTGGTTGGTGTAGGAGGTGGGCGAGTACTGTACAGCAATGGCGGCTCGAGTTCTAGGGAAAAAGACATGTTGACCGCAGGAAGAAGAAAT
>Ga0268261_10002085_pt1 | contig 14211 bp, 13 predicted proteins | sample TergutNc150P1_FD_190353 | JGI IMG/M metagenome (GOLD analysis project Ga0268261, IMG submission 190353) | Nasutitermes corniger P1 segment gut microbial community from laboratory colony in Florida, USA - Nc150 P1 (SPAdes) (version 2) | ecosystem: Host-associated > Arthropoda: Insects >... | reverse complement strand
TACACTACAGATCAACATACTGCAGTTAGTATTACATTTTTATGCACCACATTCAAAGCAGGTGTAGGAAAACTTTTAGTTCTACACAATACAATAAATGTTTGAGTTTTACTAGCCATATTTAAAGAAGGTGCTGAATAGTTTCATTCAGCTCACAGATGTGCTTCACACATAACAAACCCACAGTTCATTGCACATCAAATTTCTGCCAGTTATTTAAAAACACTACATCCTTCAAATTCTTTTTCAGATTCTCTTCAGTGGAAAGATTGTTACTATACAATTAATCCTTTAACATACCCCACAAATAACAAAAACACAGGTTCACATATGGCGAACAAGGCTTATTATTCTTTCACTAAAAGACTCTCTTCACGACACACAAAACTGCTTATAGATTCACTTGAAAAACCTGTTTCTGATAGTTTCAACATCCAATGGGTTGAAACAAAGTTTAATTGCTACAAAGATCAAGTGTTGGGTCTATATCTACATACAACATGTCCTCCACAAAGGTACCAAATCACAGAATTCGGTCTTGTTTCACAAACTGTGTTGCAGAGTTTGCGACACACAGCTGTCCTACTTGGATACAGTATATACTTGTCCTCTGCAAGTTCTCTTGTTGACTACAATGGAACCTGCCGTAACTTTTCTCATATCTACAAATTTTTATCCTGTCTGGAACAGGAGCATCTGGAACCTTTCTTCCAAATTTAGACAACACTTCCTGCAGCAAATGTAATCAGCACATGTAATCATATGAAACCCTCTGCATGACCCACAGACTATCCAACAAGCAGTGCAGCAGCTAGCCAGTGAGGGGACCAGTAAGTAAAGTACGTGACCTGACAGGAAGTAACTATAGATATTTGATGCATGCAACAGTGTGTCTGCATATGGCACATGCCTTCTTAACTGTTTCATTCAAATATTAGGGGTTTCTTGCTACAAAAAAATCAGTTCCTATCCTAAGAACAGTACTACTACAAGTTACATGGTAGGCAGATATATACCCTATACCTAAACTGGGGTTAACTTAAAATATAAATGGTGCATGCACACTGAAACTTACCAACACAGTTATCACACAGGCTACAATGTGATGCTCGTGGTGGTCGAAATATCTTACATGTAAAGCAATATTTGAGTTTCACTGGTTGACCTCTGACCAAGATCTCCTTTGTCCTTGGTGGTGGGCGATACGTAGGAGAGTTGGCACTGTTTGGAACTTCTGACAGGGAGAAACCCAAAGTTAGTACAAAAATCCATACGGACAATAATACATGTAACATAAAGAGGTAAAATGTAAAGATGCATTTGTGCCTTAGCAACAAGCAATAAAAGCATATAGCATGAAGGTAAAGTTCCATGCATTCTCAATAAATCTCAGCACTGGAAGGTAGGCAGTAGTCAACTTCACATTGCAGCTGCATTATATCTGGGGAAAGGGCTCTTAGCACAAACTTAATTAGGAGACCCTCAAGCTATGATATGAATACCGATCATTTTATGCTGTTGATTTCAATGTCAGTACTAGCACTAACTGCTAGTACAGGTAAAAGGCAAAGCTGTCCATGTGCACACCATGATTACAACTTACTTAAAACTTTCTTACACAGTGCGATCCATAAGTTTTAGAACTAATTTTTTTTAATGACAGAACTGGAGCGATCTATTGGCCAACCCACTAACTAAGTACTATCAACCAACATCCGTTCACACACCGAGTTTCGTTTGTTTATCTTCGACAGTGTATGAGTTATAACTTGTCTTGTACAGTCAGTTTTCTTTATATGCCATGTATGGCAGAAATGAACAGAGTTGTCATAAAATTTTGTTTCAAAGCCGGTCTATCTGCGACAGAAACACTAGTATTGGTGCAAAAGGCTTATAGGAATAAGGCTCTGAACCGATCAAATGTTTTTAGGTGGTATTCCTGATTTCGAGACAGAAGGGAACTGGCAGAAGATGATGAGAGTGGTGGCCGTCCAAAATTGACTCGAACTGAGGTAAACATTGCTGCTGTTGCTGATTTGGTCAAAAATGACCTTCAAATCGCATCAAGAATGATAGCAGAATCTTCGAACATCCCCAAGACTGTTCTTCGAATTCTGAAGAAGGATTTGGGAAAGAGAAAGTTGTGTGCACGTTTTGTTCCACACTCCTTGACACCTGAGCACAGGGAAGATCGAGCCACATCTTCCCAAGACATTATCGCGATGGCCGATGCAGATAAAAAATTTTTTCAACAATATTATTACAGGAGATGAGACCTGGTGTTTTGCCTATGACCCCGAAACAAAGCAACAGAGTTCTGAATGGGAAGGCGAGACATACCCTTGGCCAAAGAAACTGAAATTCCAAAGACCATGTTGATAATTTTTTTCAACTCTCAAGGCGTAGGGCACAAAGAATTCGTACCAGAGGGAAAAACAGTAAATGCAGAATTTTATAAAGGAGTAAAGGATTGCCTCCTGAAGCACATTCAATGGGTACATCCAGCTGCATTCTGCTCTCAAGATTTTTTTTTTGTTGCATGATAATGCACCCGCCCACAAGGCTGCAAGTGTTTGTCAAATTTTACTCAAAAAAAATGTTCCAACCATTTATCAACCCCTGTACTCTCCAGATTTATCTCCGCCAAACTATTTTCTGTTCCCCAAGTTGAAAATGAAGTTAAAAGGACTCCACTTTGTGGATGTTGCTGAGATCCAAGAAGCCGTAACTGATGGATCAAAGACGGTCCAAAAAGAGGAATTTTTGGCAACTTTTCAGAAACTGTATATATATATATATGTCAATGGAGCTTGTTTTGATTAAAAAAAGGTATGTGTCTTTTATTTAAAAAAAAAAATCAGTCCTAGAACTTATGGTTTGGTACTGTTTAGCAGGTCATAATCAAAATATTAATCAAGTACTGCTGGTGTATTAACACAATGTCTAATTATGTACTTGGTGAAAAAAAAAGGGCCACCTAAGCTGGGAATAAAACCCTAGCCATTAAGCTTACAGGCAATTCTGTTACAGACAGAACCATCCAAGCTTGTCAACAATGAAAATTAAAAGGAAGGTAGGAAAAGCACCATAACAGCAACAAGTTTCAATTTCATATTAATAAAAACTGGGAAAACAAAGTGAATGTATGATCCCCAGGCATGGTCCAGCTTACTCTGCCATGAGGGAAATCACACTACTCATGACAACAGATACTTCACAATCGGTACAGTCCGCAAATTTCCATTCCATTATGTCTTACACAGCTACGGCTCAAGGAAATTAAAGAGACAACAAAAACATATTCACCATCCCTAAGAAAATCATTAGATTAATGATTGGTTAGTACACAGCATGGGGGGGGAAAAAGGACGAAAGTGAAGATGGATTACATGGCATACATATGACACATAAACATCATCTCAATGTGCCAAATGCTAACATCACTAGTTACCAGGAAGGTGTGTACAATGCATGAACCAAGCTATAAATGGTCTTCCAACTAAGATTAAAACCTCAAATCATGATTTAAGTATTTAACTCAGCAATGAAATATTATCTCTTAGCTAGCGCATTCCTCTCTGAAGAAATTTTTTTCTGTTTTATTTGATAGCTCATAATTGAAGCCAGAATTCTGTAGTCAGCTGAGAGATCTGGAGATCAAATTCTGGACAGGGCAAGAGATTTTTCTCTTTCCAAATTCCATTTTTGACACAAATACCTTGCTAGATTTTTGAAGTGTAAAACATATTCTTACAAGATGACTATAAATCATTGTACAGACCACTGATTTCATAAACTTAATGTTGTGCATCGTCTTCTATTTATATTTCAAGGAAACCCACATTTTTTCAAGATACATGGCTTACTGACTTTGGATAGTAATATGTTAATTCTTACAAGGCTAAGCATATTTTGGGATGACACCTTTCCTGTCACATTACTAACTAAAATAGTTGTTGGTGTAACTATTCAAAAGTTTCCTTTTCACATTCTTGTATTGGTATACGCCACTAACTTGACTAGCTACTATAAACTTATGTCAGCATCCCACTGTTTTGTATTTCAAGAGGAAGTTAAGCTATTTTTATCTGCACAAATTTTATTTACCTTGAAAGCAATATGTTAATTCTTACAAAGCCTTGTACAAATTAACATATTACTAACCAAGGTCAATAAAAAATTGCGGAAACAGGATAATTCAACTTCCCACTACTAATTTCACGATTGTATTATATTATATTCATATTATAACATTCTACATCCACGGAATGTAAGTAAGTTTTATTCTCTGTTCTAGTCCATTGCAAATTCCACAAACCTGATAAAAATTACCGTGTTGCAAGTTCATTATCTTGCTCAGTTGTTTTCCAACTACCATACCACTTCTCACATTAAAATGTTGCAGCTTAATAACAGCTTCTCACATAAACTACTCATAGACACAAGCATAGAAAAGAGAATTTATTTGAGCAATACTAAACTACTCAGTTGTTAGTTTGCCAGAGCCCATTCAGAATCAAGTAGCTCTCAAGTTCTTTTAAAATTAAGAATCCATTTGAAACTGTCATGTCAGAATCAACCCACCTATTTGTTTTTCAGTGTATGCAGCTTCATCTGGTGTGGCACGTGGGATGACACCAGGGTCGCTAAAACTCGTTCTTAATAATGCAGACATCACAAACAGGAACAGAAATCCCCCAACTATTGGAATTGCGGGTGTAATGCGATCTGCTAGATATGGGCAACTGTAATGAAGGAGCAATAATTTTAATCACAATCGCCAGTTACAAGGGCTCAGAAAAAACTAAATTTTTACGACACAACTGTAAATTACACTTACTCAAATGCAAAGAAGAGGCCACTCGTTCCCACTATAAGGCCAAGGGTCACGTAAAATACACCAGTTTGTGGGGCCATCATTATACGTCCATCACAACAGAAGCGATTCCTTCCAGGAAATAATTCCCATTTCCGTGTGATATGCGGCATTTTTTTTAAATCTTCTAAGCCCTTATCAGACCTTCCTGTGGGGGACTCCGTATGGACAGGATGATATATATAATCAGGGTCTCTGACCATTAGTTTTGTTTTGCATAAGACTCTTATCACAGTTGTTTCAATGACACTGCGGATGAATTCTATTTGGCACACTTTTCCATACAATAATTGTACTTAACCGTTGCTGTCTCATGTTAATCCTTTTTTCATCTTCATAAAATCAGTGCACCCAAAAGCCACTTTAATTCCAAACATTATGAAAATTCTAAAATCAACAATGTTTCAAATGTTCACTTGCCATCACAAACCCAAACAGTAGTAAGCACTTCACACAACCCCTTTCGCAGCGCCACCAACCATGGATTACGACTCCACTAACTAGGTAGTTACTCTCACAGATTAATACCGAACCTAACAGCGACGAACCGTGGTCACGAATATGGACGTGGAACTGGAGCAGTACGGATGATACAATACCAACTCTAATCCATGCATATATGATCTGTGGATCCATGTACATTACAGTATGCGGCAATTGTAAGAGCGAGCGTCGATAGGCTAGTCGAATTTGTTGATTCTAAGAATTGTGTGTGGTTGGGCATGTCATGGCATATATGATCTGTGTGTCATGGGTTCTGATGAAGTAGATGAAATAGGTTATCGGCATGAACCGAAAGATAACGGTTTTAAGATTAAAGGTGATTACTTGATTCCACGTACGACTATGTATTCTGTTCCATGTGTTTGCCACTGCGTAAATAACCATTCCGCCCATACAAAATTAGTCATTGACAATGGAATATGGAACAGGTTAATGCACACTAAAATTTGTAAGGTGCAGGAATATTCTAAATGATTCACACAAAGTATGTCAAATCCATCATATAGTAGCAGATAAAATAATGATCAATTTTTAAACATTAGCAATTGAGCAGAATTAGAAGCAGTGTGTGTTAAGTTACCTTCTGAAGGCTGAAGTTCGTTTAATGAAAGTCATCAAAGTTTTTACTGTAAATTATTGCATTAATGGCGTCGGTAATCTTATAAGGTGTTTACTCATGGGGGAAGGTCATGTATGTATATTGTGAAAAGTAAGGGTCCAAAAATTGACCATGGGTGAGGTCGCATATGTTATTGTCCCCCACTTTAAGAGCAAATTATGAGCGTCATTGCATGATTGTATTTCACCTTTTCGTTTTCTGTCAGGATCGAAGCCAATTTGCACCTCTTCCTTGAATGCCATGAATATGTGACAGCAAGATTTCATGATGTACAGTTAGTCCTTGTACACTTTTGGATTAAACTATGTAGGAAAAGAAGAGAGAGCGTTTTTTTTGGGGGGGAGGTTGAATGCTTTTAAAGTCCATTTTGATGTGTAGTGGGATTGTCCAGTCTCAAATTTGAAAGGCTCATAACTTTACAGAATACATCTACCAATATTGCATTCATTTGGCTAGACTAGGTATCTACTATTATGTACATAGAAATGTACACGAATATGCCACTTAATTTACAAAGTACCCTTGAATTAACATTTTCACCCCTATCCACCATAGTGGGCCACACCTATCATGTCATACAGGAAGCCACCATTACTGATGACAGTATATGTTAATGGTAGATTTTCATTTAGGCCAAGTATTACAATTGCTGCATTGGAAATGCACAAATGAACATTGCTGAGAACAGATGCTGACAGACAAGAGGTAAGAAAGGACATGGAAAAGACAAAATTCAACACTCTCCAATCACATGAACATGACTAACATTTCTCAGACCAATACGGTTCAGTTATGTAAGTATGTCAGATGTGAGGTTTCAACTGCAGTGTACTTGATGTCTCAGGGCAGGGGTTCTTCTGGGATGACACAACTGCTCAATTAGCGATTCCCAACATTCCTTTGAAATATCAGAAACCACAACCCCAGGGATATTGTGTCATAACCAAGAAGAAAATCTACATTTATACTAATCTTGCCTGACTAGGCTTGAGATTCAAGTCTTTTGTGATGTTACACTGTGTCAACTACTAAGTAGTTATCAGGGTTTCAGAAGCTCCATCTTCTTGCACTGCTGGACACTGAAGATGAAGGCACTGTGTTCCTTCAACATGCCAATAGCTGTTTACCAGTCAATATAGCATAACATCCCAGGAGATATGAATCTTCAGCAACACTGCTGGGAGAACCTCAACTCAGTCACTGCAATCTTTTGATTGAATGAGAAAAAATGGAATCTGATCTCAGCACTAGTAGGAACAGACCACTTATTCCCACATTGTGTTCAGTAGTTACATTCTCTGCTCCTTTAAACTTCCCAAGTCTGTAACTGTTAATCCTGCAAACTACCTCAGTCGCATGAATATTTTTTTCAGCCGGTATTTTCCTTACATCTGTTGCGGGAATATCAGCACTGGTGGGTTTTGGGACGACTGTGGCTTCAGTAAAAAAGAAGGATCCAGCATTCTTCAACAAAGGTATAGCAAGTACCCAACAAATGACTGAGACAGGGGCTTCAATTGCAATGAGAGCACTGGGCTGGGGTACCCTATATGCTGTTGCAGGATGTACTGTTTTCTTCTACTGTATCTGGAAATTGGCAGGAGTGAATGATGTAAGTACTACGAAGAGAAAATAGTTGGTAATTTGGTATCTTAGGAAATATCACAAAGTGTAATGAATATTCCACTGCACTAATCTACAATGGTGGGTGATGATAAGTGCTTACAACACATGTAACCTTTGTTGTGTAATCACCGAAGTACACCGGATTGTAAAATGCCATCAAGCAAGAGATAAGAATAAAAAACAACCAATAAAAATTATATAGGAAAACGAAAATGATTGTTATTCCCCCCATGGTCTGGTTTTAAGCCCATGAGGCAGACACTAGAAACATCTAAAAAAATAACAATAATGACATGGGGGTATACAAATTCCCAATTATATGGAATGACTAGATGATCAATAAGATGCAGAGAGAGGAACACACAATCAGAAGCATTTAGGCTTCGCACACAACCAGCCTTACTTGCATTCCAAGAATCAGACACAGAATACAAACCCTGTAACATTGATATTTAATCTGTTTCAGTGTGAGAAATTTATATGTACAGAGAAAGTACTAGACAGTTTAAATTATAAATCCAGACAGCAGAATCATTGTAACCCCACACTTGAAAATGGTATACATAATAATTAACCTCATATGGACCAAATCTACCCTGGTTGCTAGGAACTTCTGTGATACAAACATGGTTGTGCCAGCAGAATTTCAGAAAGAAAGCACAGGTGCACAAATTGCTTCCTGGGTTATTTTATTTTGTCATTTCAACTGCACAAGTTAGATGGTAAATGAGATCATGAATGGTGAGAGGCTAGGATTGCAAAAGTACATGTAACTTATGAAGGCACCGTCTGGCATTTGCCTAGATACTGATAAAACTGTAAAAGAACCTTGCAGGCATTTTGATAGCTCAGGTGTATTTAAAACCTGGTATACAACACACATTTGTAGCATGTACCACTAAACAAACATGCTCAACATAACAGTTGTAACATACTGAACCACTATGTAACTATGCTTTGTAGTATACTATGTACAGTGTGTGATCTTGTTACAGCTATTTATATTTGGACTCCATAAACATAATGTGTGACTGTAGCATAATGTATTACAGACTCAAATATGTTTTTTTTTCCTTCCCCAGATGAAAGAATTCCGCATGAACATGAAAGTTGGTTCATTATTACCAAGGATACCTAAGAATGATCCACCTCAAGGAAGAACTGAGTTTTCAGGGTTTACTGATCTCCTAACTTACATCACCACTGATGAGGGAGTAAAAACATCTGATAACTAATTCTTCATTTCATGTACTTTATTTGTAAAAAAAATTAAAATAGCTATTTGCCATAGCTCAAAAATTTTAATTTTGTGTATGAAGTTACACACACACACACATAAGTAATAAAAGCAAACATACCAAACAGGATTCTGAATGTATTGTTTGTGTTTTGTTAGATAATCAGAATCTTAACAACTGACTTCCTTTGCTCACCAATGAGACAGTAAAATTCAGGGTTACCAAAACAATGATGAGGACCCAGACTGTCTTGGGATTCATATGAAAAGACTTTTAAGACTCTATGGCAGGTAAAGGTAATCTGTCTTTGTACGTGGCATGAAAACATATATGGGGAGTGGTGGCATGGCTCTACTCATTCTTAACTTTGGCTCTAGGAAGTGTGTACTCTTTGCAAAGCGTTCATAAACGTATAATGGAAGGTCGTGTCTGTCCATAAGTTTCAACAATGAAACCACATTTTTCTAGACAGCACAGCAATAAAGTGAATGTGGCATTATGGGTGAGACTCCAGTCCTGCCTGATTGTGTCCTCCCCTTCTCCCCTCAAAAAAGTACAATAGAATACCTTCAGTCTGGCATCCATGGGACTCAAGAGGTGTTGGCTCATCACATGATACCTATACTGACTTAAGTTTTTAACACACAGTTTTTGTTAATGCTCCAATACATGGCTGCACAACTAGGAGGGAGAGTATACAGCCTTCAGAGCAATCTGTGAGTATCCAAACCATGCCAATACCTCTGATACACTCCATACAATGAGAGCTCCAACCTGAAAATACCTGACTACAATACACGAAACTCACGATGAGGCAGACATGTGAAATAATATCTATATATCACTATACATCTACATTTTTTACTGCCTATCTACCGTTCCAGTGTGACACTTCGTACAGTACCACCTGATTCTACAGCGTGTAGCCAACACATGCAACTTTAATTCTTCTATATACTGAAGTTTGATCATATTTTAATAACTTATACTTAATATTTTTCATATTATCTATATACAACTTGAAGACTTGCACTTCACAACCACAAGCTATGACACTACAAATCTTGGGCAATTTTTATATAATTTTATATAATTTCACTTTGTAATAACTGCTGTAACACATACAGGATCCTGTAGTGTGAATTATAATTGCACCATATTTTGCCTTATTTTTAAAGTTTTGTAATGGTGGCTCGATGATGGTCTGCACAGACCGAAACATGTAGTCATGCTTAAGTAAATATAAATGTGGATGTGTTTGACGGATTGCTTTGAAGGTCTTACAAACACACCAAGATGTCCTCTGTAAATTAGAGTATAAAGCTCCTGGTTCAGGGTTATCAGGATTCCCTTCTGTTTTCTGGAGTCTCTTCACATTCTGCTAGGGATCTTGAAGGTTAACGACCCAGTCCTTCTAAAGTTCTGCAGTCATCCGTACATTCCCATTGTAATGTTCACAACCACCCACAAGGTCCAAAATCCTGCATAACATTTTGTAATATTCTGGCTTTTATTAGTCAGCAGTTGCTAGCTGCCTTCCTCAACCCACAGCCTTTCAAAACAGCATAAGTTCACATTGCCAACATGTTCATATTGCTAGAAAATTAAACATTCTAGTGGCATGATGTTGGTGCTAAGCTACACAAAAATCCTTCATTTCTTTAAAAAATCAGGGGTAACATATGACATGATTGTAAAAGTATATCTTTCTTTATTAAATAAGAGTAAAATAAAATATTTTACTATAAATAGATAAATATACTCAAAATATTGATTGGATATAGCAGTGAGCACCAAACATTTACTAATGGAAAATGAAGTACTGTGTGAATTGTGATGATACAGGAAAGTGGCTGATGGCAGAATCGACAAGAGACTTCTGAGTCCCAGCAAGGGCATGATTTCTTTGCCACTACACCCTCCAAGTACTCTTTTCCACAGAGGTACTGCAACAAAATATCATGCTGACCAGTCACTTCCATCCAGTACCAAATCTAAAATTCTTGGTGCTTCTTGTCCATGTCTGTGGTATGGTGCTTAGGCACAGATGTAACTTCATCCTTGAGGGTTCAGGTCTTTTGGGATGTGACACCATGTCATTTAATGAAGTGCTTCTTAACATGTCAAAGGAAATGCAGCAGCTTCAGGGGACAAGCAGTCAAAGAAATATTCTTGGACTGCCCAAGCACTGAAAATGAAAGCACTGTGTACATTGGAAATGTTCAGGAACTACTGACATCCCAGAACACCTGAATTATCAACAACTGCGCCGTAAGAACACTGGATCTTGCAGCTTCATCATTACTGTACAATACTTCACTTCTACTGTAAATACGAGTATCATGTCTGCCATGTTCTGTTCCAAAACATTCAATGTGAACAAAACAGTGGAAAATTGTAGTCCCACAGTAGCAGCTGCTCAGTCTTGCCTTACAGTTTCCTCACCTGAGGGGTACTTGAGGAAAAATTAATTTAAAATCTTTGATGTGCGTTATATGTGCAAATTATTTTTTTTGCCTTAATTTATATTTGCATAAATATGGTAACTGAGCCACTACCCATTTAACAGATTACATTTGTCCATGTTAGAACTGAGGCAAAAAGTGCATCTGTAAATTGCTTGTTAACGCACCTTGAATGAGTGGACGAGCATATTTCGGGATCCCAGAATTATAGTACACTTTGCCAGTAAGTAGATATGAAACATTTTAATACATTTCTGCATAATTTGCATACACACCTGATCTTGTATGTAAACCCAGCCAGACATTTCTTTAAAAATTTTGTCACTCAACTATAAAACATCAATTTAAAAAAAAATGGTATGTGAAATTATAATTGCAGGAGTTATTCATTCATATTCCAAATAATGGATTCTTTCTGCAGTTACATATGAACATAAAATGTCAAAAACTGCACATTTGTCATTGATGTAAAGGTATATTTACTTCATTTAAATTTAATCCTAAAACAAAAACAATATTTATCACAGGCATGATGAAGAGACCACATCACATTCTAATTTCCTTGCAGAAGTAAATATTAACCCATTTATGCCTGACATTCCATTATTGGAACAGTTGTGATGTGGGAGTTATTTATATCCTACTGCTCAAGCTCATCGCTGAGTCTGATTTTTTCACACATGTCTGCCCCCTGAGGGTACATGTTATCACGTGGTGCACAGAGTTAGTTACTGCAGCAGATCCTGTCGTGCTGGGAGCTTGTTAAAAAAGTGATGTGAATTTTCAATAAATGTTTTAACAACCATCCACTGACAGGTAAATACAACTTTACTGCACTACATCCTATACTAGTAATTTTTTTTCTATTACCTCTCTACTAGTTGTGCTGTTGTTCTGTAAAAAGAAAATAGCGAAGTTATTATTGCTGTATTAGTTATGGGCTTGATATTTTGCATGTTCCATTTTTGGAACACTAGGCAGAACCACTACTACTAGGACTAATAATATCTTTTTCCCTTTTTTTAGTTGAAATCATTTTACAACTCTCAAGATGCCTCGAACTCTAAGTTTACATGAAATAATTGACCTGTTAGAGATAGAAGACAGCATTACAAGCCAGTGCTATAGTGATACAACCAACTGAAAATGCTACAGCACCTGTTTCTGTTGAGGACTCAGGAGATGAAGAAGGTGGAACAATAAATAATCTGCCAGGTTCTTTGTTGCACACACCTGCATATCTTATTCAAGATGGCTATGATGCTGAGTCTGACTCAGATGGTCCCTCATACGCACCTGAAGATGACTCTCTTGATGATGACGTTTCATCTACGTCTGCAGAGTAGCAACCTCCTCCATCAAAGAGACAGAAAGTGACAAAAATTGTTTGCAAATGGAAAAAAGCTGACCTAACTGCACAGCCCGTAGCAGGCAGAGTTACAGAACCAACAAAGGATTTCTTCACCGAAATGAGAACTCCCACAGAAATTCTTTAACTTTTCCTTGATGACGAGGTCGTTGAACTCATTGTCACCTACTCCAACTTACACGCTGCGAGTAAGGATGTAAGTCTTGGCTTCACTAACTCCGAATTCAAATGTTTTCTGGGAATTATTTTTCTGAGTGGTTATGTCTCAGTTTCTAGAAGTTGTATGTTCTGGGAACAAAGAACAGATGCGCATAATGTACTCATTAGTGCTGCCATGAGATATGACCCCTTTGAAACTATATTTTCTAATTTGCATGTTGCTGACAATGCATATTTGGACCCAGCGGACAAGTTTTCCAAGTTGCGACCTCTCATAACCAAACTCAATGACAGATGTATGAAATTTGTTCCAAATGAAACATATTTCAGCTTCGATGAATCCATGGTTCCTTATTTTGGTTGTCATGGGTGCAAACAATATATTCGGGGAAAGCCTATTCGGTTTGGCTATAAGTTTTGGTGTGGTGCAACATGTCTGGGCTACATTTGCTGGTTTCAGCCATATCAGGGTACAATCCCAAATACTAAACATGAGGAATACAGTGTTGGTGCATCAATTGTCCTTCAGTTTAGTGAGGCACTTACAGAGGCACACCCTGGACAATACCATTTTGTATTCGATAACTTTTTCACCAGTAATGCACTTCTTGATAAGCTCAGTTCAATGAGACATCAGGCAACAGGTACAGTGAGAAAGGGTCCCATTGACAAAGCTCCATCGGAATCAGATGTAGCTCTAAAGAAAAAAGAAAGAGGCACATTCGATTATCGAATTGTAGGCAAAGGCAATATTGTCTGCAGATGGAATGATAACAGTGTTGTCACTACTGCCTCATCTAGTGCTGGTATCCATCCCCTGTGTCTTGTCAATCGTTATTCCCAGAAGCTGAAAAAGACGATCCAAGTTCAGCAGCCAGACATGATCAAAGTGTATAACCATTTCATGGGAGGCGTAGACAGGGCTAATGAAAACACTGATAAGCATCGGGCATCAATCCATGGAAAGAAATGGTATTCAAGCCCTTTTTTGTTCTGTTTTGAATTACTATTACAAAATGCTTGGCAACTGCATAAAACATATGATGAGAAGCAAATGGATTTTCTGGAGTTTTGTCGACGTGTGGTATGTCATTAACTGGAGACCCATGGTCATCCTCCAGAACCTGACCAAAGAGGAAGACCTTCTCAGAAGCATAACATTGACTCACGTTATGATGGCATAAATCATGTGATAGTCAAAGAGGGAAAGCAAATGCAGTTTGCTGAATGTCATAAGAACACCACTTTTTGATGTGAAAAATGTGATGTTGCCTTACACGTGAAGTGTTCTGTTGAATATCACACTGAATAGCAGGTGTCACCACCTCCTGAGATAAGAAACATGATTTTATACA
>Ga0268261_10002084_pt1 | contig 14217 bp, 7 predicted proteins | sample TergutNc150P1_FD_190353 | JGI IMG/M metagenome (GOLD analysis project Ga0268261, IMG submission 190353) | Nasutitermes corniger P1 segment gut microbial community from laboratory colony in Florida, USA - Nc150 P1 (SPAdes) (version 2) | ecosystem: Host-associated > Arthropoda: Insects > Digestive... | reverse complement strand
CTGGTTTTTTCATTTTGTCACTACACACAGGCCGACTATGGGACCCACCCAGCACATTTACTTACACGTAGTGCCAACGTTAAGAATGTGTGAAATTGTGCGCTCGCTACTCCATACTTCTTAAGGTACGACGCTTAATCTAGTTCTGATTCTCATTTTAAATAAACTTGATTATTTTCTTAAACCGTATTAACCATTTGGTTTTTGTAGTGAGATTTTTGTTTTCTTTGAGGTAGACCCTTTTTGGCGAGCTCGTAGTGAATGTCTACTGAAAAGTGCGCATTAGCTGTGCTATATATATCCGTCCATTTTCATCGTGTAATTCTAGGACCGCTGAATGAATTTATATGAAATATGATATTAGGAAGTTGTACGGATATAAGTATTGACACATCGACATTTTGGTTAAAATGGGACAGATGTAACTGTCAGCGTAGTGGAAGACTTTAGGCGCTCACCTGGAACTTGCCGGTGACCCTTGAAATGTTTATCACATCGAAGAATGTTTTCGAACAGAAACTGTGGGTAGCAGATCAAACTTGTTATGATCGAGGCACTGTACCGCGGCTCTGACGGTTTTCGAGGTGATGGACCAAATGCTATATTTTGACTGCCCGGACGAAGTAAGGCGAATTTTTTACACCCACATAGTAAACGAACAGAGGGGCACGCGGTGGTGCAGTTGATTGAGACACTGCGCTACAAGCCGGAGGGTCGCGGGTTCGATTTCCAATGGTGTCACTAAAACTTTTCATTGACATAATCATTCCGACCGCACTATGGCCCTGGGGTTGACTCAGCCTTTAACAGAAGTGAGTACCAGAAATATTTCCCGGGGGTAAAGGTGGCCGGTGCGTAGGTCTGACAACCTTACTACCTTCATGTGCTGAATGTCTTGAAATCTGGGAGCCTCAGCCTCCTAGAACCCTCAGGGCGTGTCCAGGCCTGCAATGGGATTGCTTTATAGTAAACCAACTAATGCTCGCTGATAAAATTGTTCGCTTTTGCTACCGTCATCAGGGTGCCTTGCAAGAATACTGATAAAATATAGCAATTGCCCAAATTGCACGAGCAGAACCACTGGATGTTACAGCGAATATCTGCAGCACTTTGGACAAACTCATCAGTATTCTTGTAAAGCAGCTTTTGCAATCGAAACATGCAGGTGAGTATTAGTGTATAAAATGCACATTTTATCAGATTGCATTTGCTGGTTTACTACGTAGGTTTTATGTTCTTTAATGCCCTGATATGGACGGTATGAAGTAGGACGGAATTTGACGTTGAGATTCGTCTTTCCTTTGCAGTAGTTTGAATTTAATTATTAGATCTTTTCAAAAGTCGTGGAGGGTGAGAGAATAAGAATAAGAATACCGACCTACTTTTGCCTGTCCTTTCTCCGCTTCCGCTGTTTTATGGCGTCAGAGGGTGGCACACACACATTAAAAACCCAGAGGCAATAAACGAAGACGCCCGAGGCGTGGCCCTGTGCGTATGTTCCTGCCTTATTGAGTAATATTTAGTGGAATTTTGTTGTTGAAAGGGATCTCGTAAGTCAGTTATCGTAATGAAACTTTCCGTACATCAGTTCTGTAGGGTTCTGGCAATGGCGTGTTGCAGCTTTAAGATTACTGCATTTAACGTCTGGACCGTGTCTGTCGTCTGTTTTTAAAATGAGGCCTCCATGGATAATTTACCGCTTTTTGCACCTTATAAGAAGCGTGCTGTCGTTAAAGCTCATGGCTAGTTTAATCTTTAACCGTTCAAATTTTAAGAGTAAATTTTGGGTCCATATTGGTTGTATAGTTCAGTTATATAGGATTATAAAGATGGTTTTTGTATTATTGGAGAGCTAGATGTAGGACAGAATTCAGGAGCGAAGTAGGTGTTTTTATTTTATCTGAGAAGTATCGTTTAATCACTTCTCGCCGCTTCCGCCCCGCGCATGAGCGGTCGGCTGAGTGGGCTACATTAACAAGAGTACCATAAACGAGCCGAAAGGACGTGCAAGCCGATGGTTGTCAGACAAAATAATGAACCTCTAGTTTTAAGCTACAGATTGAGGTGATACATCATTGTTCAATAACCAGACTTCGAAACTAGACAGTGGCGTCGTCTGGTGAAACCCATCTCTTGGTGAAATGTGTGTTCATGCACTCTTTGTGTAGTTCTCTGCCTTACTGCACACATAAAAGCTTATAAATGGGATCTGGTTTTGTTAGGCCAGATTCATTCTGTGCTTGTTGCTTGGCGTTTCGCTGGAACTTGCCCTGAAAGTGTTGGCTAAATATGTCCCGTCAATTAAGCCGCATTAGTTACTTATAAAAATAGAAAAGTTTTCACGCTAACACGTGATACCACAGTTTTACCTAAACTACAACACCCCTTTTTATGAAACAGCAGGGCCAAAAGTGGGTTGTCAACTCAGATGGTTGTCAATGATGGCGGACTGCATATCGTAGTGCCGGGTAAAGAGCGTCCAAAAGCAGGTGGAATTTGAGGAGGGGTTTTCTGTTCCTTGTTGCAGGCCAGATCACTAACAGTAATTGTGTTGGAATGTTATCATTTTGTCCTTAAACGAATCTGAAATAGTAAGGTTTTTGTGGAACACAAGACATGGAAGTACACTTAGGCTGAATACTGCCACTGCATTACCCATGTTTCCGCCGAGAACTGGAGCCACCCTGCCGTTTCAGGTGTCGTGTGAATTCTTTCTGCTGCTTTGAACATTTTATGCGTACTGAATGATTATAAAGTTTAATTAATTATTATGTTGGGGAAAGGTGTATGCCTGTAATGGTGACCGGAATACTTCGGGAAAAATGTGTGCCTCTGATAGTTTCCGGAAAGGCTTTGTACCGAATATTATAATGCAGTAGTTCCGGTATAGAATGCTACTGGAATGAGCTGTGTTTGTAAGACAACAAAATAATTAGTGGTTTCAGTCGTACATAACAATTATATTTTGTTTTATTTTTATCCTGATGACATGTTTCGGTCAATTGACCATCATCAAACCATCTTTACAAAATTTAGAATAAGGTGCGTGTACTGCAAATAGCATTTACGTAATATGGGATCCCATAAGACCTACAAATGTATAAAAATATTTAAAAAGTATAAAATGAAATATTATTATAAAGTTTTTTTGTAATACTAAGCAATTGTTGGATGCTGAAACGAAATTAATGTATATTGAACCACGTACATTTAAAATCTTTCTTGTGTAAGTTGGATTATGTTTTGTTATTAAAATATGTATAGATGGTAAAGCAATACCATTACAGGCCTGGACAGGCCCTGAGGGTTCCAGGAGGTTGAGGCTCCCAGATTTCAAGACAGTCGGCACATGAAGGTGGTAAGGTTGTCAGCCCCACGCACCGGCCGCCTTTACCCCAGGAAACATTCATAGTACACCATTTCTGTTAGAGGCTGAGTCAACCCCAGGGCCATAGTGCGGCCGGAAGGATTATGTCAATAAAAAATTTCAATGACAGCATCGGGAATTGAACCCGCGACCTTCCGACTTGTAGCGCAGTGATTAAAATATATGTATGTATTGTTTAGTCACAAGTTATGACTTACAAGTTACACGTTGCAACGCAATACGCAAACACGTGTACTCCGAGCCTTCCAGTACACCGCAAAAACTAATGGTTACTGCCTAGGTACATCCAAACTAAGGTTTACACCGACACGAATAAGACATCCACAGTCATAAATACAGCAGGGAACAGAGACTAAGAAATGTCTACATTTGCCATCCGAATTCAACATGTACGACAAAAGTCACAAAAAATCCTGGCTTTACATCATGTGAAATAACTTGTGACTAAACAATATGTACATATATTTTAACAACAAAATATTATCCAAATTAAAAAAACTTTTTAAATATATAATATGTATTAATTTCGTTTCAGCTTCCATCAGTTGATTGGTATTACAAAACACTTTCATATACCACAGGCTATAAAAAGCATCCTTTTTATAATATTTTAAATATATTTTTATCCATTGGCGGGTGTTATGGGATCCCATATTATATTAATGCTATTTATAGTACATGCACCTTATTCTAAGTATTGTAAAGATAGCCTGATGATGGTAAAGTGACCGAACATGTCAAGGTAAAAATAAAATATTTTGTTCTTTTTGACTGAACCAGAAACTATGTTGTTGCCTTTTAGTTTAATAAACACAACGGGATGTCCTCTTCAAAAATTGTATTTATTTTACCTACCGAGTTTTATTTATTAATGTAGGTGTTTGGTCGGTTCAGCTTCATGTTTAAGGATAGACCGGAGTGGTTGCGTGAGCACTTTTATTAAACAGAGATGTTCATGTGAAATTAAATCCAGCATTGTCGTGGCAAAACAGCGTTCAACAAGAAGAAGGTTCTTTTCACCAGCAAATTGGACTTAAATTAGCGAAGCGCTACATTTTGAGCATAGCTTTGTATGGTGCTGAAACTTGGGCACTTCGGAAGGTAGATCAGGAATTTCTGCAAAGTTTTAAAATGTGCCGCTGAAGATGAATGGAGATGAACGTTTGGACCAGTGACGTGAGGAATGAAGAAGTGTTACAAACAGCCAAGGAGGAGATGAATATCCTGCGTACAATAAAACGGAGGAAGGTTAATTGGATTGGTTATATCTTGCATTGAAACTGCCCTCTAACACACGTTATTGAAAGAAAGATAGCGGGAAGGATACAAGTGACAGGAAAACGAGGAAGAAGACGTAAGCATCTACTGGATACACGCGTGTAGAAGAGAGGATTGAAAGAGGAAGCACTGAATCTCATTCTCTGGAGAACTGGCTTTGGAAGAGGCTATGGATGTGTCATTAAGACACTGCAGGGTTAATGAATTCATCGTACCATGATACTGTTGCGCTGGGTGTTCATGGATTTTATGCAGATATTTAATTAATTTGAAGCTTTTCTCCATACTACTTGAATTTTATTACAAACAACATTAGCCCGTCGCCCAAATCCCAAGCCAGAGAACTACCCGCGGTCGGCTGTCGGCGACTGCTTATTCAATCTGTTACCAGCCTTCTCCATTCGCAACATGAAGACGCGCCAGGCCGTGGTCATTACCGTGGGCAGATATAACACGTGCGCTATTTAAATTTACAAGCTTACACATTCAATGACACGACCATGCAATAAATTGTGATTGTTGCGCTAGATTTTTGTCCGAAGTTAATGAGTGTCAGAACCAGTCCGGTCAGTACAATCTGTGGAGAGGTCTGGCCCGTGCTTTTCCACTTTGAATTCTTCGAACTGTGAAATCGTAAACGTTTCAGCTTGAAAAAAAAAAAAATGGAAAAAAATTGTGACGCACCTTCACAAATACACACCATAGTTTTTTGTGTATGGTGCAGGAAGATAAAATATAGTGAACTGTGTGGCCCTTTCCTCCTGGGCCAGGCTCGTGTCGTAGAATTTCTCTGACCTGTAAACTTAAATTCACCAGAAAAGGCAATACACCTATCCTTTTCGAGAATATTCTTGAAGAAGACTCTGAATGACAAAATGCTGAATGTTTATAGACACGGAAAAGAAGGGGGCTTTAAAATCTGATACGTTTTGTAGACCACCTGTTGAGCCTTATCTTTTGGCCCGTTAAATTTTCCGGTGTATCGCGCATGTGTGGATTATTTAACGTTTATTATTTTATCGGCCTGTCTCACTACATTATATTGCGAACCTGCGTAGCCGAGTGACCGTGTTTGATTCCCGATAAGGCTAAGTGTTGTTCTCGCCACGCGTTCAGAATGTCTCTAGGGTTCTCTGCCAGCCTGACTTTATTTTTATTCCTCATATTCATAATGCGTAGCTTCTTACCAAGTAAACTTACCCTGTTACGAAGCACGTGTGTATTCCTGTTTCTCAGGAACTGTCCAACAGCATATGCATATGTGTTGGGACAAGTAATGTTTGCACTTAATGTGGCTGACTTGCAGCATTTTCATACGTTGCGGCAGCTGGAAACTTATTTAGCATGTTTGCGTTCACAGCTGCCGTGGGGCCTACATCCCATTGGTCTGTTTGTCACGTCTACGCAGAGAAGTCTGGTAAGAGGCATATTTGGTCCGTGCGTTGCGGATAACACATCACTCACTGCTTTCTCAGTAGAACTTACATATCATGATTCATATTGCTAGGCCGCTCTGTTAAGGGAAGTGTCACTCTTTAGGAATGCGCGCAGCGTTTGTTATGATCTGGTAGAAATACCGTTTCCTTTGCGGATTTCGTTAGGCGTAATCGAGACGTGATATAATCTCTGGATGTAACAACTTCCAGACCGTTAACATGGATTCTAAAAGGCCTGGCTTGATCCACAGCATGTCACATTTACATCTATAGTGCACTCAGTGTTCGTACGAACTTAGCTAATGTTTGTTCGCCTTACTCCTCGTCTTTATTCAGTTCCACTTAGCATTCGTAAAGAGTCCTCGGACTCGTACATAACTTCATATAAATACTTCATTGTTACGAGGCATTTTATTGTTGCGCAGATTGCATAAAATGAACGCGTGATAGGTTATCCGTCACTTTCTTTTCCAAAATTACAGGTACGATTGCGGTGAAATTTGATTATGAGAGTCTAAAGTTTAAGAGAGAATTTAATATTCACTCTTGTCGTTCAAGTCTAAGCCCCTACATTACTTGAGGCTTAAGTTCATATTTATCGACCATTTTTTATATATAAATGGACCATGGTATAAAAACGCATGTCTTTTAAAATAAATCATAATACCTCATTGCGATCTACCAGTGTTATAAGTCTCGTTTGCACAGTCGTGAAAAACACTTTGCAGATTCGTCTGGCCCATCCGCGTGTCCGCATTTATCCGCGCGACTCCCACTGAATGGATATCCGTGAAATTTGATATTGGGGAATTTTATGGAAATCTGCCAAGAAAGGCCAAATTTCGTCAAAATCGAACAAAAATATCGGGCACTTTACATGAAGACCTGAGTACGTTTTATTGCTGCCGGCGACATAATTCGACATTAAAATATTTTTGTACAACACTCCATATTTTTATATTATTGGCCGTGACATGTAGCTCAGGAATGCACAGAGAATGCATTAATCCCTTTCCGCTGCAACAGTGGTTACGCAAACGCGCCATATTATTGCGTTATACGTGCATTGCCTTATCGTGTGAAATATTTTTCGACATGGACAGTATTTAATGCGACCCAAGGGAAGATAATTTCATGGCTCTTTTATGGTGTGTCTTTGTTAGCAGTAAATCTTCATCATACCTGCAACATGAAGTTGAAGTTCGCATACATTTGTTTTTGCCCCTCTTTGTTCAAGAAGAAATTAGTAATGGATTTGATTTAAGAAAGAGTTGTTGACACGACATTGTACGTTATGTTGATATCTAATATGATTTTCGTTGAGCTGCAGGCAAGAGACTATGCGGAAGTGGGTGGATGGTTAGTATGAAAATGGGTCTTCAATAAATAGTATGGGAAGGCGTGGACTTGATTCATCTAGCTTAGGATAGGGACCGGTGGCAGGCTGTTGTGAAGACACAAATGAACTTTCAGGATCCATGAAACTTGAAGAGTATCGGGACTATCTGAGGAGTTGTTGCTTCTGAGGAAGGTCTGTGCTCCACTGAGATGGTTGAATGCATGAATGTATGGTTTGATGGATTCTTGGTTGGTTGTCTTGACTTGTGAATCTTTACTCCTTATTTGGAGTTGGTTGATTGCTGAATTATTAGGTAATATTTGTTGGGAGTAGTTACAAAGGAACACAGTAGAGGTATGCCATCTTACTCAGACACATAGTTTATTGTCAAAGAGGTTACATGAAGATACACTACTACTACCACCTCTGGCCGAGGTGTTCACATATTGTGAAGGGGAAAGACATTCCTCCACATCCTCCCCACCCAGGTCAACCTCCAGTGAGATGACCAGCTGAATCGGACACGTGATTTTATTCCCTTCTGGGTTGCGGAGTAGAACGGTGCGTATTATTCCGTCTCGACCCTCTGTGATTTGCTCAATGAGAGCCCTTTTCCACATGTGGCGTGGGCGGACGTCTTCTTGCAGCAGGACCACAAATCCTCTCGTATGCCTGGTGGAGGCTTTCTGCTGCCGGACTTCATGGGAACTCCTCAACATCATGAGGTGTTCTCTTTGCCATCTCCAAAAGTCCTCTGCGAACTTCTGTCGCATCCTGAATTCTTTTGTTAGGCTCCCGTTCGTCTTGGGCTCCGGCCCCGTCGATATTGCTGTTAGTCTCTCTCCAATGAAAAAATGTGCTGGTGTCATTTTCCCCGACTCATCTTCGGCCTGCACAATGGGTCTTGAGTTTATGGCAGCTTCTATAGCTGTGAGAGTGGTATTCAATCCTTCAGGTATCCGGAATCGACCCAGCACCTTACATAGGCAGCGTTTCGTGATCCCGACCATCCTCTCCCACCATCCTCCACACTAAGCTGCCCTCGGGGCGATAAACTTCCAAGTAATGTTATTTTGAGCGAGAAATTGGTGAGTTGCTAAGGACAGAGAGGTCCATAGTAGAGCCAGGTGTTTGTTGGTGGCGTGAAAGGTCCGTGCTTTGTCCGTGTAGACGGTGTGTGGCAGTCCGCGTCTTCCCACAAATCGCTGAAATGCGTGGTCATGTTGGTGCATAATTCCAAGTGGACGGCACGTGTGGTAGCACATGTAAAGAGGGCGATGTAAACCTGTCTCATGTTACTCCCACCTTTACATACAGAGGTACAGCGAAGTCAATTCCTGTGACCGCAAAGGGTTTTTGGGGCTGTACCCGGTCGGCTGGAAGTGTAGCTTCGATTAGTTGATCGCGGGGTTTTCTTTGCCATTTTGCACGGAAGACATTTGTGTAGCGCCTTCTTTATGTCTTTACGTGCACGCAATATCCAAAATTCCTCTCTTAGTTCGGACTGAGTGATCCGAACTCCCATGTGATGGAGGGGTATGTGTGTTTGCCAAATCAACAAGTGAACAGAGTAGTGTTTACCGTCATGCAGGAGAGGGTGACGCGAGGCTTCGGATAGGCCGGCGTATTGTAACCGCCCTCCAAGGCGAATGAGTCCATCTTCTAGAAACAGGTTGAATCGAGCGATTTTCCACTCGCTGGGTAGGTCTACGTCCCTCTAGGGCGTTGAGCTCCGCTGAGAAGCATTCTGTCTGGACCGCCCTGATCCAGTGCAAGCGTGCTTCACTCAGCTCTGACGCTGTAAGTTAGGGTAAGTAAGGGGATACTTTTCTGTACACATAGTGGCAAGTTCCCTCAGTCGCAGAGAGCAGGAAAGGGTTACATGTGAGATCGAAGGGTAGACGAGCGAACCTGTAGGTTATCCCCTCATTTGTCCTGTAGTGGTTGCCTTCATCATCTTGGCAGATCCGGTACCAGAGGAGCCTTGTGAGGTCTCGATCATTTCGGTCCAGGGACAGTTGAAGGAAAGCTTGTTGAATGTCGCCAATTATCGCCCCAGGTTGCTCGCGAAAACAGTAGGTTCGCTAGGACTTCAAGGAGCAGATTGAGGCCCATTTCTAATACAGCGTTCAAAGAAGTAGTTTTCTTCGCTGGAGGATGCGTCGAAGACTATCCTCCACTTGATTTTTCCGCGGCGTCCTTAACCGCGTGGTGTGGAAAGTAACACACCCTGTTGGTTCTTCCGTCGTTGGCGCGAGTTCCACCTGCTGTCTCGTAACGTCGTCTAACATCTGCTCTTTGTAGATTATCCGCAAGGCATCATCTTGTTGTAGTCGCTTCTGGAGGGCTCGGAACCTACTTTCTGCAGTGTCCCGTTTCGAAGACAGCTCAGAAATATTTTTCTTCGGCAGGCGTTCCACTCTGCGAACATATTCTATGCAATGCGAGTCGCGGAATTCTTACAGTATTTGGGAGTTTTTAGTCGTTAGTGTTTTTTCTTGGCTGGGTGTGATTCCGATAATTTCCAAGTCCCACAACCTTCGCAGATCACTATCTGAATGCTCCGGGGTTATGTGATTGACCATTATCCGTTCCGATTTCGAGTCAAAATCCAGCCGAACTTCGTAGGGAGTAATGTCAGTGATGAAGATAGGCGTATTGTAGAAGCATCCTTTAATATTCTGTAATAGTAGTCCCCTCCAATCAGGACCTCTATGGGAAGGTCTCGTTCTCCTGCTGTCGGGTTGGCTAGTTAAATTTTGCGAGCCTGTGCCATAGTAGTAATGTCATGAGGGACTGTGGTGTGAGGGCAGAAGGCGTGGGTACATTCGAAAGCGGTGATAGGTAAGGTAGTATTTTCCCATATGCTCTTTGCACAGAAGCGCACAACTGGGCGGGGCCCTGAGTCAGAAGACAGTGACTCGGATGCACTCACCACCAAGTCCCGACGGTCAACAATCTCTAATTTCAGGTCATCGATCAAAGTCTTAGCTATGAAGCTTGACTGACTTCCGCCGTGCAGGACGCAGCGTGTAGGCTTGCTGATTCCTGTGGGTCCCATGAGCAATTGGCGTGCGGTCTGCAAGTAGGTGAAGTCAGGAGAAGCGACGTCTATTTTGTCGACGGTAGTGGGTCTAGTGTCTCTTGTAGGTGCAGTAGTGGTCCCTGCCTCGTTGCATATAGATCTATGATGCGCCCCTTTGCATCTTGTGCATAGAGCCCGTCCTCATTCTGCTACAGGCCCTTGCGTTGTGGCCGCGATTCAAGCGGAGGAAGCATCGGTGTGCCAATTTGAGTTTCTCCCTGCGATCACTTACTTCCGTCACCCGCTTGCATTCTTGAGCGCAGTGGCCCTTTGAATCACAAAACACAGAAAGGGTCCCCAGTTTGTCTGTTCTTTCGCTCTGATTTTGGCCGTTTAGAGTTGACGTGGAGCGTCGCTGCTAATGGGATGTAGTTCGGATGGTCGAGTGTATCTCCGCGTATTTTCTGTGCTGTGAGCGCCCCATCTACTTCTTCGCCGAGAAACTCCATTAGTTTTAGAATGTCTCCCTCTGAGAGGCCCTGCCTTTTAAAGTGGACGATCCACCGCCAGCAGATTTCCGACGGAAATGCGCGCAATATATTAGGTATGAACACCCTGCCGTAACCGTTGACATCTCCAAAAGCCCGAAGCGCCTGGATGCGGCGGTGACACTCGATGAAGGTGACGTTCAATTCATCTGACATGGCAGATTTGGACGGATGTAGGCCGTCGAGAAAATCCAAGTGGGCTTGGGCAGAATTTTCTTGGTCTCCATATATATCCACAGTCACAGCTATTCCGTCCACCAGCATCTTAGCCTCCCACAAGTACCTCCGGAGGAAGGCGTGCTTGTTGATAGTCGAGAGTGAAGAATCGTCGTCGTTGGAGGATCTGAACTGCTCCCAAAATCGAGACCAAGTCTCCACATTACCCGCGAAAGGCTCGAGTTTCATTGTTGGAAGCTTAACTGAAGATGTGATCGAAACCGCAGGGACTTGCAGCTGGCTGCGTCGACCCGTGAATGTTTAACCGTGCGATGGAAGCAGACAGGCCATCGTCCCTACGTCTATTAGCCTTATGGATTGCCCGTTTTGTTCTGTCGATATATTCTTCACAAGCCTTTATGTCTTCCTCATATTCGTCGTTGGGTAAAATGTAGTGGGTAGAATCATCCAGTGAAATAATTCTGTCTAAGGTGTCTTTCAAAACGCCCTCAGTATTGCTCAAAAAGTCATCAAGTGAAGTGGAATCACCGAATCCATCCAGCAACGCAGAGAAACGAGTAGCATTTCCTCTCTCTCGGGCTCTTTCCCTCTTCAGATTGTGCAATATAACAGCTGAGTCGCCGGGCATTGCAGTACAGGTTATGCTCGGTAGCTGGCGAGAGCAGGCAGCGAGGTCAACACGCTCGTAGTACGGTCTCCGACTAGTAGAACGCGCTAGTATCCGTGGGAGTGCAAGTAGCTGCTCTACCGACTGAGCGCGAGTGACCTACTGGCGTTCCACAGTTGCACCAACAAATGGCATGCGCACAGTGTTTCGAATAATACGACTCTCACTACTGTATAGCAAATTATGTTAGTTTAGCAATAGTAGGGATACGTAATTGAGGTTTTGAGTTAGCAGGCCACTAAAGTTAGTAAGTCGGTTCCTTCCACTTAGCTACGTACGTAACGAACGATTGTCGTGCTGAAGCGACGCGTTATGGCGTCCTGGCTGGCGTGTCTTGTTCCTTTCTTTTCTTGTGAAACGTTTCCTCCTTCCAGAGTGTAGAAGGATGAAAGTATTCCTTGCTCTCTTGCGCAATAAATGCACTGTATCACTGCTTCTAAACTCCCCTTTTCCCGAGTTTACGGCACCAACTGTTGTGAGTAGCTAAAAAGGAGCACAGTAGAGGTACGCCAACTTACTCACACACATAGTTTATTGTCAAAGAGCTTACATGAAAATATACTACTACTACCACCTCTGGCCGAGATACTCACATAGTGTTATTCTTCCACAATATTGCTTCCAGCAGGTTACAAGCTACGAATGTATCATATAAATCGTGGTAGGACTGTAATATAAGAAAATGTAAGTAACAAGACAGGCAGTTTAGGTATAAGGAAACAGTGAGACGCGTTCGCGTAACAATAGTTGCAGTGGGAAAACCGTAGGTGTCACATATCCTGAGTGTGTTTGTAACCCTAGATATCCATCTCCGGATGTACCATATTTTCCCACATGATCTCTCAAAAGTAACGATTTTCGGGAAAAGTTATTGAGCAAAAAAATGTTTCGGTTTTCTCTACAAATTTCTCCGAAACTTTTTCATTTTAAGAAGAATTCACCAAACTGTTATTGTTAATGTACACAGGTCGTCTTGTAAAGTACCCGTTGTTCTTGTCAGATTTTAATGCAACTGAAATTTTCTAAACAAATTTTCGAAAAACGCTGGATTATGAAGGTTCATAAAAATCCGTCTTGTGGGAGTCGAGTTGGTCCATGCGGACAGAAGGACATACATGACAAACCTGATAGTGGCTTTTCGCATTTTGCAGTCGCGCCTTAAGAAGGCTCTGATCGTCGAGAGTTCGTCGATTCCTGTATGTACCGTTATTCAGAAGCTCTGCATTTTAGCACACAGTGTATTTGTGTGTTTCGTACGATAGTCACAACACACAGCTGTCCCCCCCCCAGTAGCATCAGCCGGTTGGTCATTATAAGTGAGACACACTGTTCTCTGTGAGGTAGGAACTGAATCTTTATTCAGGTGTAATCTATAGATTCATTTTAGACTTTGAAGTCTCACTTTATTGCATGGGTTTCGGTGTAGTATACTCGTACAGTTTTAAATCTTTGAAACTACGCCCTTAACGCTTCGAAGAATAAACTTTAATTGCCCAGAAACAAGGTCTGCGTGAATAATAAAACGTTAATACCAGTAAGGTACGTAAAACTACTTATGAGGTAAATTCAAATTGTCCCTAACCCAAATGTTCGACGAGGACTTATTGTGTCGCAGTTAACTGAACCCATTCCTTTAGGCAGTGGGAGTCTGATTTCTACTAACACATTATTTCTGTCTCCCTTCAAGTTCTCACAAGTTGCAGGGAATTAGAGTGATGTCGACATCCGAGTCGGCTCCTTCTAGCTCCAGCTGCCAGCCAGCATACGCCTAACAGACCTTATATGGTATCTACCGCCTTTAGACAGAACAGTAGAACCTCCATATTGAGCCGTGTTGTGAACGCTTTGCTGCATACTACTGTACTTAGTAGTCATTCTCTGGTAGTAGCTTGCTGATGGGTAGAGATTGCCTTGTAGAGGTAACTGGCCTGCTGCAGGATTGACCTCGAATTCGCGATCTCTCCTTGTGTCATGGCGGACTAGTGTTGTTGAAGTAATCTGTCATGGCTGATTTCAACTTTCCTTGATAAATCGTATGCAAGAAATTCAGGCATGGCACTACGTCGTTGCATTTCAGGTGGACCATAATCCGAATGGGCGGCGTTTGTAGTCATTGGCCCACACCACCACCTCTAAAATTCTGTTACAGACATTTTATAAATGAACCATTTTAGCAGTTTCGTAGTTCTTTAACCCTTAGGTTACTAATGTCATATATATGGAGCGCCTATTCTTGATGTTTCTAGATCACACACAACGACGCAGCACAGTCGGTAGGTCTTCTCTGGATGAGTGATCAGCTCGTCGCAGAGACCTCTACCTGACAACACACGACACTCACAACAGACAAATATCCATC
>Ga0268261_10002083_pt1 | contig 14227 bp, 19 predicted proteins | sample TergutNc150P1_FD_190353 | JGI IMG/M metagenome (GOLD analysis project Ga0268261, IMG submission 190353) | Nasutitermes corniger P1 segment gut microbial community from laboratory colony in Florida, USA - Nc150 P1 (SPAdes) (version 2) | ecosystem: Host-associated > Arthropoda: Insects >... | reverse complement strand
GTGTGTTGTCAGGTAGAGGTCTCTGCGACGAGCTGATCACTCGTCCAGAGGAGTCCTACCGACTGTGCTGCGTCGTTGTGTGTGATCTAGAAACATCAAGAATAGGTGCTCCATATATATACAACGTTAGGCTCCTAAGGGTTAAATTAATGATTTTGGGAACACAAGGATAAGCTAGCAATCACTCACAGCGTTTCCTCTTTAAATATAAAAGTTAATATATATTCTAATCTATAAAAAGAGTAAATGTCAAATAATAAAGTAGTTAACAAGTTGGCACTGTACAACAATTAGAAATTCATAGGAAATAGTTCACTGTAAAATAGTTATACTGAAACTATTAATCTGAATGGTTATTTGAATATTTTACCTCTTTATGTTGCGATTAAGTTTGAAATAGAGTTAAAGGAATTTCTAAGTTAGTTCCGAAAGTTACTCATCACGACATAATATTCTAATCAGAAATCACTGAATTAATGACAGTTAATTAAACACAGATAGTTCAACACAGTTAGTACGTTTTACCTTTGAAAATCAGGAGAACGAAGTTTATCATCGCTCAGTAAATCTTTAAAATATTCGTGCACAAATTAATTATATTCTTCGTAGATGTAGTTCTGATTTTCTAACTCTGATGATATGCGACAGCCGGTACTCTGGTAGTGTAATCGTCTTGAAGAGTATTTAGTGAGTTCAATAACCGAAATCAATAGCATTTATGGAGACAAAATAACAGCTAATGAATTCCTCAGGTGATGTCACTCGCGGGAGTTGAAAGTATTCCAACTATGAGGAATTGTACGGCTTGCTATGGTATTCTGTGACAGCGGTAAGCAAGTGACTGACCATTTCTTGGTTTCACAAGTGATAGAACTGATAGTTTCGAAATATAAATCCAAATTTGAATCTTCTAAAACGTATAATCCAAAATGTATAATCATAATGAAAGCTACAACAAACAATGGACTGTTGAAATACTCTTAAGAATACATTGTAAATTAACATTTGAAATGAACATTGGATTGGTCATATACAAGAAAACAAAATATAAACATTTAATACATGGAAAAATGAACAAAGGAATTGTCATAAGACCCAAGCTTAACATAATACATAGCGTAGCGAGAAAGTTCAGGGTTAAAGGTTTCTTTTCTCCTCCCAGTCGAGTCGACTTCCAGGAAGTGTTTAGGTTTACATGTCTATTACGAAAGGTGAGAATTGGAAGTGCAGCATTCGTGATAAAGCTCTTTCTGTAAGAGGGACGAGGTGACAGGGGAATGGACAAAGCTGCATAACGAGGAGCTGAATGATCTGTACTCCTTACACAATAATATGCGGGTGGTAAAATCGAGACGAATGAGATGGGCAGGGCATGTGGCGCGTATGGGGGAGGATAGAGGTGTGCACAGGGTGTTGGTGGGGAAGCCTAAGGGAAAGATTCCATTGGGGAGACCAAGACGTAGATGGGAGGATAATAATAAGATGGATCTTCAGAAAGTTGGAGGGGGTCGTGGGGAGTGGATGGAGTTGGCTCAGGATAGGGACAGGTGGCGGGCACTTGTGGGTACAGTGCGGGACTTTCGGGTTCCATAAATGCGGGGAACTTCTTGACTAGCTGCAAAGTTTACTGGTTAGCTTCTCAAGAAGAACTCTGCTCCATGGAGTAAGTAAGCATGTAGAATGTAGGTCTGTGTGCTGCGCTACTTTGTTGGTTATATTGAGGAGGATGCAAAGATTACGTTGCGTTCTGATGCTACGGGTTCGTGTGTTGTATCTCGTGATGTAATTTGCAGTTCTTGCTGGGGATCGGGGTTCGATGCATTAGGATCTTGAACAGTGTTTCCTTTGAAGATCGTGTAGCATTTGTTTGTGTAGGCAAGAACGATAGTAGCAAATAATTATTTCTAAAATGATGACACGAATGGAAGCAGTTATAATTAGATGCCAGTGCAGTTGTTTCTCTTGGCGTGAAGATGTTTGATGAAGATGTAGGAGAGAATCAACATCGAAAGGTTCGCTGATGTCCTGAGGTTCTCGAGTGGATGTCATCCAGTTTTTGAAGCTCTGTCGGCATTATCTCCTCTAGTTTCGGGATTTCCGCATCGGTGACTACTGGCATCCTTGCTGGTAAGTGTAGTCTCGATGGCTCCAGTTTTACTTGTGTTTCGCCATGGAGTTCTGGAAACACTTGAATGTCATCAGATGAAACGTAACAATTAGCGATGTCATGTAGAATTCCGGGTCCGAAAAGAAGTTGGTTGTAGGAAGTTTGTCCGCTGACGTTTCGGCATTGCAGGGTTGCTGAATGGGGCGTTGAAAAGTAGTAGACCCACGCTGTCCCAAATTTCTGAAAGATTGGTGCTTGGGGATCAGAGACAAGTTGTCTGCGGCTCAGATGGTAAATTGCTGACGTCCGGAAATATGAACTCATCTCGCACGTTTTAGTTTGTGAGCTAAAAATTGGAACGTTAGACGGGCAAATGGTAACACTGCTCTGTAGCAACGATTATAAGCAGTCTCCGCAAACAACTGGTAATCGCACTTACTGTGTAGAATTGCAAAATACGTATAATAAATAGAATATTGAACGTGTTTGTTTGAAGCTATAGGCTGAGGCAAAATCACTATTCTGTATAAATCAAAGTAAGAATTAGTTGTTTTTAAAGGTACGCTAACAATCAATTTAATGCTATGAGCGTTTGCAACCAATGCAACTTTATCGAGTTCATAATAAATGTGTACATTTTCGGTTCTAGTTCCAACCGTAAGTTCATATCCTTCTGGAAGGTGTAGAGTTACGTTTCTCAAAAAGTTTTGTAACGTTGTAGGCTTAACAAGTTTTATAGGCAATTTGCCATGGATTGCACGTTGTGCAGCGTCAAATAATTCATCTAATTGTTGTGTCAACTGCAGTAAAGAGAATTCTATCTGTCTTACAACTGTAAATAGGGCACTCTGTCCTTGTACCGTAAAGTGAAGCCATGTTATGTCTTTAGTTATGTTTTGAAACTTTTCGTGTGAATGTACTAGGTTGTCCTTGATTACAGTTGTCAAATTTGAAATAGTTTCGGAATTTATTCCTATAACAGTATCAAGTTTCTTCACGTATGTTACTAGACTGGATGATGAGTGTACTAAAAGTTTTTATCTTCCAATTCGTCAAGAGTGTTATGCAATTTATTAAGATCTGCAAGAGTTGCGGTCCCAAATATCGCTTTTGAAATAATACTACCAATACCTAATATACTGCGCCGACGATCTAACCGAGGCAAAAACTGATAGAAATAGTTGAGTTTGCACTCCAGAATTTGCAGTTGTGTTTCAATCTGTTTAAATTCAGAAACTGAAGTAAATTCTAGTTTTTGTTGTTCAACAGAGAAAATGTCCGCTTTTACAGTAGAAATTATTTCGTCATACGTACTTAGATCGAAATTTAAAGTAACGTGCCAAGTGTCACTCGTCAGAAAAATATCAGATTCTTTCTAAAGGACCGCACTGTGGTTCAGTGGTTTCACAAAGGGTTCTGCTACTACAATACACAAGACATCCTGTAACATACAGACATTACATGAAGTTATACGGTCTACGTAACGTAAATAACCATAAATCCTGACTCGCATTATTAATTACAATTTTACTCTTCTTGTGACATGTTTCTCGCTCTCGACCTTGCAACGGGGGGTTCCGTTCTCGTGGGTTGAATTTCTCGACGGGATCGGGGGGTTCTTGGAGAGGTGTTGTTATGATAATTCCTTTCAAAGAGGGGGGTTTCTACCATTTGTTGGACCGGGTCAGGGGTACTTAGAAGAGGGGTTTCAGACTCAGTCCTGTCGGTGTAGTTTAGTATTTGCATTGGCAATGACCCAATTCTAAATTCATCTCCTTCCTCTTCATCTAAGTGCCTTTTCAACTTTTCACGTGTTTCCTTTGTAGCGTTTCTATGATGCTTACGTTTCCAAAGATCAGAATTATGAACAATTTTCGGACGGCTCACATGCACAACTTGTGACTTATTGTTTTGATCCATGATTTCATGGTTCACATCAGAAATTTTCTTACTAATTTTGTATAATCCAGTCCATGGTTTTCGAAACTTTCGTGCGAGTCCTGGCTTCAAAGCCGGATTATAGAGATAAACCAAGTCATTTACCTCGAACTTTCGCTGCTTAGCTTTGCGATCATACCAAAATTTGTTGTTCAGATACGACTTCTTATTCGCTCTGGCTACTTGTTGGTAGGCTAGTTTCAAACTAGACTGGAGGTTCTTCAGTCTACTATTCTGATCTGGGTTTTCACTTTAAATTTTGGCTTTCAAATTGTCGCTGTTTAGCAGTGTCATTTCTCTGCCGTATAGCAGGTAGTAAGGACTGTATCCTGTGACTCTGTTTGGAGTTGCACGATAGGCCATGAGGTAGAAATATACCAGATTATCCCAATTATTATGATTCGCGTTTATGTGATTGGATAGGCCTGTATGAAGCGAGCGGTGAAACAGTTCGATTTTCCCTTTACTTTGTGCATGATAACTTGAAGTGCGCGAAGAGCGTATACCAAATGTTTGCAAGTTTCCTGAAAAAATGAAGACAGAAATGCTCGTCCCTGATCCGTGATTAACTTAGAACCAGAACCATGACGAGTCACGATCTGTGTCGCGTAAATTCTCGCACATGATTCAGCTGTCTGATCTTTCAATGGGTAGGCCTCTACATATTTTGTTAAATGGTCGATGAATGTTAGTAAATATTTATTGCCTCTGGGCGCCACTGGATATTGGCTTGTAATGTCCATGGATGTGACTTCAAAAGGAGTCGTGGGCATCTCCACTTCTGCGAGTGGCGCTCTGAACTCGCGATCCTCCTTTCGTTTCTGACAGGGGTCACATTTCTATATAAACTCTTCTACTGACCTACGCATACCGGGCCACCAGTATCGTAGCAAAATCAAGTCTTGCGTTCTTTTTACTCCCGGGTGGGCCACAAATACAGGATTATGGTTTTCCTTAATAACCTTCCAAATCAAACTTTGAAATACGACTAGCTGGTGGTTACCATTAGAGCGACGCTTGTATAGAATTCCATCATGATCCAAAAAATCTTTGATTTTATATGTCCCTGGGCTTTGTTTTGTGCAAAAGGCGTCTTTAGCTTGTTCCTGTACGATATCTTTCCTATCCAGGATTCCTTCTTGTAAGATGGCACCAACGTGCCGACTCAGAGCGTCAACATGGCCTATTTTAGACCCAGCTCTGTGTTCGACCACGAACCCATTTTCTGTCCATCTTTATCTGCTAAATTATCTAGTTTACCTGGTAATAACTTTTGATTCAGGGCCTCCTTTTTCTTTTTCCTAGGGGGCTTGATTGGTACGTTTGTGGCAGGCCTTTTTTCCTTTTCAAATTCCACTTTTCCCATCACCACCTGACGGCATCGCGTTGCATGGGTGATATTTTCTTTGGCTTTGACATGCCAAGATTTGTCCTGGGTAACTATCCCACAGTGGAGGCGGGTTGCGAGCTGTTCCTTTGCTTCCCGCGCCTCCTGTGTACTAGGTTGAGGGCTGTCCCTCCTTACCTACTGTGAAAATCGTGAGTTCACTATGGCCCGTATGAGTATTACTGTGTACTCGGGGCCTCCTGTCATTCTTGTTAAGCAACAATTTTCAACAATCGAAATCGATCATGGCGCCTGTTTGCGTCCTGAAGTCTATCTTTTTAATACCAGCGGCTTTAGTAGAGAGTAACACACTAAAAATGTATGCTTACATTCGCGCCTGTTTAACCGAAATAAAACTCTCTGCCGCCCATTTAAGTCGAGGACCTCACCGGTCACTCCGTATGGCCTCGCATCAGTGACCTTGATGTCACTGCTCGAAATACCAGGCTGTAATATCGAGACATTTGAACCCGTGTCTAAAATTAGACTTCTCGATATGCTTTCTATACAGACAGAAATTAAAAGAGTACCGCACTCCAATGCAATATTAACTGGGGGCTTAGCGACACATTTTTCGGGGACAGTGAGGCGGAAGGAGCTGTCTTCATTTACGCCTCGTTGTCGTTTCCTGAATCTCTGGTCTCCCGTTTGTCTTCCCGCCTATCAGCGTACGGGGACTATTCTCCCGAGAAACGTGGGCGACTTGGAGCTTCGCACGGTTCCCTTTTTATCGGCGAGTCCGTGTTTTTAACTTCCCTTTTGAGCTGTGTAGGACACTGTCTAGCGAAGTGCCCTACACCTTCGCATTCGTAACATTTTAGCGCTTCTCTAATCTGCGCGTTCCTGAGACTTTGAACTCTATCTTTGCTGCCCTTGTATTGATGACCTGCGTTTGTCTACTCGCTCGGGCGTCAGCAGATTGCCACGTCCTACTGCTTCTTGCATACGTGCTACTCGGGGACTGTGACGTTAACCATACCGATGTTTCAAATCTGGTATAGAAACTTTCGTTAAATCTTTCCTGTTTCTCGGCTTGTTCTACTGCCAAAGCAGTCTGTAAAGCTTGATGCATTGAACTAGGGGATGCATATCTCTTATGTTTTCCATCCGGGCCATTCAGTACAGAAACGAAGCTTGCTAGTAGCATTCGCTCTGCATTTTCACAATGTAAGCTCTGAGCTACAGGGTCGTCCACTTTGCGCGTAATTTTCTGTGCTAATTCACGACACCTGTCGGCTAACTGCTTTGGACTATCGGTTTTATTTTGTCGCGCTATTTTCAATCTGGTAAAGTGATATTGGTCTGTGTGGACATACTTATATCTTGACCTGAATGCTTCCTTAGACGTTTGCCAATTTGTTTCTTTAGTATGAAGTTCCGCACAACCCTGATAAAACGTTTTAGCGCTTCCAATTAATTTCAAAATGGCGATCTGTAATTGGTTTGTTTGTTTCCAGTTTGCAATTTTAGCCGAGGACTCAATGCTAGAAAAAATTCCTCTGGGGAAATCGTCGAGTCTGTGCCTGACCATTTGGGAATCAACGAGACCAAGGAGAGGTCTTTGTGGACTGCCACCGCCCCCGTTTCCATACGTTCCTTTAGTTGCTGTAACTCTAATCTCGTTGGCGCTAACACTGCTTGCAGGCGTTCGGCCATGTCTAAATAACAAGTGCGTACTAATTTAACTTTAAAAATTCCGAAATATTCCCGGCTTAATTCCTGTCGCAATATTTCTATTTTGACCCACTTCAAAGTACCGTTACCAATCGTGAAAGTAAAGCTAATCCTAGTTTCCACAGAAAAAATCTCGCTAGAAAACATATCACAACCGCAAACCAAAATACAACCGCTGCAAACCATTTCTGTAGTGTCCCGCCGAAAGATACGGAATTTCTATCAGTTCTGATCGGTTAAGCACTAATGAGGGTGAGATGGTAGCGGGATGACGATTGTTTGTAGTTACCAGTATTGACGGTAGAAAGCTGCCAACAAATAGATGATTGTCTATTAAATTATTGATTTTGGGAATACAAGAATAAGCTAGCAATCACTCACAGCGTTTCGTCTTTAAATATAAAAGTTAATATATATTCTAAACTATAAAGACAGTAAATGTCAAATAATAAAGAACTTAACAAGTTAGCACTGTACAACAATTAGAAATTCGTAGGAAATAGTTCACTGTAGAATAGTTATACTAAAATTGTTAATCTGAATGGTTATTTGAATAGTTATTTTGCCTCTTTATGTTGCGATTAAATTTGGAATTTAGTTAAACGAATTTCTAAATTAGTTCCGAATGTTACTCATCACGATACAATGTTCTAATCAGAAATCACCGAATTAATCACAGTTAATTAAACACATAGTTCAACAGTTAGTACATCTTACCTTTGAAAATCAGAACGAAGTCTATCATCGCTCAGTAAATCTTTAAAATATTCGTGCACAAATTAATTATATTCTTCGTGGATGTAGTTCTGATTTTCTAACTCTGATGATATGCGACAGCCGGTACTCTGGTAGTGTAATCGTCTTTATGAGTATTTAGTGAGTGAGTTCAGTAACGGAAATCAGTAGCATTTATAGAGACAAAATAACAGCTAAAAAATTCCTCCGTTCATGTCACTTGCAGGAGTTGAAAATATTCCAACTATGAGGAATTGTACGGTTTGCTATAGTATGCTGTGACAGCGGTAAGCAAGTGACTGACCATTCCCTGGTTTCACAAGTGATAGAACAGGTAGTTTCGAAATATAAATCCAAATGTGAATCTTAACATAATGTCGTTGTAGATTTCGTTAAGGGAAGATTTGGAATGAAACTGCTTTTAGACCAAATCTTCTGAAACGTATAATGCAAAATGCATAATCATAATGAAAGTCACAACAAACAATGGACTGTTGAAATACCCTTAAGAATACATAGTAAATTTATATTTGAAATTAACATGGGATTGGTCATAAATAAGAAAGCAGAATATAAACATTTAGTGCATGGAAAAATGAACAATGGAAGTGTCATAATATCCACGTGTAACATAATACATAGCGTAGCGAGAAAGTTCAGGGTTAAAGGTTTCTATTATCCTCCTTGCTGTCTGTCGAGTCGAATTCCAGGAAGTGTTTAGGTTTACATGTGTATTATAAAAGGTGAGAATTGCAAGTGCAGCATTCGTGATAAAGCTCCTTCTGTATGTAGAATGTAGGTCTGTGTGCCGCGCTGATCGCTGATGTCCTGATATTCTCGAGTGAATGACATCTAGTTTTTGAAGCTCTGTCGGCATTATCTCCTCTAGTTTCGGGATTTCCGCATCGGTGACTACTGGCATCCTTGCTGGTAAGTATAGTCTCGATGGCTCCAGTTTTACTTGTGTTTCGCAATGGAGTTCTGGAAACACTTGAATCTCATCGGATGTAATGTAACAATTAGCGATGTTATGTAGAAATCCTGTTCCGAAAAGAAGTTTGTTGTAGGAAGTTTGTCCGTTGAGGTTTCGGCATTGCAGGGTTACCGAATGGGGCGTTGAAAAGTAGTAGACCCACACATTCCCAAATTTCTGAAAGATTGGTGCTTGGGGATCGTAGATAAGTTGTCTGCGGCACAGATGGTAAATTGCTGACGTCTGGAAATATAAAGTCATCTCGCACGTTTTAGTTTGTGCACTAAAAATTGGAACTTTATAGGGGCAAGTGGATACACTGCCTCCGTAGCAACAATTATAATCAGTCTCCGTAAACAACAGGTAATCGCGCTTACTGTGTTGATTTCCAAAATAGGTATAATCAATAGAATATCTAAAGCGTCTGTTCGAAGCTATAGGTTGAGGCAAAATCACTATTCTGTATAAATCAAAGTAAGAATTAGTAGTTTTTAGAGGTACGCTAACAATAAATTTAATGCTATGGGTTTTTGCAACCAATGAAACTTTAGCGAGTTCATAATAAATGTGTACATTTTCGGTTCTAGTTCCAACCGTAAGTTCATATCCTTCTGGAAGGTGTAGAGTTACGTTTCTCAAAATGTCTTGTAACGTTGTAGGCTTAACAAGTTTTATAGGCAATTTGCCATGGATTGCACGTTGTACAGCGTCAAATAATTCATCTAATTGTTGAGTCAACTGCAGTAAAGAGAATTCTATCTGTCTTACCACTGTAAATAGGGCACTCTGTCCTTGTACCGTAAAGTGAAGTCCTGTTATGTCTTTAGTTATGTTTTGAAACTTTTCGTGTGAATGTACTAGGTTATCCATGATTACAGTTGTCAAATTTGCAATAGTTTGGGAATTTATTCCTATAACAGTATCAAGTTTCTTCACATGTTACTTGACTGGATGATGAGTGTACTAAGTCAAAGTTCTTTTCTTCCAATTGGTCAAGAGTGTTAATGAATTTATTTCGATCTGCAAGTGTTGCGGTCCCAAACATCGTCCTTAAAATAATACCACAGATTCTTAATATACTGCGCCGACAACCTAACCGAGGCAAAAACTGATAGAAATCATTGAGTTTGCACTCCAGAATTTGCAGTTGTTTTTCAATCTGTCTAAATTCAGAAACTGAAGTATATTCTAGTTTTTGTTGTTCAACAGAGAAAATGTCCGCTTTTACGGTAGAAATTATTTCGTTATACGTACTTAGATTGAAATCTAAGGTAACATGCCAAGTGTCACTCGTCAGAAAAATATCAGATTCTTCCTAAAGGACCGCACTGTGGTTTAGTGGTTGCACAAAGGGTTCTGCTGCTACAATACACAAGACATCCTGTAACATACAGACATTACATGAAGTTATACGGTCTACGTAACGTAAATAACCATAAAGCCCGACTCGCATTATTAATTATAATTTTACTCTTCTTGTGACATTCTCGGTCTCGACCTTGTAACGGGGGTTCCGTTCTCGTGGGTTGAATTTCTCGACGGGATCGGGGGGTTCTTGGAGAGCTGTTATTATGATCATTCCTTTCAAAGAGGGGGTTTCTACCATTTGTTGGACCGGGTCAGGGGTACTTAGAAGAGGGGTTTCAAACACAGTCCTGTCGGCGTAGTTTGGTATTTGCATTGGCAATGGCCCAATTCTAAATTCATCTCCTTCGTCTTCATCTAAGTGCATTTTCACCTTTTCACGTGACTCCTTTGTAGCGTTTCTATGCTGCTTACGTTTCCAAAGATCAGTATTATGAACAATTTTCGGACGGCTCACATGCACAACTTGTGACTTATTGTTTTGATCCATGATTTCATGGTTCACATCAGAAATTTTCTTACTAATTTTGTATAATCCAGTCCACGGTTTTCGGAACTTTCGTGAGAGTCCTGGCTTCATAGCCGGATTATAGAGATAAACCAAGTCATTTACCTCGAACTTTCGCTGCTTAGCTTTGCGATCATACCAAAATTTGTTGTTCAGATACGACTTCTTATTCGCTCTGGCTACTTGTTGGTAGGCTAGTTTCAAACTAGACTGGAGGTTCTTCAGTCTACTGTTCTGATCTGGGTTTCACTTTAAATTTTGGCTTTCAAATCGTCGCTGTTTAGCAGTGTCATTTCTCTGCCGTATAGCAGGTAGTAAGGACTGTATCCTGTGACTCTGTTTGGAGTTGTACGATAGGCCATGAGGCAGAAATATATCAGATTATCCCAATTATTATTATTATTATTAGCGTTTATGTGAATGGAGAGGCCTGTATGAAGCCAGCGGTGAAACCGTTCGATTATCCCGTTACTTTGCGAACGATAACTTGAAGTGCGCGAAGAGCGTATACCAAATGTTTGCAAGTTTCCTGACAAAATGAAGACATAAATGCTCGTCCCTGATCCGTGATTAACTTAGAACCAGAACCATGACGAGTCACGATCTGTGTCGCGTAAATTCTCGCACATGATTCAGCTGTCTGATCTTTCAATGGGTAGGCCTCTACATATTTTGTTAAATGGTCGATGAATGTTAGTAAATATTTATTGCCTCTGGGCGTCACTGGATATTGGCTTGTAATGTCCATGGATGTGACTTCAAAAGGAGTCGTGGGCATCTCCACTTCTGCGAGTGGCGCTCTGAACTCGCAATCCTCCTTTCGTTTCTGACTGGGGTCACATTTCTGTATATACCCTTCTAGTGACCTACGCATACCGGGCCACCAGTAACGTAGCAAAATCGAGTCTTGCGTTCTTTTTGCTCCCGGGTGGGCCACAAATACATGATCATGGTTCCCCTTAATGACCTCCCAAATCAAACTTTGAAATACGACTAGCTGGTTGTTACCATTAGAGCGGCGCTTGTATAGAATTCCATTATGATCCAAAAAAAATCTTTGATTTTATATGTCCCTGGGCTATGTTTTGTGCAAAAGACGTCTTTAGCTTGTTCCTGTAGGAAATGTTTCCTATCCAGGATTCCTTCCTGTAAGATGGCACCAACGTGCCGACTCAGAGCGTCAACATGACCTATTTTAGACCCAGCTCTGCATTCGACCACGAACTCAATTTTCTGCCCCTCTTTATCTGCTAAATTATCTAGTTTACCTGGTAATAACTTTTGATTCAGGGCCTCCTCTTTCATTTTCCTAGGGGGCTTGATTGGTACGTTTGTGGCAGGCCTTTTTCCTTTTCAAATTCAACTTTTCCATCACCACCTGACGGCATCGCGGTGCATGGGTGACATTTTCTTTGGCTTTGACATGCCAAGTTTTGCCCTGGGTAATTATCCCACAGTGGAGGGGGGCTGCGAGCTGTTCCTTTGCTTCCCGCGCCTCCCTTGTACTAGGTTGAGGGCTGTGTCCCTCCTTATCTACTGTGAAAATCGTGAGTTCACTATGGCCCGTATGAGTATTACTGTGTACTCGGGGCCTCCTGTCATTGTTGTTAAGCAACAATTTTCAACAATCGAAATCGGTCATGGCGCCTGTTTGCGTCATGAAGTCTATCTTTTTAATACCAGCGGCTTTAGTAGAGAGTAACACACTAAAAATGTATGCTTAAATTCGCACCCGTTTAACCGAATTGAAACTGTCTGCCGCCCCTTTATGTCGAGGACCTCACCGGTCACTCCGTATGGCCTCGCTTCTGTGACCTTGATGTCACTGCTCGAAATACCAGGCTGTAATATCGAGACATTTGAACCTGTGTGTAAAATTAGACTTCTCGATATGTCTTCTATACAGGCAGAAATTAAAAGAGTACCGCACTCCAGTGCAATATTAACTGGGGGCTTATTGACAGCTTTTTCGGGGACAGTGAGGTGGAAGGAGCTGTCTTCATTCGCGCCTCGTCGTTTCCCGAATCTCTGGTCTCCCGTTTGTCTTCCCGCCTAGCAGCTTACGGGGACTATTCTCCCGAGAAACGTGGGCGACTTGGGGCTTCGCACGGGTCCCTTTTTCTCGGCGAGTCCGCGTTCTTTGCTTCCCTTTTGAGCCGTGTAGGACACTCTCTAGCGATGTGCTCTACACCTTCGCATTCGTAACATTTTTGCGCTTCTCTAATCTGCGCGTTCCTGGGGCTTTGAACTCTATCTTTGCTGCCCTTGTATTGCTGACTGTGCGTTCGCCTACTCACTCGGGCGTCAGCAGATTGCCGCGTCCTACTGCTTCCTGCATAAGTGCTACTCGGGGACTGTGACGTTAACCGTACCGATTTTTCAAATCTGGTGTAGAAACTTTCGTTAAATCTGTCCTGTTTCTCGGCTTGTTCTACTGCCAAAGCAGTCTGTAAAGCTTGATGCACTGGACTAGGGGAGGCATATTTCGTATGTTTTCCATCCGGGCCATTCAGTACAGAAACGACGCTTGCTAGTAGCATTCGCTCTGCATTTTCACAATGCACGCGCTGAGCTACAGGGTCGTCCACTTTGCGCGTAATTTTCTGTGCTAATTCACGACACCTGTCGGCTGACTGCTGGGGACTCTCGTTTTTCTCTTGACGCGCTGTTTTCAATCTGGTAAAGTGATATTGGTCTGTGTGGACATCCTTATATCTTGACCGGAATGCTTCCTTAAACGTTTGCCAATTTGTTTCTTTAGTATGAGGTTCCGCACAACCCTGATAAAACGTTTTAGCACCTCCACTTAATTTCAAAATGGCGATCTGTAATTGGTTTGTTTGTTTCCAGTTTGCAATTTTAGCTGAGGACTCAATGCTAGAAAAAATTCCTCTAGGGAAATCGTCGAGTCTGAGCCTGACCATTTGGGAATCAACGAGACCAAGGAGAGGTCTTTGTGGACTGCCACTGCCCCCGTTTCCATACGTTCCTTTAGTTGCTGTAATTCTAATCTCTTTTGCGCTAACTCTGCTTGCAGGCGATCGGCCATGTTTAAATAACAATTGCAAGTTACACTTATAAAATTATAAAAATTCATTTCAAGTCCTAAAATTCTAAAAGCCAACCAAATGTTAATTAGTTACTTTCCGCACATTACAGTACTAATTTAACTTTAAAAATTCCGAAACATTCCCGGCTTAATTCCTGTCGCAATATTTCTATTTTGACTCACGTCAAAGTACCGTTACCAATCGTGAAAGTAAAGCTAATCCTAGTTTCCACAGAAAAAATCTCGCTAGAAAACATATCACTACCGCAAACCAAAATAAAACCTCTGCAAACCAATTCTGTAGTGTCCCGCCGAAAGATACGGAATTTCTATCAGTTCTGTTCGGTTAACCCTTAGGCGACTAATGTCATATATATAAGGAGTACCCATTCTTGATGTTTCTAGATCACACACAACGACGCAGCACATTCGGTAGGACTCCTCTGGACGAGTGATCAGCTCGTCGCAGAGACCTCTACCTGACAACACAC
>Ga0268261_10002082_pt1 | contig 14228 bp, 8 predicted proteins | sample TergutNc150P1_FD_190353 | JGI IMG/M metagenome (GOLD analysis project Ga0268261, IMG submission 190353) | Nasutitermes corniger P1 segment gut microbial community from laboratory colony in Florida, USA - Nc150 P1 (SPAdes) (version 2) | ecosystem: Host-associated > Arthropoda: Insects > Digestive... | reverse complement strand
ACCGACTGTGCTGCGTCGTTGTGTGTGATCTAGAAACATCAAGAATGGGTGCTCCATATATATATATATATATATATATATATATATGACATTAGTCGCCTAAGGGTTAATTCATACAATTTTACAACGTTTTGTCCTCCTTTAACAAGGTTCATAATAATCATTTTTAGCGGATGAAAAACTTTTCCCAAGATTTTGGTAACTTTGTCGCAATAAGATGTTAGCTGTAAGGAAATGCTTGACCTTCGTCCAAAGGTCGGCAACTTATCACCGAACTGCTGTGGATTGTAACTGATCTGCCAGTTACATGTGGCAACACCAGCATTACTTCTGTGCGAATGGTTAAGAACTCAGACCTTTGAAGTGTTGGACAGTCAGTGCAAATTTGCTCCATATTTATGTCCTGATTTTCCGGCTTAGACTTAGTAACTGACGTGACACTGTCAGCTTATCAGTCTGCAATTGTGGGGGTTCAGATGCAAGCAGCGTGGCAGGAGGTTTTTTCTAGCTTGCAAAATTTCAAAGTTAAAAACGCCGATTTTACTTTTTTTTTTATTTCTCGCTGGATAATTACTTTGGCTTTTCAACAGCCTGCAGCCAATGTTGAATGGAACAGGCATAGTGTAGTTGGTGTATTGACTGGGCTGAGGAAGGATGGAACGAGGTTTGAATCCCAGCATGTGCCAACATATTATCTTTTCTCAAAATGTCCAGAGACGCTCCTGGGACACACAGTGTACTGTTCCATTGATAATGGACAGTTTAACCCAGGAAAAAATGGGTCTGGCGTGATGCTTTCGACCACCATGTATTCTGTGCCAAAGTTAAGAACGAGTCTTTAATCTGTTCATCCCCGCTGTGTTTTTCGAGTGCTTTAGGGGGTTTTGTAAGTTTCAGTCAATACCTAGCCTATTTTTATATACGCATATATTTCTTGTATATCACGTGGACGACATGTTTCGGTCTGTCTTATTTTAGGCCATCTTCAAGTCCATCGATCACTTTGCTCCTTGCAATGCCAGGTGTGATATGGCTATTTTCTTAGTTACAATACACTTTAATATAATAATGTTTAAGCATTACTAGTTGTAACATTTTTCATAAAAGCGTATACTCATAACAATGTTTTTGACCCTATTCCATTAGCATATGTTTTATTGCTTAAAATTATCTTGTAGAATCTGTGCCCTGTGTAGGATCTGTGCCACAAACGGAGAATCTCAGCTGGAATTTTTAAAACATCTTTTAAACATATTTGTAAACATGTATATATAACAATATTCAGATCGTGTCAAGTAACGATAACGAGATCTCGTTTAAAATTGTGTAGGTATTTTATATAGTTATAATTCAATATATAGATTATATGACAACGAAAAGCGACCCTACACAGGGCACAGATTCTACAAGGTAATTTTAAGCAATAAAACATATGCTAATGGAATAGGGTCAAAAACATTGTTATGAGTATACGCTTTTATGAAAAATGTTACAACTAATAATGCTTAAACATTATTATATTAAAGTGTATTGTAACTAAGAAAATAGCCATATCACACCTGGCATTGCAAGGAGCAAAGTGATCGATGGACCTGAAGATGGCCTAAAATAAGAGAGGCCGAAACATGTCGTCCACGTGTCATACAAGAAATATATACATATATAAAAATAGGCTGTGTATTGACTGAAACCTACAAAACCCCCTAAAGCATTAAGAACGAGTGGAGACATTCCTTCACCCTCTAATTTGATTTGTAGCAGGGATAGGAGCACATTTATATTTGTAATTGTTACCAATATATATATATATATATATATATATATATCTGTGTGTGTGTGTGTGTGTGTGTTTGTTTGTTCAGCGTAAAGCTTCTGGGTACGCTTCTCATTTGAGTGGTCATCGTCCAGAAGCTGAAGTTGTAATTATTCCACCGAAGATGGATTCGCCCGTCCAGCCGATGGACACAAGGGTGACAACAAACAACAAACCAATTATTTGCGCAAGAGCTTTTTTGCATGCATTGGAGGAGGCTATGGGATGAGATGTAAATCTAAAAAAGCAAATATTTCGAAATGGTATATTTTATATAGTGCTGCTTTAAATGTTGCAAATGCCTGAAACATCTTTAAGAAAACTGATGCATTTCTGTTTGAGGAAAAATTTGTGAGTAGTTTATTCGTCGATTCGAAGGTTTCCAAAAGGACGAGACAAAGAGGAAGTGGAAGAGAATATGTAAAACTGTCTGAACAAACTGCATTGGGAGTCGATATGATTGATGTGGAAGAAATAACTGACTCACGTGGAGAGGAACTGACAGATAAAGAAATAATTCATTTGGAAGAAACTGAATAGTCTACAAAAACTGAAGCTCAATCATCGAAAGAACTACAGGATTATTCGAAACTGCTGACAACGAAGTGAACGCACTTAGCCTTCCTTGACATTGTAGTTGGAATGGAGAGATATAGAAAAAAAATTACACTGTAATGCGTCTCCATTGCTGAACGTTTAAAGAGCCATTGGAGATTCTATACATTTGCCGATAAAGATGTGACGAAGGAGGAGGAGGAGGAGGAGGAAAGTTACGATTAAATTATTTCTTGATAGAATCTTACAGAAACAGGACTCTCAGCAGAAGATGCAATCACCTGTCAGCATTCTACACCACACGGTGTCTGGGTTGTTGGTCTTGTTCAAATTGATGACGTAGTTTCTGTTTCAAGTTATTCTTCCTCTTTATCGACAGCCATCAAATGAACTACTTTATATAAAAAATAACAGTTAATTATATATTTATTATACTCAACTGTCTATTCTCTATCTTTTATGAAATAATGTATTTATAATTTTAGAGTACTCTATTATTAATACTGTAATTACTAAACGCTGTTTACCTTGTTTGTTCCATATGAGAGACGACCGATATCAGTAAACTTTAGACAACTATGTTGACATTCCAAAAATTATACATGACTGATGAAGAGTAATAAATAAGAGCGGAATGTGTCAATTCCAACTGCCGTAAAATGTTTAAAACGGCACGCTTGTGTAAGTCGGAAACTGTGCATTACAGTCGATATTTTGCTGCCTGCACACTCCAATCTCTCACAATCTGTGTTGCCAGGTAACCATGCTGCTAGCTGCACTGATCCTCCTTCTGGCCTGCTTGCTGGCGCTGTTGTTTTTCAGAGACTACAAGACAAGATCTCGCATGAAGCTGTCAGATAGGATACCTGGTCCTAAGGCGCTTCCATTGTTGGGCAACATTTTGGATATGGGGTTCAACACTGACAGTAAGCTGCAAGTGTTTGTCTGTCTGTTTATCCGTCATGAACGCCATCATGGAGCACTACGTCATTACAATTTTAGAGTAACAATGTGGTAGATAATGCAGGGTCTTTGTAATTAGCAATTACGCTAATTTTATTAACTTTCACCTAGGCAGAGGGCTAAATATTTTGTTCTTGAATTTATGAGTACCACATAATTGTATAATTACATGAGATTACTAATTATTTATGGAGAACGGTGGTTGTAGCTGGTTGAACTGTGTTGTCTGTCTGAACCAGGGCACGTCGAATTCTTGAGGGATCTTTCAAACACATACGGAACTATAGCGAGAGTGTGGTTCGGTCCTTACCTGTCTGTTGTTCTGACAGAGGCGAAGTATGTGGAGGTGAGTAAGGTGGCGTTAGAATTTTGAACAAAACAAAAACGATAATGTATTATAGTGAACTATAGTAAACCTTCAGTGGCACTGCTTTTTAAAGTGAAACTTTTGTGAAGGATCTATTGGCTTTAAATCGTAATGTATGATTACCTGCTTTGATGATGGTGCAACATACGATACATTTAGTGTGCCTGATGTGCATCGACGTCGGCACTGAACGTTTTACCAGATCTGCCTCTACTTTTCTGGATACACAAGAAGGTATTATACACATAGAATCATAAGCCAGTTCATAATAGCTATTGACAGGCACAGAACTGAATGCATTCATACATTAATAACTGACTAATACATGAAATAATACAGCCAGATATTAACTGACGGTAATACCAATAGCTCATATCAGTAACCGCTGTGGTTCTTAAGAACCTTCACAAGGAATTCAAAGTTATAAATCTAAAAGACGACTTGTCCAACAGCATCTAACAGCTATCCGTAACTGGACAATATCATATCTTTCGAAATTTGTACTTCTTGAATACTCTTGAAAATCCTGGGTTTGGTGTAATAAAATTTTAAAACAAAGAAATTTATTGTTATTATTGTAGCAGTAGTGGTGGTAGTAGTATTAGTAGTAGTATTAGCAGCAGCATTAGTAACAGTAGAAGCAGAAGCAGCAGTAGTAATATTATTGGCAGTAATATTTTCTCTTGTAGTATTTGATGCTTTGCAGATAGATACAGAATTTGGTTATTGTGATAGCTTTGAAGTCAGTATTTTTTACATGCCTTCAACTTTCTCATTCGTTTGTTGTTGACGGTATACATGGTGTTGTTATAAATAGTTGCCCCACTGTTCATACAAGGACAACATACAGAATGAGAAACAACGTTATATGAGATCAGCGGTTTGTGAGGATTTGATAGCCGCTGACACAGAAAACCACCTTTCAGTTTGTAGACTTGGTTCATCTGCCAATAATGTCTTCTGCTGCTCACTAAATTGACAGTTACGTTACCCAACGTAGGTTTTGGTCTTTTGTGAAATGTTTAAACTATTCCATAGGCAACGAGTGTCTGTGTGATGAAAAGATTTGGTTTTGTGATTTAGTGTCAGGTGATATTTGAGTCTGTTATCGTGTCTGGAGCAATGAGTAGCACTGTAAACACAACATACCATCCGTATACTTACTTACATACTTACTTACTTATTTACTTACTTACTTACTTACTTACTTACTTACTTACTTACTTACTTACTTACTTACTTACTTACTTACTTACTTACTTACTTACTTACTTACTTATTTACTTACTTACTTACTTACTTACTTACTTACTTACTTACTTACTTACTTACTTACTTACTTACTTACTTACTTACTTACTTACTTACTTACTTACTTACTTACTTACTTACATACATACATACTGCATCGAGCAGAAACCTTCTTGAGAAACTAACCGTTACTCAACTAGTAAAACAATTTATAGCATTTTATGAAAACCGAAGGTTCATTACCGCATTCACAAGTGCCCGCCGCCTGTCCTTATTCTGAACCACGTCGATCCAGACCATGCCCTCACATTCCAGTTCCTGAAGATACGTCTGAATATTATCCTTGTATTTAATTTTGTGTTTTGTAAGTGGTCACTTTTCCTTGGGCTTTCCCACCAAAACCCTTTATACAACTCTACTCTTCCCCAGCGTGCTATGTGTCCTTCTGTAGGAAAACCAGCTGTTCAGTTTTGATCAGAAACAGTGAATCGACTGTGAGTCACATCGAGGGAACCAAAGTTCTGGGACTGATTATTGACATCAGACTGCATTTTCACATAATGTGTATCACACATTTGTCATCAAATTAGGTGGTTGCTGTTAATTATAACATCAACTTTAAGTGCTCCTCTGTACATAGTCTTCTGACGCCATGTTCCACATCAGACAGTCCTAAGTTAGAAAGTGAAGTTCCTCTGTGAAATTCCGTCACTTGTACTGATGTCAGTAATCTGTAGTCTATTCAACGGAAGTTCGTATAGGCTAGTCGCTGTTTTTTATTCGCTAACACTACAACTGCGTGAATGTCATATATTACCTGAAATTTCATACTTCAGTATTCGAAGGCGTCATATAAATCCTCTTTACATATTTAAATAATGTTTTCATGGAAAAATAATTCCAGCCTCCACGTTAGGATACCATTTTCCTTCGGTCAGACACTAAAATCTCAGAAATATTAATAAAGATTTTAAACGTGGCAACTGTCCTTCACCTCACCAGCTTATCCCGTCAGTAGAGTAGTGGAGTACACAAAGGAATGTCCCTTTGGATTTTTATATTTGACCTCCCAGCACACAGTATACGGTGTATATTTGACCGTGAAACTGAATGTGAATTGAATGTTTGTTATTATCGCTAATATTATTGCAGTATATAAAAAATTGTTTGAGTATTATTTTTAAATACCAAATTTCCACTTTGAATTTTTAAATAAATTTGATTTTTTCTGTTAGGTTATTAGTTATGTGCAAGTTGTGTAAATTTGTAATTTGCCATTGCACTGTTAAACCATCAAGTAATATGACAATCGATTTACAATTATTATAATATTTTTATGCGGTTCTACACTTCTAGATTTCCCTCTACAGAAAACGATGGAATGAGGAAGTTGAAAAATTTATAAGATATTTTGCATAAACTCGTCCAATTTTTTTGTAATTTCCTATCTTTTCAAATGTCGTTTGAAGGGTTTTAGCTACAGTAAATCTAAACTTCTTGTCACTACGGCTGCACCTGTATAATTATTGCTAAAGCTTTTACTGTTCCGATACTTACAGCAGACCTCTTTGATCTTGGTATAGAATTGTTTAGGATAGTGCTTTACTATTTGTGTTTCCATAGTCTTGTTGTTGTCATTACCTTTATTACTGAAATGTACGTTGCACGTTGCTGTGTCATGTTGCCTTACAGGTCTTGTTGAGCAGCACCAGTCAAATTGACAAAGGCTTTCCCTACAGTTTCTTGTGGTCTTGGCTTGGCTCCGGTTTGCTGACCAGCACAGGTATTGTACTTGAAAAATGTTCTGCTACTATTAGTACGGTGATTGAACAGCATTCTGCTTTAGTTAGTAAGGTGATGGTAAATCATTCTGATACTGTTAGTAAGGTCTATGAAACACATTATGCTACAGTCGGTAAAGTGACTTTCTACATTCAGCTACTGTTAATAACGTTATTTATCCACATTCGGCTACAGTTAGTAAGGTGGCTGAAGCATGTTTCAAGGTTGTTAGTAACGACTGTGTATTTATTACCTTTATCATCGCAATTCTTTCGTTTTTGCTCAACCTTTGATAAGTATATTTCAAGGTACCGTAAGATAAAATATTTATATTTCTGGTTACGATGTAATGTAGAGTAATACATGTACATGACAGTCCCATCCGAGACACCGAAATAGATAAATTAGCCTACAAGGTTTCGGATCCCAGAGGAAACCTTTTTATAAAATTATCTGTAATTATAGTCTCTTCCAAATGCCAAAGCTTCAAGTTCTACTAATTCAGTTCCTTACAGCCTCCCGAAAAAAATGTTTAAATCTCCTTGCAGATTTTCAAGTAGGTATTTGTGCTCATTTTGTTCACCATAATTGCACCATAACTGCAACATAATTGCTCAATCTGATGATATTGCCTTAACAATATGGGCGCAGTCATGGCTGGAGCAAATTACAATTTCAGAGCTAATGAATTTTGCGCTACGAATTGTCCTTTTTGATATGTTCTCTAGTGACAGATGGTTTATAACAATCTTAATTGTTTCCGCACATTTTTTAATTGACAACTTATATTTTATTTGTGTGATGAGAAACACTAATTAGCAGTAATTAATAGAAGATTTGTGCATATTTTTATTGTAAGTTTCATTTCAAAAAAAGGAAGTGGTTTAAACGGGTGTAACAGAAGTTAAATAAATGCTCTACACCATCTGATATTCTGCGGTTGTGCTCGATATCCAGAGCAGCTACGTAACCATCAATTGATTCGTTGTTGTTAGATGGAACAGTTGCCCCAGTAGTGAGGTCAGACAGACTCTATACATTTTATTGTAAACCAGAGTTCTACTATTTGCTGTTCTGCAGGGCAGCGTTGGGCAACCCACCGTAAGCTGCTTACTCCCGCTTTCCACTTCAAAGTGCTGGAGAATTTTGTGGATGTGTTCAACAGAAATGGAAAGATTCTGGTGGAGAAATTGTCCAGACGCGTAAATGGGCCGGAGTTTGACGTCACTCCGTACATGACCCTGTGTTCTTTGGACAACATCAGTGGTGAGTGTCGTGCCAATAGTCTTTACAAGAGGAAGCTATAAATGTTTTCGTTCTTAGAAACACTCAGAATGCAAGAGAACCCAAAATATGGCAAACTTGTCAGGGCGCCGAGAGAAATTTCGGGTCCAGTGAAAATATTTTCCGACCCCGCAGCAAAAGAGGACCCAATAAAAATTTTCCCCAATAGAAAGAATGACTCTCAGTTTCAGAGTTACTTGGGATTTGGTTATTTGAAAATCGACAAATAATGGTCCTGCCGACAACGACCAAAGCATATCCAAAACACAGGTGCTGCGAACCCAATTTTGGAAGACTCAGCCCCTTAAGTTGTACCGGGTTTCCCTCCATCTCGTCTGCACAGTTTATGATATTGTTTTTGATACTGCAAATATTTCTTTCGCCTTCAAAATCCCGGAAACTCACGGTCTGTGCTCACTTTTGCCAATTGCTCCTCTCTTTCCAGAGACGGCGATGGGTGTCACATTGAATGCACAGCAGCACAGTGACACGGAGTACATCAAGGCTATCCACAGGTGAGAGATGGGAGTGTGTTGAGGTAAATACTGTGTGCTGCTGTTGGCTATATTGATATACTGACAAGACATGTGGAATCCCACCGCTACCCAAGCAGCTGGCTCGCTGTGGTTTACACCAGCCCAACGCTGCAACCAGTCTCACAGAGACACCAGTTCACCAGTTCCATCTAACAATCAATTTACAACACACAGTTGAACAGCACTATTGTACGTACCGTCTACAAGTGTATTATAAACTGGAACTGGAAGCATTCCACTGCCAGTTCCTGAAATACACGAAGCGATTTTATATTACTTGTGATTTCAGAATTCTGGATGCACTCTGAACTGTTGTTCCTGACCTTGTGCACACACGGTCACTGTGTGACAGACTGCCTTATCAAAATGTGTGGCGGAAAGGGGAAGGTTGTTTTGTCATGTACAGGGCTGAGAACTGATTGTTTCCAAGATGACTGTATTCTGATACAAATATATTTAGAGTTCTTTATATTTTCAGAATAGTAACAACTACATCTACATGACTGAAAACAAATAAAACATGGTTGAAATTTGATATGTTGTTTCGTATTTAGAAGTACTCTCGGCGATGACAGTGAAACGGTAGGCAGACTAAAAAACCATTACATTTAAAAATAAAAATATTTTTAATACAATACAATACAAACCTAAAGCCAGTAAATAGCAATAATAGATACTAAATATAAAGTGATAATATTATATAGGTTCGTCGGTTTATGTAACTGGCTGTAAGTAAAGATCTGACATACCGCGTCATAATTTCATCTGTATATTTCCAAAACATCATCGTCCATCAAGGACAACAGCATAGAAGATCTAAGCGTCTAAACACCTTGTATCATATCCAGTGGCAAGCTACCAGAAAAAATGAAAAATCCCTTCTTTGCTGTTTTTGTTCTTGCTTACATTTTCTTTGTTTCATCTACCTGTGTGATAAATTTTACGTCCTTTTTACCAACGCCGTGGTCTTCCCTAAGAAAGATTCGTATTTTAAAGTTTGTGGTGGTGATGATGATGATGATATAGTAATAAAATTTGTTCTCTCTACTTGATAGCACGTGCAGTAGGGCAACTCCTAAAACCTCGCTGGGCATCTGAAACCTCGCAAATGACGTCACGAATTGAATAGTAATGAGGAAGTGAAAACGGTTGTTCGTGAACATTCATGATAACAACAGCTCGATTCTTCCCGCGTCATAAACTTTAAATTCATTTTCGCTTGGGAGAGATAACAATTTTCATATCGAGATGATTACGTTAAACATGAAAGGTAATGCAGTGGAAATTTCGGGGTACGTTTTGTTGTGGGGTTTTTTTTTTATTTTAATTTTTGGGCTATGAATAGTGTCATTTGTACTGTGCAGTGGTTATTGCTTTAAAATCTGTGATATTCCACCCGTTTATTTGCAAAACATTTCTTCTCTTTACGTGTAAAATTAGCCTGCTTATTGTAATCGTCCTCCTTAAGCTGCAGGTCTTTCAGGTACAGTACTTCGCACACTAGTCGGTAAGCATGAATACATCCAAAGAATATACGGAGGGATAGGAGGTGCTGTGTTTCTTCGTTTGTATAATCACGTAATATTTTACTCTTCTCATTTATGTAGAACTAAGACACAAACATGTAGACTTAACATTTGACCAAGACAATGTTTGTGTTACAATATATTTACCGGTCTGCTCAGCATTCCACATTCCAATTCTTGTTCTGGAATGTCTCTCGATTTGTCAAGACAACAGGACGACTGCAGGAAAGCCATCAGAAAATGCTTGCCTACCGCTACAAAAAGAAAGAAAATTTAAGCCTTGAATGGAAAGAGGTGTGCTAGACTTGTACACATTCTTGTGTCCAGCAATGTTAAAATGCGAAAAGAAATTAGATAGTTGAACTGCTAAACCTCTCTGTGCATCCCGAAACTACGAATGCAGTAAATTTTATTTAATTGAACCTAGCGGAAGGACGTAGAGCCAGGTTCTTTTCCCATCTCCTTGTTACACAGCACGAAACATGAGCTACGGACCCTGAGCAGTTAAGTCATGTTACATGATTTACAAATGTAGGAAATTTCTGTACTTCAGAATGGGCGAGATTGTGTTCAAGAGGCTTCGGAAGCCCTGGTACCATTCGGATATCATATTCCGTTTGTCGCCACTCGGCAGACAACAGCAGAAGTGCCTGGATATTCTGCACGGTTTGACACGGTCTGTCATTCGAACAAGAAAACAGGAGTTTCTGTTACGATCGAAGAATCAGACTGGACAAGAAGGCCATGAAGTCTTAGGTAAGGAGTATTAGTTCAGACAGGTGAGCAGATTTAGTATTTTGACATGAAGATAACATTAACAGTGGTGTTTACGTGTATAGGTGTGAAACGGCGACTGGCCTTCCTCGACTTGATGCTTCAGGCGTCACAAGATGGCGCCTTACTTACAGATGAAGACATCCGAGAAGAAGTGGACACTTTCATGTTCGAGGTAATAAGACAGTAACATGGTACTGCCTGCCAGTAAAGAACACTTACTGTCAGTCTGGCAATAATCAACAACAACTTTGTTTCAGGGTCACGACACCACAACATCTGCCCTGTCCTTCACGATGTGGTGTTTGTCCAAGTTCCAGGATGTTCAGGCGAGTTTTAGCTTTTCTGGATTATTTCTAGTCGTTTTACCACCTACCTTCATTTCTTAAGACCGCTGTCGAACCCCTGACGTATTGAGTTGCTTTCGAATGTTTTGTAAAAACAGATAAACACGCTGTTTGCTGGTAAATTTCAATAACAGCACCACTGTTCTTAACAGCCATATCTGTTCGGAAACTAAAAAAAATCACGTCTGTTTCTACTTCTATACGTTAAGCAGTTTTCTTGTCCATTGGGAAAGAAATGCGGTCAAGTGTCATTCCCTAAAGTGGTGAACAAACTTAAAAGAATGTAGGTATACTTTAAAGGCTGAAGCAGATATTTGATTTGCTTCACCCAAGAACAGTCCCAACTATTCTTTAAGGTTAGAAAATATTTTTGAATTTTCTCAAGAAGAATTTTGTTGCACCACAAACAAGTACATGACATATTCTATAGATCCTATTAAGTGCTGTAACTGTTAACTCCATCATGTACACAGTAAAAATATTTACCAAATAGGTAAACCGTAATTTTAGTTCTCTGCATTATGTTTATTACTGTAATAACAGAACTGAGTGTGCAGTAAGTCAATTTGTGGCCACAGCCGTTACACTGTCGTTCCAATCAAGTTGATGCGTCCACCAGCACAGCACTGCGGTATTATAGGTCCACCACTGGGTGCTATTAATGTTCTTAATTAATTGTGTGTACAGGAGAAAGCTGTTGCTGAATTGAAACAGATATTTGGCGATTCGACACGCGATGCGACGTTTCGTGACATTCAGGACATGAAGTACCTGGAGCAGGTGATCAAGGAGACTCTGAGGCTCTACCCTAGTGTGCATATGTTCGGGCGACAGCTTACTGAAAATCTTACAGTTGGTAAGCGAAACAATTTAACACATGGTACTGCATGGCAGTTGTTTGTATTCATAATTGGTGATTTTTGTTTTGCGTGAACGTTACAAGACGGAAATTCAGGAGAAAGCATTGTTGGTAAAATTTTGTGGAGCTTGTAGCCATTTAGTGCTGAAGACAGGCAGTTCGTACAGAGCAGAAACCGTTGTCTTATGAGTAAGCCAAATTCAATTCACTGATTCATCGACTTCACTTTAAATGCCAGCACTAGTGTTTTTAAAACAAGTATTCCGAGTTTTGAGTATGAAATAACGTAATGCACGTTAGTCTGCAATCCTGTTTATGTTGGGCACAATTACTGTAATTCTGTAATACTGTAATTGAGAACATTGTCAAATTTCGAATTATTTATGACAAATTTCATTCAATCATTGATCTGTTTATAGCGTAAAATAAGACAGAGTTATCGCATTAACTACAAATTTGTCTGCATATAATTTGTGCACGAAAAATTTGTTTGTGTTAAAAATTGCGAGCATGGAGGTAATTTGAAATTTATATTTAAAACATCAGTCGTTTTAGTTTGTTGTTTTCAGTAGCTAACTTATTTAGATGCATGGAACTGAAACACTGAATTAGTTGCAACTAGTTTCTGTAGGATCTGCTGACTTCAGTGTACAGACAGAAACAGCTGGAAGGAACCGACAGATTTAAATAAACTTACAAATCTTCCGTGCCTTTACAAAATAATTTGCTGACAGATCGACGTGCTCAATGGGCTGAACCGCGAGTTGCAGTAAAGTTACAGTCGTGCAGGTAACTGGATAATTATTTGAGATGTTCAGAATTGGAAGGACCTGCATTTGTAACGAAAGAAGAATTTTGTTGTTTATTCGATCTACCTCATATTGCTAAATTCTGTTCCTAATGAGAAAGGGAAGCTTTTCAGTAATACATCTTACGATGATCCGGAAACAACGTAGGAAATTTAGTATTTGTTTCCTCGTTTGTGCTTCCGAAAGACATGAAAACTTTGTACAAAGAACCGTAATTTCCCGCCCTCAGAGCCGACATGTTGACTGCAGACCGACGGCTGACAGAGCCTGCGCGTTAATCATCCTGTCGTATTTACTGTGCGGGGTCAAATTTGAAACAAGTGTTCATCCGCAACTTGAGGTAATTTTATTGTATCTAGTGTCCAGTGTGAGAGCTCCCTAGTAATAGGTGTGCTGTGTGGAGTATCTTCTTTATTTCAACAGGTGATTATGTCATTCCTGCTGGCGCTGACGTAGGAGTATTGACCCCTTTTCTGCACCGGAGACCAGAATACTTTCCGGATCCCGAACGATTCGACCCGGATCGGTTTCTCCCTGAGAAGTGCGTAGGCAGACATCCGTACTGCTACGTGCCATTTTCTGCAGGATCCAGAAACTGCATAGGTACGGCACAGAGCATTGACTTTCTCCCGATCCTCTCTGACTGAAATTTATTTGCGTTATTTCTGTCTTCTTTTCACGCACCTTCTTCGCTAAATCTCCTCTTATTCCTCGTGTAAATCCTCGTCTCGCAGCTGCAATATTTGAAACAAACTCTCAATTCTTAATATTCGCTACTCTGCACCTGCAAAATATCGACCACTTCTACATCCCTCCCTTCCAAGTATCGGTATAATTAATACGTGTAGGGGTATTGACGATTGTTAACTTAAGTATTAATTCTGTAATATTTACATTTTATCCACAATTTCATCCTTGACAAGTTTCGAATTAATTGTGTTTGTGAGTGTGTTTGTGTGTTCAGTGTGTTTTTGTGGCAACCAGGATCATTCGGTACGTCGTGGGACCCAGTACATGGGGCGTGGGACAGAATTACAATGATCAAGTAAACATACGGCAAGTGTACCGGACTAAGTACAGTTGTCACACAAGTAATTCTGGAGACAGTTTAACCCTTTAAAGCCCGAATTAAATCCCATCTGCTATTTGCTGGCATTATTAGCTCACCATTTTCTTCACGTTAGCAGGATAAGGGTTAAATCATTAACCATTAGGCTACTAATGTCATATATATATGGAGCACTTATTCTTGATGTTTCTAGATCACACACAACGACGCAGCACAGTCGGTAGGACTCCTCTGGACGAGTGATCAGCTCGTCGCAGAGACCTCTACCTGACAACACACGACACTCACAACAG
>Ga0268261_10002081_pt1 | contig 14230 bp, 9 predicted proteins | sample TergutNc150P1_FD_190353 | JGI IMG/M metagenome (GOLD analysis project Ga0268261, IMG submission 190353) | Nasutitermes corniger P1 segment gut microbial community from laboratory colony in Florida, USA - Nc150 P1 (SPAdes) (version 2) | ecosystem: Host-associated > Arthropoda: Insects > Digestive... | reverse complement strand
CTCGGTTCAGTCGCACTTTAACACTCTGAGCCATGTACAAGTTGCTAATCAATCTTCTTTCACGCCAGTCAATACCAATTTCCTTTAGAATCTGCATTAATTTGGTCCAGTTGACTCGGTCAAACGGTCGAACGCTGCAACATTAATATTGGCATATGTGTGTGTGTATATACAGGGTTATTCAAAATGATTGTCGGGGTTTTAACAACTTGTCATACACAAGACACTTGAGATAGGAGTATATGTATTTTTTTATTTAATAGAACAACACTCCAAGTTTTTGTTACATACCTTACAGGTGCTCTGTATATGCACCCTTTGTGATTCTACAAACATCAACATGATAATTGAGTTCATTCCACAGAAAATGCCTTTTCACTGCCATTTGCCACCATCTTAGTAAACTGCGCTCCAAGCGGAGAAATGCATAACTACTGCACACCGCACATCATAAAAGAAAACTTTGAGAATATCTTGATCCATCGGTGCAACTACATACTCCTATCTCAAGTGTACTGTGTATGGCAAGTTGTTAAAACCCCAACAGTCATTTTGAATATCCCTGTATATAACCTTCAAAAAAACAAACTTGTAATCAAGCAATAAGAGATCTGTGAGATCTGACATATTTCAAAACATCTAATTTCATGTATCTTGTTCATATCCATGCACTAACATATCAAATAAATACCGATAAATTAAGATATATATATATATATATATATATATATATATATATATATATATATATTGTTAACACACCACTTTATGAACACTATATATCACTCTGACATGTTTCAACCCTCAAAGTGCCATCCTCAGGGAGTGAAAATAATCCCTTGTTTTCATTATTGTTGATACATAATTATGTCATGCTACTGCTTGAACTAGTTCTTGCTTCTTCACTGATACTTCAGTCATATGGCTACTGCATAACATGCTACATACTGCTCACTAAGTTGGTATGTATTAACAACTTTTGTCATACTTTATGTATAATTTTATAAATATTTTATGATTTTGAGTTTTTTACATTCTAATGATTATTACTATATAACCTTCCTTGTAAATATATTTTATTTGACTTCCAGAATTTTACAAATGTTGTCGCATTTTGTTGGGTGTTTGAGAATAGGGTGTTGAGGAGAATATTTGGGCCTAAGAGGGATGAGGTAACAGGGGAGTGGAGAAAATTACATAATGAGGAGCTGAATAATCAGTACTCCTCACCCAATATTGTGCGGGTGATAAAATCAAGAAGAATGAGATGGGCGGGGCATGTAGTGCTTATGGGGGAGGGGAGAGGGGTGTACAGGGTTTTGGTGGAGAAACCTGAGGGAAGGAGACCACTGCTGAGACCCAGGCATAGGTGGGAGGATAATATTAGGATGGATCTTTGGGAAGTGGGATGTGGGTGTGCGGACTGGATGGAGCTAGCTCAGGATGGGGACAGGTGGTGTGCGCTTGTGAGTGCGGTGATGGACCTTCGGGTTTCATAAAATGCGGGGAATTTCTTTACTAGCTGCAGACCAGTTAGCTTCTCAAGAAGGACTCTGCTCCATGGAGTAAGTAAGTAAGTCTCATTTTGTTGACCTTGCTGCTGAAGCATATCAATTGTACTCCATGAAGATGGCCATTTGAGGGTTGAAACATGACAGAGTGGTATATAGTGTTAATAAAGTGGTGTTTTAATAATATATGTGTGCATTCATCGGTATTGTTTTGATATATTGACCTACATGCATATTTAATTATGTTTCGAAGGATATATTGTAGTGACTGATGAAGGTCCTTAAGGACTGCAACTTGTAGCATTTATTGATGATATCAGTGCAGGTTGGTTGTGTTTGAAGGTAATGTATATGCCAGTGTGTATGGCTTTACAGCTGTACAACTAAACATCTGACAAATATGGCCTAACAAATCGATCTTTTGATGGTATTCAAATGTGATTGTAGTATTTCATAAAGATCAAGACTTTCACATTTGTACCTCATGTGGTGTACAAATGTCGACCATAGTTATGTGGCCATGTGATATTTTTTGTTCGAGATTAATAGTACATTCATTCTTAGATGTATAGATGGACATGGGCTTTCCACTGTTGTTTCAGAAAGATCACAACTCCTGCTGAGGCATATTTATTTTTAGTACCCTTGTATAAAATAGTATATATTTCACATATCTTTAGTTCCATTTCATTTTTTTCTTTGTCTTTGTGATTACAAATGCGTACTTCCATTCATTTTAATTAATGATTTAATTCCAACCTTTTATGCGTCTAGCCTCCGACATTCCATGTAGGTATGTGTACGTAATCCTTCTTAAAAGAAATTTTAATTTTATTCTTGCCATTGTCATCATATTTCATTCATCCAGTTTTCCTTCTGCAGACTGTCAGTAAGTAATGTGTCCTCTGGCCATAATATGAGCACAAGATAAGTTTGGCAGTGGAGTTGCACTGGAACTACTGTCCCTGTTTTGCTATTTTCCTAAGTGTGATTTAAAATTTACTTTCACAACATAATGCAAATTTGTATACACCGAGGGATAGTGTTATTTGTTTTCTGTGACGTGTTTCTTTCATTCTCCAAGCTAAGGAATAAGCTGCTACTAGTTTTTGTTGCAGTGCCTCAGTAAAGTCACTAGAGCATGGTGCATACTCATGTAGTGGATGGAGGATCCAGCCTCCAGTTGAGGAGGCAAGAGGACAGCTGTGAATGTCTTGTATAAGCAGCTAACAGGCAGTCAGTGAGAGTATTGCTTGTGGAGCTAACAGACACTGTGTCAAGAGACTAGTATGGTATTGAATCATAAAAGCATTTAACTGTATTGCAACAGAGCATAACCAGAAAAGTGATCTAACAAAAATTAAAAAAAAAAAAAATTACCTTGTTCTGGGGTATGACACCATGTTGCCTAGTAGCAAGGTACCATCACATTTCAGAAGAAGGTAATGTTCCCAGTCACTCTGACTCTGCGTAGATATATAAAACTTTACTTTTTTTTCAGGATGTTCTTCGGAGGAGTACTCAGCACAACCCATGCCTGAAAGGACTAGCCGATGGAAACAGTCCAAGTAAGCCAGGGTCTGGTAACATGTTGAGAAACGGTCACATTTTTTCAAGTAGCTCAGTATCATCACAGCATAGTAGAGAGGCGCTGTGTTCTAGGGCAGACATGACCATGGTTGGGCTTCTGGAACGTCTTGACCAGGTTTTGGCACAATGCTCCAGAGCCCAGGCAGCTGGAGGGGGTGAAAAAATGGATGAAACTCGTTTCCAGGCAGCAAAGGAAGTTCTGACCAATGAAGCACGGCAACTGGTCACTGCTTCAAAGTTGCTTGTGAAGAGTGCAACAGACTCAGCTACAAGGCAAGAGTTGCCTGACAACCTGGCTAGTTGTCTGCAACTCCTTCACAGCCTGGCAGAGCTTGCTGCTAACATGACAGTTCACACAACAGCACCACTCCAGACACGCAACTTGGTGCTGAAAGTGCGGGATGTTGCTTGCGTGTTCAGGGAGACACTTGCCTCCATACTGGACTTGGATGTGCAAGAAGGCATCCTGCTGCAGAGAGCAGAGGGCCTTGCTAGTGTTCTTGCCACTTTGTTGAGAAGCCTTCGAGTGTTCTCCCCCTGATCCGATTGGCAGTAGTAGTATCTTGGACTTTGGTTTTCAGTAAGCACTAACATGTCACATTAACCACTTTAATGTAAGTAAGGGAGCTCAATATTGCACAAAATATAGAACTAATCATACAATAATTATCATCACAAGTACAAAGCATACCATGAAGGTAACTGCATAAATAATTTGTTTTGTCATCATTACATTTTGTATTTTTTAAATAGGTTATTTATTTGCACTGCCAACCTTTTATAGAAATCACAGAATATTTTAGCCACTTAAATTATGACCTCATTTATACAAAGTATATGCAGAAGAATATTGACACAAAGTTTGTTATATACATTTTGACATGTGAGTATGTAATTGTTGATTGTATAATTTTTATGTTTATTTTTTATGGATGGAATTTGTTTTCCTAGTCATTAGTTATTGTTTGTTGTGTATGATTTATATAGTCTCGATGTATTGTTTGACAGCATGACAGATGCAAGTGACTTGAAACTCAATACTATTCCCACTGTGTGTACTGCTGCTTGCTACCATGGTTTGTGAATATTAATATTTTGTTCAGCAACATGCACATCTCCCACATTTTCTGTCTCTTATAATGTAGTGTTTATTTTCTGTCTGTACAACAGTTATTACTTAAAATTATTTATTGTATGCAGTGAAAATACTGTGTTATGTGCAATGAACCCATTGACAGATTAATGTCAAAACATGGTGCTGTTTGTCCAGTAATTTCAACGCCTTTGTTATTAAGATTTGATGTGCAAATGGAAAGTAAATACTACATTGTAAACATATATAGGGTCCTTATTTTGCCTGGAAAATATTGTTTGTCACTTCCTGGTGGCTAGCTCATTGCATAAAACTTAGCCGCCTCAGCCCACTCTGTTACAAAGACTCTTCAGTTGCATTGGGGATCTCATTGGAACACTGTTTCTGTGCGATACATATGCTAAATTCAGTTTCTACATGAAATGTCAGTTTAAATTCATATTAAAGTTCTGTAATGCATCTGTTACAAACAGGAAACACTTGTACTGTTCAGTGATGAAGCCTGGTTTCTTCTTAGTGGATTTTCTGATTAAATAACAGGTATTGGTCTGCAAAAAATCTCATATTAATACATAGAGTGCCATTACATGATGTTAAGGTTGGTTTATGTTGTGCTGTGAGTTCAACTGGGACTACTGCGCCAGTATTTTTGTGAGATCATAATTTCACATTCTAACTTGTCTGATGACAAGAGAACTTCAACTTTTTTGCAGCAAGACAGTGTAAATAAGTATATGTGTTGTTCAAAGAATGTTTTTGGTGACAGAGTAATAAGCAGCCAATTTTGGCCTCCTCATTCAGCAGATATCAACTGGTGCAATTGATACTTACTTGTGTTGCATGTTAAAAGATGGCAGCCTATAGCAGTGATCCTCACAATAAAAAATACCTTGAAAAGCATTAGGGATGTAATTTCTTCAATTTTACAAGGAGAATTTTGGCGTACAGTGAACAATGTGTTTGTTAGGTGTTACTTGTCTCTGCAAGTTGAAGAAAACCATGTCCAGCTCCCCTTTAAATATGGTAAACACCTACTGTCAACAGCAGTGTACAGAACTAAAACTTTCCAGTACCTTTAAATGTGGTGAGTAAACACCTAAAATTGACTGTAGTACATTGAACTTGAATGTGTGGATGCAGGCTCACAGCAAAATTTAATAATTAATAGTGATGGCTCTGCTGCCTGCCATTACATAAAATGATCTGTGAAGTGACAAATAAATTTATCAGATAAGGTAAAGATCCTGTATATGCCATACACCAAGTATTGGTTCAGTACAAAGTTCTTGTCTGTTAACCCTTTGTAACAGTATTTAAATTGACTATCCTAGTCCTCTTTATACATAGTGTTTCAGTATGTAATTCATGATAGGTGACATTTAATTTCACTGTGTTATACTGTGTGATGTACAACATGGGATTACTCATAACTCACAAATTCCATTGAATTTAATATGCCATTCTTTTGGGAAGATCTTAACTTTATTTTCTAAATGGTATACTGCATTGGTTGGCAGACATATTTTAATGGCCATGGAGTCAAAGACTGTCTGTGAAGGGTCAACAGGTGACTTAGGAGATGCTGTTTTATGTATTGTGCCCACAAGCCAGATATATGGGCAGACGGGGATAAATATCAAGACAGAAGTATGTTAAAGCATAACTGCTGATTTCTTGTGATCCCAGTGTCACATTCATTTTTTCTTTGAGAAGGGCAAAGACATTAGTGTGATGTAAGGCACATAAAGATAGGCAGTTTTAGACAGTGTGTGTAACTTACATGGTAGATTCAATTTTAACTTACTTCTGTTAGGGTTTTAATGTTATTGCCCAGCCTAACATCTGCTTCAGAATCATTTACTTTGTGTAATTTGTCCATAGTCTCATGATGAAAATCCAAAAGTAAAAGGTTCTGAATGTGATAGGCCACCATCAGAATCTTTCGGGACTGTACTAACATGTATATGTTTACCCAAAGACACTAATATGCCATAACACTCATAAAAGTACCATTGCCTTGTAAGCAATTATCATGTTTCATGTATTCATTTAAACACTTTAACACTCCAAATGAGGCATCTCATTTAAAAACATCAGCTACCTTTGGTATGTTTGATGTATGTTGGTACCAAACTAACTACTTATGTCCTTTCAGCTGAAAAGTAAATTATCAAATAAATTTCATTGTAAAAATAACTGCAAATGTTGGCATGGATACAGCTTAAACACTAAGATTATGGTCTTGTGGGATATGATGCAGTGTAAGTTGGAGATAGGTGCTAACATTTTGGATAAATGTCCTGTGTCCATCTTAAAGTTAGAAAAAGTGATTTAAGTATGCAGAACAATACATAAGAATGGAAATGAGGGATTTTGCCCAGAAGGTGAAGGCAGCAGGTTCCTCAGATAATAGATACCTACCTGATTACACAGTGTCACAATCTAGAAAACCATAATTTTAATACTGCTGTGAAAACCTTTGATCTCACTAAAGACTGCTTCATTTAATCTGACAGAAAATCTCTGCCACTGCACTATATCAAGGTGCAGTGCCTGTAGTATAAACATTTGTTTTCATTCCCAATTTAGCATGTAAGTACCAAAATTGCAATACATTTCCTCTGTTGTGTTGATTGGAACTTGACTGCAAATACCACTGTTAAAAATAATTCAGTCTTCATGCCCAAGATAACATTCTGACTCATTAAACTCAATTTCTGACTGTGCTTATCATCTAATGTTCCTTCTGCATTGGCTCATGATCAGAGGTAAATGGCCACTGAAGTTCTACAGATCGACTAATAATTGTGGTTAAAAATTTTACTGCTTTCTTTTCCATGTACCATTTCAGGAGTTTCTTAATTTTTGATCACTTGGAGTTGTTCTGTTGACAAGCATCTTCAGGATATTTAATTATTTTTTATTTTAGGTATGTGTAATATTAAGGGTTAAGATGACTGGTTCATTTCACTATAGTGAGAACCCATATGACAATAAAACAGCAGACTTTGTCTGACTTGCAGTCTGTGATGCAACTTTTAATTTACTAAGATTACTTTAAAGCTTTGAAGACTGACATTCATATAAATTACATTTTTAACTTGAGTTTGCATCTCATAAAGAATGAACTGTGTCAACTATACAGATCATTCAGTTAATCCTGTTCGTGGAATTAGCTCTTGTTTGTTCTGAGAACTATACAAAACCCATGAGTATGCAATGTGCTGAGTTTCTTAATATTACAAGTGGTACATGTAGTTACCAGTTGGCTTGAAATGGCTAATCCTCATGCTGCCATTACTGTGGTTTATGGAATACATCACAGGCTGTTTTATAAAAATTTACCAGTAGTATTGTATGAATACAGTATATGAATTACGTGCAGTAGCTAGCCAGTCTTAATTATCGTAGCTGAATAATCCTTTCATTGGCAGGGAGGGATTTGAAGTATATCATATTTTCAGTAGTAACTGAAATTTAGCTTTCTTGAAACTGTGAAATTAACATGTAATTTATACAGGTTTCCACAAGTCCAGAATCTTCTGTCATCTTGTCTAAATTGTAAAGATTAAAGTGAAAAAAAGCTAACTTTACTTCCCGTTGTGTATACGTGTGGAACTTGGACACTCATCCTAAGGTAACAGCATAGATGTAGGATGTTTGAGAACAGAATGCTGAGGAGAATATTTGGACCTAACAGAAAGTGACAGGATGAAAAAAAAAAAAAAAAAATTCATAATGAGAAGCCTCATAGTTATACTCTTCACATTAAATAAGGTGATGAAATCAAGTATGATGAGATGGGCGGGGTATATAGCATGTTTTTGAGAGACTACAAATGCATATGAAGTTTTAGGGGCAAACCCTACAGGAGAAAAACCACCTGAGTGACACAGGCATAGATGGAAGCATAATACGGTGTGTTGTGAGAATGTGAATTGAACTCAGTCTGGCTGAAGACAGCGTTCACTAGTGGACTGGTGTGATCATGGTAATTAGTCTATGGGTTCTGTTAGGAAGTGGGGATTTCTTGACTAGTGAAGTGACTTGGCTCCTCAAGATTGTGTTCAGTGGAGTTAGTTGTTGGTTCCACAAGTAAGTTAAATAGAGATGCGAGTTGTCACCTTATTCAGCACCTGCAAGTTAAAATACTGAATTATCTTCCAATAGAGTAAATGTGTCAGTACCACTGGATCACATTTTATCCACCTGCAGCATGTTTGAATGTTCTGGACTTTTAGGCATGTGACAGTCCAAACAAATGTTACACAGAATCTTCTAAACCTTCATGCTTACTAGGTTTTGTGGTAGGAGAGCTGTATCTGTGATGAAAGTTGGTTTGTTGGCTTGAAGAACGTACTGAGTGGTTGTTGAGATTAACAGTAGATATTTACCATATTGGCAGTTATATTTACAGTAATTATAACATAAATTTAAAATTTGATAGCCCTGAGAGCCATGGATAAATTATGGTTCTTGTAAATAATTACAGTAACCAACAAATGCACATAACAAGACCAAAATTAATACATAACATAAAATTCCTATATGTTTCAGTCTTTTTATATGTATTTGGTGGTTACTGTAATTCCTTGTAAGAATAATGCATATAGTATATAATGTCATATGGTTCTTATAGTTTACATTCATGTTGCAGTAGAATTAACATATCTTTCAACTTTACCTCTGTACAGGGATTGCAGAGTTATTCCACATATGAATATATTTACAGCATACTTTAGTGTTCTGCTAATACTGTATTCCTTCTTCACTTTTTCTGCATGCTGTTCCTCACATAAAATATCATCTCATTCTTCTGTTTCTTGCATCCTGATGCACAACATGTTGGCACGTGATTAGCCACCACTTTCATGGCAGTCACTCGCTTGTAACACTTTTGTGGGTCAGTTCAGTGACAGGAATAAGTGGGAACTTTGAATGACTGATGTCATAGTGTTCATCAGTTTTGATGTACTGGATGCCACTCGAATAATTCCTTCTTGATTAAATCAGCATTACACAGAGAATGTTATTGACAGAAGATTCTTAAATATATGGTGATCCCACAAGCTGCAATGCAAGTCCTTGTTGGCTGTTCACAACTGCTTATTCACAGTTACTCTCCATATCTGAGAACAGTCTCCTTCATGTGCAAGTTTAACAAGTTACTTGGATGTTAGTTTGTGAAGATCAGAGACCAATGCATCTGACTCAGGATTGTGTCCAATAGTGGTGTTCAACCTTTTAGTTACACGCCTAGTGTCAGATAGATTACATCTCTCGAATTGCAGTTCATGGCTGCGACACTGGTATCAGTAACATATGTAATTTGAAATGATAATTCTAACAGTGGGGTCAGTACAATTGGTTTTACCCTTTCTTTGCAGTTTGCATGAAGGTCAAGAAACTTTTTATTGTGAATTAGTATGTATCATATAAACTTAAAGTGGACATTTTTTCATAAGCACATAAAGAAAATTTGTACAGCATCATGTCACATTTATAACTGGTTTTGAACTACTTCATAACACCTGAACCCATTTCTTTCAGTCATTAATAACAATTCTCACATAACAGCTTACCTAAACTTCAAGAAATTTAAACAAAAAATACAAGTATGATCATTTATTTTTATAATCTTGACATTGTAACTTACTGATCAATCTAGTTTTTCTCTGGCATATAGAATTATGCTCACAACAGAATATTTTTCCATTAATATGAAAAAGAGTTCATTAAGCCACACAGTTCAATAATTTCTGCCAGCCTCTTTGGTCAACATGCAAAGCTTCATATTTAGGCATTTCAGAAATAATGCAAAGCTATACATTCTGAAGTACTGTATGGGTTGCACATACATATTTGAGACATGGATAATCATTTGTAATAAAATAACATCAGATTCTGTTTAATTTTGTAATTTAATAGTGATGTAATATAGGGTCATTATTTTATCTGGCGACTATTTAGTTGCCACTTAATGTCAACTTTATTGTACTAACACTGCCCACTCAGCCAGCCACCCACATGTCTGGAGGGAAGTGTCAAATGATAGCTGTCAGTACCCTGTACAGTGGAATGTCCATTTTGATGAACTGATATTTATCCACAACACAAGGGAACCAGTTCCCTACATTTATAATAGTCTGGTAGCTATTACAGATCTGTTAACTCTTTCAGAGGATTGTCATCATAAGACTTTCTGTTACTTAAGTAATTTACAAAACTTGTGAAAGATTTGACAAAACTGAGAAACTGAGCTGACAATCTGTTTTCCATCATCTGTATGCTCTGTATCAAGTACATATGCATGCAGTTATTTCAGTAATCAAATATATATATATATATATATATATATATATATATATATATATGAATATAACAGACTTTTTTCCCCCAACCATCTGAAAAATAGGTGGTTGTCTTATAATCATGCACATAGTTAAATATGTTCTGTGTAGACATTCTCCTGAAAATTAAAATAGTGAAGAGGGTTGATCTTATACAGTAGTAAACTACCCCAGTTAGTGGTCCAGTTCATATGACCTTCACTTCATTAGAGACAGAGCACTAAGCTTTGTTAGTAACAAGTATGAACGTGCTTGTGCTAGAACTTACTTTAATAGTGTAGTTCTTGCTACAAAGGAGGCCACAGAGTGAAATAATTATTTAATGGATACTGTGTTAAGCGTTTAAGGTCCTGATGGATTCATTTTCACTTTCGGAGGTTAATGTTTCAGAAAAATGGAGGAAGGGCAGCTACAGTCTTTCACTGTTCATGTATTCCATTGCTATGACATGTATCATTTTGTTAACACAGTATAAGTAATTGTAAAACTATAGTTAAGTTTTATTAATCCTTTAGGCCTCTTGGTTGGAATAAATGTGATATTTTACAAATAACATTCTATTCCAGCATTGCATTAAGCATGACATTTAAATGTAAAAAATTTTGAACATTAGATGTGATATATTACAGGCAGGTCTCATTTTACCTGATTTCTTTTTGCGTGATATCACTTTAACACAACTTGAAAATTTACACCACTTTTCAAATTTACACAATAATTTTTGGTTTAATTACTGATCCCTGGCTGCACTTGTCTTGTGTTGGAGGCTAAGAGAAAGTGATGTCACCGTTACACCATCAGTCACATGTGTGGATTGATGATGTTGGTGATATAATCACGTGGGTGAAGTAGTTCCCCCTTCAACATATTGGCTTTTATTATCCAAATGAGTGAGAAACGTAAATCTACATCACCTAGTGCAATCCAAGTGAAAAATCGACGAGAGACAATCAGTACTGAAGAGAAATTAGATGTAATAAGCCAACTTGAAAAAGGTGAATGAATTGTTGAAATATGCTGTAATGTTAGATTTGCTCATGTTAGTGTATGTACAATTCATGATAATACTGATAGAATTGCAAATGTGCTAAATCACGAACTAAAGTGTTTGTGTACCAAGACTACCACGGTTCTTTCTGAATGAACTGTACCAAAAACTATGCGAGTCTCTTACATTTTTATTGCATTAGAAATACATATATTGTATAGAACTGTATGTATACTGTATAGAAATGTATATATACAGTAGATGTATACTCTACAGGTCCATATGTTCACTAGTGCTATAATCATACACTATACAGGTTGAGGTTGTGAATCCTCTAATCCGCAGGAAATAAAATGTTTTAAATAGGAATTTTGTGTTTGATTTGTGCGACATTTTTTGGGAATGTAACCCTGGTGTAAAACGAGTCCTGCCTGCATCCTCAAATAAATGAATATCAAAATGGGTCCAGTGTTGAGTTCATAGATTTTAAAATCACATACCAAGTAGGACCTGGCAGGGTGCCAAATACTAATACATGTGGACCTGATAGAGCTGAAACTGGTTAAAGAATTGTTATTATGCTGACTATGGACATTGCAGTCTGATATCAATAGCTTCTATATGCATGGTACTAAATTGTATTGTCATGATAAGGGCACACAAACCAGATGGAATGAGCGTATCTTTTGTTTACTGTAAATGCAAAATATCAGCATATCTGTGCATGGCACATATCCACATTGAGGAGACCAATATAAAGACTGAGGTGTGCAGTACAGTTAACTGTTGAATGCAGTAAGTTAATTTCAATGAAGATATTTCATTGTACTTTGATAGTAGAAGAGTGTATCACCCACACAGCTTTAAAACATATTTTTTTATTTACTCTATTCTTATTTCCTAGTCAGGGAGAGCCAAGACAAAAAATTAATTTTTGGCCATTCTGTCCATATTGACCCTACCAACATGTTTGTAATACAGTTATAACAGTTTGTGACAGAGTATCAAAGAATAATGCAGTTTTCTTGGCAGTGGGAAGGATCTTCTATGCCCTTGGTTATTTTCAAAGATTTTATGGTTTTGGTTGCAGCTTTATTCAGATTCATGTTAGCTGTTCTCTGACTGCGAAGCATGGCCCTGGTTTTTCAGCTGCGGTCCTACACATATCATATGATTGTAGTTATTGTTTCCACATCACATGCAAACTCTTACCATTTGGAAGGTACTTAAACTGTAATAATACAAACTCTGTTTTCCTTGATGACTAATGTCTTCATTCCACTGTTTGGCCCTTTGCTGACATCTTTCCTGAGGAAACTGCGGAGATATTAGGAGCTCTTATTAGTTTTGTTGTCTAAGTTGTAGTAAAGAGAAAATTTTACGTACAGAAAGATAATATGATAGTTCTTAATTTTCAGAAGTGATGTAACATGTACAAGACTGCCAAATGTGGCTTTTTTCATGGAGTGATAATATGCATTTTGTAAAGTTATGCCCTCTGACCTTATGGTACACTACCCACATATCCCGATCAAATGTGTGTTCAGTCCTTGGAACATTATTCTCACTATCACTGTTAAGTCCCAGACCTCTCTCTGCAGAATAAAAGTAAATGTATACCACCCACTGCGGGAAATGATGCATTAATAATTCATTATGTAAAAAATTAAACTGTAATAATTATGTCCTAATATATGGTTTAATTAAATCCTATTTATTAGGTTGAAGAATAGTTTGTTCATGTTTTTACTGCATTTATTTTAACAAGGTTTATGTCAGTTCAGTTTCTTTTTGCAGTAAGTGTGCATGTGCAGGGCTGTGCCATTTTTTTGGTTTTATTTATATCCCTGAACTTGTTCAATTTAATTTGTGGAGGGGTTGAGCAATTTAGCTCTTATGGTAATGTTTGTGACTTGTACTTGGGATGTGCTTGGTTAAAATGTCTGCAGTGACATATACTATCATGATGGAGCTTTTTGGTGGTTCTCTTCAGTCTCTCCAGGCCATGACCACAGCTTTCCATATCCCTTCCAATCCTTTATTCACTATCATCTAACATTCAATGCCACATAATCCAAGTTACAGATAATGTCATTCAATGAACTGCTTAAGTAAATTAGTATTTGGGTTGATTATCCTGTCTTTAAAGGAAAAATATTTTACTCTGCCATCTGCATATGTAAATATTTGCATTTAGTGCAACCAACCAACCAACCAACTTCATGGAGCAGAGTCCTTCCTGAGAAGCGACTGGTACATCAGCAAGTCAAGAAAATTCTGGAACATGAAAGCTCACTAACATGTTCACAAAAGCCAATGTCCCTATCCTGAGCCAGGTTAATCCAGAACATGCTCCCCTCCCCAATCCTATTTCTTGAAGATCCATTTTATTATTCTCCCATCTATGCCTAGGTCTTCCAAGTAGTCTCTTTCCCTCAAGGTGTCCCCACCCAAACTGTGTTTGTACCTGTCCTCTCCCCCATACGTGTCACATGCCTAAACCATCTCATTCTTCTTGATTTGATCACCCAAATAATATTCAGTGAAGATGATGTATCCTGCGTGGTCCCAGTGGGGAACGTATCGTGGATATTGTTCCAGGAGGGACGGAGCTCGAACTTCAGTTAAGACGGGGAGTTGGGCAGGCCGCACACACTCGCAATAATCCCCACGTCAAGTGTACTGGAGTTTATTAGGC
>Ga0268261_10002080_pt1 | contig 14231 bp, 16 predicted proteins | sample TergutNc150P1_FD_190353 | JGI IMG/M metagenome (GOLD analysis project Ga0268261, IMG submission 190353) | Nasutitermes corniger P1 segment gut microbial community from laboratory colony in Florida, USA - Nc150 P1 (SPAdes) (version 2) | ecosystem: Host-associated > Arthropoda: Insects >... | reverse complement strand
TGCGGACGTATACCAACCATCTGTAGATAGAGTAGTAGCTGCTACTGGAGCTAAAGCTGTATCTGTAGAAGAAGCATTCACTACTGAGTGTGATATCTATGCACCATGTGCAATGGGAGCTATCATCAACGTAGATAACGCTAAAGACTTAAGATGTAAGATCGTTGCGGGTGCCGCAAACAACGTATTAGTTGATGATGCTGCTGGTTACGAATTAGAAAAATTAGGTATCTTATATATCCCTGATTACATCATTAACGGTGGTGGAGTTCTTAACTGTGGATTCGAAATCGAAGAAGGTGGATACGATAAAGAGAAATTAACTGAAATGGTTAAAGGAATTTATAACACTGTAACAATGATTATCGAATTAGGTAAAGAAAAAGGAATTCCTCCTTTCAAAGCTGCTGATGCTTATGCTGAAGCTAGAATTGAAGCTGCTAAGAAAAATAAATAATTAAATTAAGACAACTCTTATCATAGAGTTGTTTTTATTAATTGTTTATATTATGTTAAGAAAGAATAAAGATAATGTTGTTGTATGAAGGATAAATCTAATCATGTTATTGTATACATGCAAAGATGCTTTGGTTAGAAAATGTTTTATAAAAATAAACTCCCTTATCCTAGAATTGAATTATAAAACAAAGTGTCTTCTAAATGTTAAAGGTAGGTAACTCTTAATTGTCCGTAAGAGCTACCTACTTTTTATTGTATTAAAAATAATTTTAAGATGATAAATGTTATAATTTTAGTGAGGTGAGACTATGTCACAAATAAATGAAATGATCGATATGATATTAGATTCTAAAAACATTGTCTTTTTAACAGGAGCTGGTGTCTCAACACTATCTGGTATCCCAGACTATCGTTCAATGACGGGAGTTTATGCTAATAAAGATAATCCAGAATATCTATTATCTATTGATTGTTTAAACAAAGAACCAAAGAAATTCTATGACTTTATTAAACAACTCTACCATCCAGATGCTAAACCTAATATCATACATAATACGATAAAAGATCTAGAAACGATAGAAAATGTAACTGTCATTACCCAAAATATAGATGGTCTACATAATGAAGCTAAATCATCTAATGTTATTAATTTCCACGGAAATATTTATACGATCTATTGTCGTTTTTGTCATTGTAATTATGATGTTGAAGACTATTTAATATCAGATCGTTGTTTAGAAGATAACTGTCAATTAAGACCTGATGTTGTCTTATATGGAGAACCTTTAGATGAGAACAATATCATAAATTCTATTAAAGCTATCCAAGAAGCAGATACGATTGTGATAGTGGGAACCACCTTTAAAGTGTATCCATTTGCATCATTGATAGACTATGCAAGCAATGATACTAAGATACTTCTTATTAATAACGATGATGTCTATAACACAAGAATTAACTACAAGTACATAGGTCCTGCCCAAGACTTATTTACAAAATTAAATGAAAAGATTAAGGAGAAAGAAAATGTCTAGAATAGAAATAATACAAGATGATATCACATCATTAGATGTTGATTGTATCGTCAATGCAGCAAATGCATCTTTATTAGGTGGAAGTGGTGTTGATGGTGCCATCCATGCTCAAGCTGGTCCCCAACTATTAGAAGAATGTAAAAGTTTAAATGGTTGTGAAACAGGTCAAGCTAAAATAACGAAAGGTTACAACCTTCCAGCTAAATACATTATTCATACCGTAGGTCCTATCTATAGTAAAACTAGTCAAGATGCCATAGATTTAGAAAACTGTTACATCAACTCATTAAATCTAGCGAAAGAGCATAACCTACATTCTATCGCCTTTCCAGGTATCTCAACAGGAGTATATGGCTATCCTTTAAAACAAGCAACAATCGTAGCCTATACTGCGGTATCTAAATGGTTAAATGAAAACACTGATTACGATATGACAGTAATCTTCTGTACCTATAGTGAGAATGCTTATCAAACCTATTTAGAATATGATATGAGATACAATACATGTAAGACTAACCATTAAAAAAACCTTCAATGAAGGTTTTTCTTTTTATGTAAATTTAACTTTCTTAGTAAAATACTTCAACAAGAAAGGTGAGATTAAAGTTGTTAAGATAATCACAATAATCATAGCGGTATAGTGGTTAGGATTAATCAAAGAATTTGCAAATCCAATATGGGCGATAATTAATGCCATTTCACCTCTAGATACCATACCAGAACCTATCATTAAGGCTGAATGATTAGAGAATCCATTTAACTTAGCACCGATGTAAGATCCTATAATTTTAGATAGTATCGCTAGTATTGTAAATACCACTACTAAAGTTAATTGATTGGTAAAATGATGAATCTCAATACTAAGACCTATTGATACAAAAAAGATCGGTATAAACAATGCACTACCTATCTTATCAACAGAACCTGATATATCTTCCTTAACATGGGAATGGGCTACCGCTATTCCCGCAACAAAGGCTCCGATTACATCACTTAAACCAGCTAAATTCGCTAGGTAGGCAGTAGAGAAACATATTAATAAAGAAGTAATTAATAAGGCATGTTGGGTTTCTAACTTATTACCAATATTAATAATATAAGGTGCTACCCATCTAACTAAAGCATAACAACCAATAAAGAATAAGATTTGATAGAATAATTCAATGACTAAGTTGTTGTTACTAGCATCACTAGATGTACCTACTAATAGTGATATCGCAATTGATACAATGATAACACCTAGGATGTCATCAAAGATCGCAGCTCCTAATATCGTAGATCCTTCTTTAGAATCCACAACACCTAATTCTTTCATAACAGAGACTGATATAGATACCGAAGTAGGTGCTAGTAATATTCCTAGTATAATGGCTTCTCTAAAGGTCATAGAGAATAAGAAGATGCCTAGTAAAGAGAATAGTATCGGAAAGATAACACCCAATGTCGCAACATACATCGATGGTTTAAAGTATTTCTTTAATAAACGGATGTTAGAATCTAAACCCGCAATAAACATTAATAAGATAATACCTATTTGAGAAAACTCAATAACAATTTGATCTTGTGTGACTAAATTAAAGAAGGAAGGACCTAGTAAAACACCGATTAATAATTGACCAACAACCGCAGGTATCGCAGTCTTAATACAAACATGACTAATAATTGTCGTTAATAATAAAATAACGATTAATACACCTATAAACTCCATAAGACCACCTATAAGGCTTGTAGAAGTGGAACTATCCACTCTACAAAGCTTTCTGTATTTAAATCTAATGCGACATTTAAGATAACACCCTCATATTCAGTATGCTTAGAATAAAAGGTAGCTCCTCTAGTTAAGTCATCACAAGATACACCTACTTTAATACGATGCATATCAAACATAGAAGGATTATCTATGTAAGCAAATACCGCAACATCATGCATTGCTAAACCTTTAGTAAAGTCACCATCTTGATAATAAGAAAACATCTCATACAATGCTCTTTGTTTATTGTTACCATCTTTTAATATAGATAACTCTTTATCTTTAAGAATTGCTTTATTTGTAGCATTCAATCCAATCATGACTAAATCTATCCCACTATTAAAAACAATGTCTACCGCTTCTGGATCCACAAAGAAATTAAACTCTGAAGTAGAGGTAATATTACCTAGACCAATCCCACCACCCATCATAATAATCTTATCAATTTTATTTAATAAGTTAGGATATTCTTGTATTAATAATGCGATATTAGTTAATGGTCCTAGTGTACATAGTGTAACTTTATCATCACTAGATTCTAATACATCTACCATAGAATCTAATGCATTAGTAGGTAGAATACTCTTACTAGAAGAAGGTATCTCGACATTACCTAGACCATTGTTTCCATGGATGTTAGAAGCACTAATTAACTCTCTTCTAATAGGTTTAGATTGACCTTTAGCTACAGGTATCTCTTTATTGAATAAAGCAACTAAATCTAGTGCGTTCTTAGTAGTGGTATCAATCGGTATATTACCAGCGACACTCGTAATTAATTTAATATCTAAATAATCTAGATTAAATGCTATAGCTAAAGCTAAAGCATCATCTATACCAGGATCGGTATCTATAATAATAGGTATCTTATTCATACAATCATTCCTTTATAAAGTATCTCTAATATCTTAGCATATTCTAACAATTAATGTATATCTTGTAACTACAATACATAATATATGTTTTATCTAATTAAAAATGGTAAGATAAAAACAATAAATTATAAGGAGATTTTTTTATGAATGAAAGAAGAATAAAAAAATTAATCAGTAAGACTGAAAAAGAATCAGTAAACATTAATAAAGATGTTGATAAGTTAGTAGAACGTATTTACGAAAATCTAGATCGTACTCAAAAAACATCGAATAAAAACATTGAGATATTAAAAAAAGAATTAGAAAATAAAGACTCTGTAAAACAAGCGATAGCTTCTCATTTAAATGAGGTGTATGATCGTGGTGAAGATATTTCCTGGGAAACAAGAAAATCAATTGCGAGATTAAAAAGAGATGCCTTAAGAAGAAAGAAAAAGATTAAGAAACATCTTAAGAAGAATTATCGTCATCTACAAAAGACAGGTCACCAAACTAAAGAAGGTTTAGAAGGTATTGTGACTAACCATATTAGTCCTTTATCAGTAGAGATGAAAGATACCTTTAATGATCGTATTGTTCCTTATGCTAAGGATGCCAAAGAACATGTCATTGGATTTAAGGACAAGGTTAAAGAAGAAGGATTTATCGCTAAAGAAAAATCTAGTGATTTCTTAAATGAAAACTTAATTCCTTTAGCTACTAAAGTAGGAAATGCCTTAGTTGATAAGGTAATGACCCATAAGTTTGAAGTAGAAGAAGATTATCCAGAATATGATGATATTTATATTGATGAGGATATCATTGATGAAGAACCTGCTTATCGTAAAAAGAAATCTAAAGCATTTAAAAAAGCTTTAATTGGTTTAGGTCTAGCTAAGGTAGCAGTAGCTGGTGCGATTGTAGCGAAAGCACGTTTAATCGATCATCGTAGTGTTAGATCTTATGCTTACGAGTTAGGTTATAAGGGATTAGACTATAAGAATAAAACAGGATTCATTGAAAATGACTATGAGATGAATGCCTTATTGTTAGAGAATGCTAAGATGTATTCATCTACTCCGTATTCATTACCATTAAAATATCGTAACAAATATGAATTGTTAGATAGTGATTATAAGGATGTCTACCTAGCAGAGAATATCTCTGGTGTTATCAATCGTGTCATTGTTTATTTCCATACAGGATTGTTCTGGTTACAACCAGATGATGGCCAATATAAATATGCTTCTAGCTTAGCAGATGAATTAGAAGCTAAAGTATACATTCCTATCTATCCATTAGCTCCTACTCATGATTATAAAGAAATCTATGCGTTCTTAGAAGATTTCTATAAGAAGTTATTAGAGGATAATAAGGATAGTGAGATTGTCTTTGTAGGTAACTCTAATGGTGCTTTACTAGCTTTAGGACTAGCGATGAAAGCTAAAGAAGATGGTTTAAAAGTACCAGAAACAATCGTTTTAAACTCACCAATCTTAGAAACAAAGATGGATAACCCATTCATGGATGATCTAGCTAAAGATGATCCAATCCATCGTTTATACGATGTGAAACTAAGACTACAATACTTTGGTAACCATGAAGATGAAAAGAACTACTTAATTAGTCCATTATACGGTTCTCTAGAAGGACTAAAGAATATAGTTGTTAATACGGGTACTAACGATATCTTCTATAGTGATGCCTTAGATTTATTAGATAAATCAGCTGCAGATAATAAAGTTATTGATTACTATGAATACAAGCATATGATTCATGACTTTGTCCAACTTAACATCCCAGAAGCTTATGAAGCGATGGCTACTTTAAGAGCCATTCTAGGTATTAATGATTTTGAATACATCATTGAAGAAGAGGATGAACTAGTATAGTGGATATCTTTATTAGTAATGAAGATTCAAAGATAAAACTACCAAACATAGATGATTCTAGTATCATACTAGAAGGCTTTATTAGAGCAATTACAAAAGATGATTTTGGTAATGAGATAATCATTAATACGTATGAAGAAATACATAAAGAGATTAGTCTTGATAAGTTTATTAGTAAATTATCTAACTATTTACAAGAAGCTTATGATATCTCATATAAGTCAGATAAAACTTTATCTAGTAAAGATAAACTTCAACATTTCATCTATTATTTTAAATCATTATCTAAAGATTCTTTAGAAAATGATACCATTCAAATAGGAATAGTCTTTAAGAAGTAGGTAACTACTTCTTTTTGTGTATAATAGAAGTGTAAGGTTGGTGAAAGTATGAATGCATTTATTTTAAAGTTAATTGGTATTATCAGTATGAGTATTGACCATATTGGTTTTTTCTTGTTTCCTCAATACATCATACTACGTATTATTGGTAGAATAGCCTTTGTGATATTTGCTTACTTTACAGCAAACGCTTATTTTTATACAAGAGATAAAGTAAAACACGGCTTAATTTTATTAGGTTATGGTATATTAATAGATATAGTAATGTTACTTACAGGTAATTATATCGTCTCTAATATCTTTATTACTTTAGCTTTAGGTTATTTCTTAATAATGGCTTATGATACAAAGAATATCTTATTAGGTATAGGATCTCTATTACCACTATTATTTCTTAGAATAGACTACCAATGGTATGGTGTCTTATTAATACTAGCTAGCTTTATATTGAAAGATAAAAGATTCTTCTTATTACTAGTAAACATCGTATTAATTTATATCTTTCATTACATAGACAATCTATCATTGTTACAAGAATACTCAATAATGGGTATGTTACTGTTACTGTTTTATAACTATCAAAGAGGACCAGGTATGAAGTTATTCTTCTATTTATTTTATCCTCTCCATATATTAATATTAGTATTAATCTCACATTTAATTTAGAAGGGTGGTCTTTATGAATCCTCATATTACCTTAAGACAATTATTCATAGAAACCTTTAAACTATCTGCCTTTACCTTTGGTGGTGGAATGGTTATCGTTGTTTTTATGAGAAAACGATTTGTGGAACAATTAAAATGGTTAACAAACGAAGAAATGTTAGACATTGTTACGATTGCACAAAGTGCACCAGGAGTACTTGCGGTTAATGCAGCGAATGTTATCGGTAAGAAATTGAAAGGTTTCTCAGGTGCTTTTACCTGTATTATCGCTACGATATTACCACCATTAATCATTATTGGTATCATCTCATTTATCTATGAATCAGTGATAGCTAATCCTATTATCGCAGCACTGCTAAGTGGTATGCAAGTAGCAGTAACAGCTATCGTTATTATGGCGGCTTATTCAATGTACTTAGATGTTGTTAAGATGAATAAGGTATCTAATACAATCATCGCAATTGTCTCATTTATTCTATCTTACTTCTTTGGTGTTAGTATATTAATCTTATTATTAGTAGCAGCTATCGCATCAGTTGTCTTAGAAACACTTAAATCTAGAAAGAGAGAACAAACCTTATGATGTATCTATATCGTTTAATTGATCTAATCATAGCCTTTCTAACTATTGGTGTCTCATCTTTTGGTGGAGGCTATGCGGCTTTAGGAGTTATCCAAGGGGTAGTTGTGAACCAACACCATTGGATAGATATACCTACCTTCTCAGATATGGTTACTATCTCACAAATGACACCAGGACCTATCGGTATTAATATCGCAACCTTTGTTGGTATCATACACTCTGGTATACTTGGTGGTATTATCGCTACTATCGCATTTATATTACCATCGATATTTATCTGTTACTTACTAGGTCATATCTATTTAAAATATGGTGACTTAAACATTATCAAAGTCATTCTTAAATCAATGAGACCTGTCGTAGTTGGAATTATCTTTGCTGCTGGTATCTCATTATTAATCTCATCATTCTTTGGTTTAGAAGGATTCAATATGGATACTCTTAATCCACTAGCAGTCGCATTATTCCTACTAGCAATGATCCTTATTAATAAGTTTAAGAAACTAAGTCCAATTCTTATGATGTTTATCATTGGTATCTTAAATCTTATTATAACTAGCTTTATATAAAAAGACCTGTAAGAATTAACTCACAGGTTTTTTTAAAAGTTTGAAAGTTTTAAAATAAAAAAGATAACCCTAGGCACATAGGAATGCTCAATACAAATGTACTTACCCCATTCTGGGACCCAGCGTTAATCCATCTCAAGTTATCTTAGTAGCAAAATTATACTAATTATTTAATTGTAATACAATTATTTTAACAAAATATTCACTTTTTTTAACAAAAATACAAAAAAGAACCTAACCATTTTTAAGTGATTAGGTTTTTCTTTATGTAATTTTAAAATAATGCTCTTAGATTATCTCAATAGATCTATTTTAGCCAACAAGAATATTTTTTGATGTATTTATACCTTTAACTAAAAATATCGAATACAAGCCTTTATGAGCCTTATTTCAACATTAGCTTTTGTCCAATTTTAATTAAGTTAGGATTATTACCAATAACTGACTTATTATCATTGTAAATCTTTTGCCATGTTGTTTTATGATTCTAAGCAATTGAAGATAATGTGTCTCCCTTTTTAACAATATAAATTACTTGTTTAGGTAGATTTGTTTTAGCTGGTTGAGGTTTTGTAACTATTGGTGCATTAGCATCTGCTGGATTAACAATACAGCCTCTATACTTAATTGGACAATTAGTTGAAAAAGAGTATAATGATATTGAAATTTCATTGCTTGATGAAAAAAACAGACATCTAACATTTTTAGGTATTGATGGAAAAAGGTTTATTCCTTTGAATACAGAAATTACTAATAGGACAGATATAGCTGGAGGAACTGCTAAGAGACCTTTTAGAGATGTTAATAGTAAGAGGGATAAGTATAATGTTCCAAGTGATTATCTAATCAAAAGAGCAGGTAAAATTGACACAAAAACACATGTCATTGACGTGCATTGGGTAGATGACACAAGAAATAATAGGAAGTATGAAATGAAAGTTAAAAAGGCAAATATAAGAATAAAGTAGGTGTTTATGATGAAAGTAAAATGTATTAAAAAAGAGTTTGAAGATGATATTACAATAGGTAAAAACTATGAAGTTTTAAGTATTGAAGAAAATATGGTTAGAATTATAGATGATGAAGGAGATGTCTCTTACTGTTCTGAAGACAAAGAAGAACCTAATGGCTATCTATATGATCCAGAGCTTTTTGAAATTGTCGAAGATAAAGACAATAAACTTAAGAAGTTATACGAAAATATCAACAAATTACCAAGAGAAAGTTTGCCATTTGAATTATAATAATTTTTACTAAAGAGCATTTATTGCTCTTTTTTTCATTGTTAACTTTTTTGATGTTTAGAGCTGTATTAATATATAAAAAGACCTGTAAGAATTAACTCACAGGTTTTTTTTGATAGGCTTCACGAAATGTATTTGTGATTTTACTTATTTCAACATATAGTTTCTCAACTTCTTGAGTTTTTTCTAATAAGTTAGTTAAACCTTCAACATCTTGATTAGCTAAGTAATCCATATATGCATTTCTTTCATGATTCAATATTATAGCTGGATAGTCTGTATATTTTATCGCTAGAAAAAGCATCAACATTCTTCCAGTTCTTCCATTACCATCTGCGAAAGGATGAATCTTTTCAAATTGAATATGAGAGTATGCGATTTCTTTCAATTTATCATCACTATGTTCGATTAGATAAATCGTATTATCAACCCATTGTTTTATATCATGATAAACATGTTCTGGTTTACTAGTTGGGAAATCTATACCAGTAATGGAATTGGAACTTGTTTTAAAAACACCTGCATCATGTACTAATCTATCTAAAAGTAACTTATGAAAGTCTAAAACTAAATTAAGTGATAAGTCTTCATTATTTAAAAGAACCTTATCTAGAAGATTAAAAGCATACAAATGATTTTCTACTTCATAGAATTCACGTATATCTTTGTTGGAGTTAGGCATCTTGCCCTTTAGAAGTATCTCTTTATTTTCTTGTATAGATAGAGTATTCCCTTCTATCGCAGTTGAATTATAGGTAAACCTAACAATTAGACCATCTATAAAATTTTGTGTATAGTTCATTGTATAACACCTCTTTAGGCTTTATTATAGCACACATAAAGCTATACATAAAAAAAGGCGATTCTTACGAATCGTCTTTTATTTATCTATCCTTACAAAATGTTCTTTAGATACTTCTTTCCATTCATAATTATCAGATAAGACAATATTAGATGTATCAGTATTGATATCCATTAATGCTTTAACAGCAAGATCTGGATCTAAGATAGGTTTAGATGCTAGTAGTTTTTTAGTATATGCATGTTGTGGGTTTTCAAAGATATCCTTAGTAGATGCATATTCTACGAGTTGACCTTGATACATAACCGCTATCTTATCACAAATATATGATACAACTGATAAGTCATGTGAGATGAATAAATAAGTTAAATGATACTCTTCTTGTAGATCTTTTAATAAATCTAAGATTTGTATTTGAATAGAGACATCTAATGCTGATGTAGGCTCATCACAAAGGATAAACTCTGGATTGGTGATAATAGCTCTAGCGATACCAATTCGTTGTCTTTGTCCTCCAGAGAAGGCTCTAGGTAACTTATTCACATTATCTCCAGTAATACCTACTAAGTTTAATAAGTCGATAGCTTTAGCCTTTGCACTTTGATAGTCAGTACTTAATAGTAAAGGTTCCATGACTGATTCTAAAGCTGATCTTCTAGGATTTAAAGAAGAGTATGGATCTTGAAAGATAATCTGTAAGTTTTTACGATAGTCTTTTAAATTATCTTTAGTAACTAAATTATCTTTATAATATAAATTACCAGAAGTTAAATCTTCTAAGGTTAATAAACATCTTCCTAGAGTTGTTTTACCTGAACCAGATTCTCCTACTAAACCAAGTGTTTCACCTTGGTAAATAGATATATTGATATCTTTTAAAGCTTGGGTTGTAGTTACACTAGCTAACATCCCTTTTTTAGAGGTAAAAATCTTATTACCATCTTCTAATCTAATCAGTGGTTTTGACATAAGATTGTCCCTCCTTGTTTAAATCAGCAGCTCTTAATAAGCTTTTGGTATAGTCTTGTTTAGGATGGGTAAAGATTTCTTTAACTGTTCCTCTTTCAACAATGTCTCCATCTTTCATAACAATGACATGATCACACATGGAAGCAACCACACCAAAATCATGGGTAACTAGGATAACAGAAAGGTTATTTTCTTTTTGTAGAGTCTTAATTAACTTTAAGATTTGAGCTTGTATAGTCACATCTAAAGCAGTGGTTGGTTCATCCGCAATCAATACTTGTGGTTTAGCTAGTAAAGCCATAGCAATCATAATACGCTGCATCATACCTCCTGATAATTCAAAAGGATATTGGTTCATACGTTGCGTAGGATTGTTGATACCAACTAGTTCTAAATACTTAATAATTTCATTGTTTATCGCATCTTTTGATAAAGACTTATCTTGTCTTTTAATGACTTCACTCATATGATATTTAATCGTTCTAACAGGATTTAATGATGTCATTGGATCTTGAAAGATTACCGATAATGGTAATACTTTATTAGTAGCATCACTACTATCATATAAATATGAATCATAAGAAGCATGAACATTCTCAGGTAAGATATTTAGTAATGCTTTCATAGAGATAGATTTACCAGATCCTGATTCTCCAACAATACCTAGTATCTCTCCTTTGTTTAAAGAGATATCAATCCCATTCACTAAAGGAATATCAATCTTATTTTTATTGGTAGATATCTTTAAGTTTTTAATTGATAGTAATTGTGACATTATGATTCCTCCCTTAATACTAGGGTGTTAACTAAATCACCTAGTTTATTAAAAGAATAAACAGTTAAGGTAATAAAGATACCTGGTAATATAGCCATATGTGGTGCTACTTGTAACAAGGATTGGGCATTTTGTAATAGGTTACCCCATGATGCCATAGGTGGTTGTATTCCCATTCCTAAGAAGGATAAAGCAGACTCTACCATGATTGCTGATGATATCGCATTGGTTGCTGCGATAATTAAAGTAGGTAAGACAATAGGTAAGATATGTCTTAATAAGATAGTAACTGTCTTAACATTGATAAACTTAGCATACTTAACATAATCATGATTCTTAGCTGCTAGTGTTTCTGCTCTAACTAGACGAGCGATGTTCATCCAAGAGAAACATCCAATAACTAAGATGATGGTTGTTAAGCCTGGTCGTAAGATCGCACTTAATACAATAACTAAGACCAACCAAGGAATAGAAGATAAGACATCAACTAATCTCATACATATCGTATCGATGACACCCCCATAATAACCAGAGATAAATCCGATAATCGTACCGATTAAGACAGATGTTAACATAGCTAGGACTCCAACTAATAAAGAGACTCTACCGCCATAGATAACTCTAGAAAAGTAATCTCTACCAAGGTTATCAGTACCAAATAAATATTCTAATGATGGTGGTCGATTCATATTCATAACATTGGTAGCATTAGGATCTCTAGTGATAAAAGGTCCAACTATTGATATTAAGATTAAGATTGATAAAAAGATAATTGGTATATAGTAGGTAGGATGATTAGATAAAATACGTTTGATGTTTTGTTTCATTAGTTCATCCCTCCTCTAGCAATTCTAGGATCGACTAAGAAGTATAAGATATCGGCTAATAAGTTACCAATAATTACTAATGAAGCACTCAGTAACATAACCGCCATAATAACAGGGAAGTCCATAGAACGTGTCGCATTGATTAAGAATGGTCCAACACCAGGCCATGCAAAGATGGTCTCTGTGATAACAGCTCCTGTTACCAACATAGGTAAAGCACTACCTATTAAGGTAACAATTGGTATTAAGATGTTTCTTAAAATATGATTGACATAAATCTCTTTTTTAGTTGCATGGAATGCTTGTTGGACGGTAACGTAATCTTGTTTGGTTTGGTTGATGGTAGACATTCTAATATAACGGGTTAAGGTTGGAAAGAATGCGAATACCAAGGTGATATAAGGCATAAAGAAGTGTCTTAATTGATCGATAAAATTAGGTGCTTGTCCGATTGTCTGCATTCCCATAATAGGAAATAGTCCTAATCTAAAACCTAAGAAATAAATACATAACATCGCAAAGAAGTAGGTTGGTACAGAGATGGTCACTGAACATAGTGAATCAATAATGGTATCAATCTTTTTGTTTTTATTAGCACCAGCTAATAAACCTAGACCAATTGCGATAATTAAAGCAGTGATATAAGATGGGATGATTAATCTCATTGTATTTGGTATTCTAGAAGCTAGTTCTTGGGCTATTGGTAAATTAGATGCCATTGACGTACCAAAATCACCAGTTAAGATATTTCTTAACCAAAAGAAGTATTGGACTAAGAAGGGTTGATCTAAACCATGTCTTTCTCTAATATGGGCAATCATTTCTGGTGTCATGTTTGGATTCATTAATGAATCCACATAATCAAACGGTGCCACATGGATTAAGAAAAAGACTAAAAATGAAATGATTAGTAATAAAGGTATGGCTTGTAGTAGTCTTTTTAATATAAATTTAAGCATAGTTATTCCTTTCTATAATAAACAAATAGTATTAACTCAAAGAGCTAATACTAAATGGTTTTATCTAATGTATAGTTTTGACATATCACCAAAAGTATAAATTGGTACTAAGCCAGCTTCTTCAACCCCACCAATACGTGAGTTCATCGCTAAGATTCTTAGGTTGTCTACGATTGGTACGAAGAATGCTTCTTCTGAGATTAATTGTTGAAGTTGAGTATAGATTGCTTGTCTTTGTTCTGGGTTAGTTTCTACAGCACCCTCTGCGAATAAACGATCGATTTCTGGATTGTTTGTTCCAAAGTTATTGTTTGGCATACCACTTCCAAATAAAGTACGGTAGTTGTTTGGTTCAACACCCATGATGTAACCACCAGTGAATAAGTTGAAGTTATGTGCATCAACATCTTGTACTTGAGACCAGAATGTTGCACCATCTTGAGGATCTAAGTTTAAAGTAATTCCTACTTGTGCCAATTGTTGTTGGGCTAAAGTAGCTTGTGCACT
>Ga0268261_10002079_pt1 | contig 14232 bp, 6 predicted proteins | sample TergutNc150P1_FD_190353 | JGI IMG/M metagenome (GOLD analysis project Ga0268261, IMG submission 190353) | Nasutitermes corniger P1 segment gut microbial community from laboratory colony in Florida, USA - Nc150 P1 (SPAdes) (version 2) | ecosystem: Host-associated > Arthropoda: Insects > Digestive... | reverse complement strand
ACAAGGAAGAAGACGTAAGAAGCTATTGGATGACCTTAAGGAAAGGAGAGGATACTCTCATTTGAAAGAGGAAGCTCTGGATCGCACTATGTGGAGAGCTCGCTTTGGAAGAGGCTTTGGACCTGTCGTAAGACAGACTACTAAATAAATGAATGAACCTTCTTGATTCAGCTACCATAACTGTACTGGGCAGGAGCTAAGATAGTGTAGTCAGTATAGTGACCAGGCTGTGGACTGGACGATCTTGGGTTTGATTCACAGCAAGAGCAAGAGAATTTTTCTCTTCTTCAAATGATCCAGCCCAGCTCTTGGTCGCACCCTACTTTCTATTCACTGGGAACCTAGCGTTTTTTTCCCCACGCATAGAGTGGTAGGCATGAAACTGACCACTCACCTTTACCTAGTGCTGAGCTTCAGAACAAGTGGAAACGTACATCTGCCCCCCCCCCCCCATATAACACAGCATGTGCAGGGACACTGTTACCAGTACTAGGTGAGGTGTGTAAGTCATTAAGTTTCTCAGTATGTAATACTCTAATATCTGCTTAATTCTTCAATATTTGTACCAGATATCCTCCTGATCATTTTATTTTATTATATTTATAATATTCTTTATAACATGCAGTTGGTAGTTAGAAAATATCTAATCCTTCGTCATACTCATTTTTTATGTACAGGATCCTTATTCTGCCTGACAAATATCATTTATTACCTTCTGCCACTATTCTGCCATACAGTAATTGAGCCAACATGTACTGATAAATGATACTTGTCATATAAAAATAACGCTATATTTTGTGTACAGGAAGTTCCACACACACCTCTTGCAGTTTGATGGTGAGGGTGGTTGGAAGCTAGAGTCACTGGACTCAACAACTCGCCTCTCTTTGAAAGAAGAGAAGGAAAGATTGGAAGCTCAACTTGCAGGTGTTCCAGATGCTCAGGAAAGACTTAAGGTCAGTGGTGTAATGTGAAAGAGTGGGTGAAGCTTTATAACAGAGCCCTGTCTGTGCATTCTTACCCTGATATTGAATAGAAAACAGTTTTAACTGACTTACAGAATTAAACACTCCTGAGAGACAGTCACTGTATTTTGGTTTTTACATTAATTCCTTAAGGACAGAGTTAATAGGCTAGTACTGGCAGTAGCCAGGATGAGGATATAAATGCCTGCCACATATCAAGCTGTATGCAATTAAAATTCTTGTTTCTTTACCTCGTTGTTGCTGTTTGCTGAAATGGGCATATTTTAAAGAATTTTAGTGCCACTCATTTGCAGGTAAAACTAGTTGAAGAGGTATCATTGCATTAGTTAACTGTATAAATTTCTTACTTTTTAAAAGTTTTACACAAAGAACATACTGCAAAGCCTATGGGGTAGTTACTTGAGTGCTGCTGTAGGGTCTATGAAAACAACAACCACAGAGGCGCTGGAGGTAGCCCTCTGTTTAACTCCCCTGGACCTGGCTGTCACTGGAGCAGCTAGATTCACTTCTCACAGATTGAAATGTCAGGGAGAATGGAGGAATACAGGGTTAGGACATAGGAAACTTGAGTTCCTCCAGAAATATCCTTTTACATTAAAACAGGATAGAATCCTTAAAAATATCAGTTGGTAAAACAATATAAAGTAAAGTGTAAGCTTTTTGCCATCATGTCACTCAAATCCAAAAAACCTTTACTCTTATCGTGACTCTCACTGCACAGAGGCTTGGATGCAGTTCCTTCTTTATCCACAAATGACCCGACGCTCGAGGGTTGGGCATGTTGGTAAGGCGTAAACTTCTGTCGTGTCTTTCCAACACACAGCATTTGTACATCCTTTCACCTTACAAACAATGTCACCTCTCTTTAATTTCAAGGTCTCTGACCCTACCTGTTGTGACAAATTGTGCCACAACAGTCTATTTTCCTATTGCATAGGTCAGAAAACAGTTGCGGCAAAGAAAAATAGCTATCCATGAATAGTTTGTGTCCAACACTTTCCACTTCCCTTGTTAGCTGCAGAACTGTTCCATGGGTAGGAGTAATATTGAAGCAGCATTCAAAAGTTGTTTTCCTAAATAAACTGCCCTGTCATATGTATATCCTTTGCCATCACAAAGTTGGTACAAATTTATTCCAAATTGTTTATTTTTGTTTGGTATGTACTACCAAAACACCACTCTACCCTTGATTTTCACAATTACTTCATCTAATGCCAAGTTTTCTGTGGGGTGGTACAGTGTGGAATGTATATTATTTAAGTAGTAAAAAATTCTTCTGATTTTCCACAACCAGTCATAATCAGGATTCATTTTGTCAGGTGGATTTTGATTATTTTTAGAGTGAATCACCTTCATGACATACAAACCAAGCACATTTCATGACTTTTGAGTAGAATGGAGTTCAGTGTAACTCATTGGTTCACCAGTAATCTTGTAGAGGGTCCCAAACGTCATGTCCCATCAGGATTATCAGAGCTAGAAAATGATATATTCCATCAATAGAAATATCTGATTGTGGAGTTTTTTTTGTCTTCCTGTCCTTGATTGTGTTGTTGGCAATAACAGTTTGACAATGTCAAAAAAAATATTCGGTAGTTACTCTGTAAACATTAGTCAAAAACAGTCTAAAGATGAGGAATCGGGACTGATGTGAGGCACAGCACAACATTTCACATGTGCCCCGGGAGCACTGAAATGATGTATTTCAGCCCTAACTTCACGTCTACTATCATGCCACAATTGATATTTTGGAACACTGTTGTCAGAATCGTCTGATAAATTATCAGCAGTTTCAACATCAGAGTCCTCTGAAACACGCTGCTCCTCAGAATCAGGTCACAAATCAACTCTTCAGTCTGACTCACAGCAACCTAATGCACACATTTTCCCATGGCGCTAGAAGCCGAAATACTGATTTTGAGATGTATCGAAAAGAAGCCTATCTGCATCAAAACATAAAATGTACATCACTAATACACAACTGTAGATATAGGAAGCAACACAGTGCACTAAACATTAAGAGGATTCAGTTTGTTTGAGACAGAAATAGCAGAATTTGAAGTTGTGTAAAGTGGTTAGAATACTAACCACTTGTCCAACTTAGATCGCACCACCGCTGGTTAGTAAACTGACTGCTCGTCTGTTATAGGACCTATAAAAAGTGGTTAGTAAATTAACTGCCAATCCTGAAAGGGTTAATAATGAAACCAAACTCACTTTTATTTTGCACACACACACACGCGCGCGCGCGCACGCCCATGCGCACAGACGCGCACGCCCACACACACGCGCATGCCCACACACATGCACGCCCACACACGCGCACGCCCATGCCCACACACGTGCACGCGCGTGCACACACACACACACACACACACGCACGCATGTATGTACACAGAAATTAAACAGTTAAGGCTCAGGTTGTAGCTGGACTGCTTTACCAAACTTTCAGATTGGAAATTAATAGCTGGAAGATGGAAGGTTTAAGTTAGGTACTCTGCATAAATCATTTGTCACCTTGTAGACAACGGATAAGAATTCCTGTACTGTTTTCTGCCGATATTTCATCAATACACAAGCACACAAAACAATGACTGTAATTCCTATGGGAGTTGCCCATAGTACTGATTTATCCTGCCGTCTGTAACAGAATTCCATGTTCAACGGTAACCAAAAACATGGAGACCAGACAGTCTGTACAGTTTTATTTAAACTGAACATTATGCACCTTAAATACTGGTTTCAGGAGCTGTGCAAGGTATTGGGTGAAGATGCATCCTCCATTCCAGCGGAAACTACAGACTGAGTCCCAGTCCACCATTTCCATAGAATAAGTTTACTTCACAAGACCACCAGATCTTTTCTCTTTTGCACCTTCTAATTGCTGAGAATAACAGTCGTTATTCTGGACAGGTATTCAAATGGAAAATACACGTGTTAAGGGAAATTTTTATTGTCTTTTCTCTTCGTCATTTTGAAACATCTTTCATAGCTTTAAAATTCAGTGGAATATTCTTAAGACCTGTACACTGCTATTATTGTACCATCATGTGAAAAGTGCAGAGCACACTTAACGTTCGAAATATTGTATTTAACTACTATTACATCATAAGGATGTCTTATAAGTGTATATACTTGAATAGATATGCTCAATGTAGCATTTCTTAAAATATATTGAGGTTCTCTTCTAATTACCTACTAAACGGTTTATATCAGAAAATTTGTTTTCATAATTATACAAAGTACGAGTGATACAGAAGTTTGTGATGCTTCATATTTATGTATGTGAATCATGACCGGTGTTACAATTTGCTCTACCCCTCTCAATTTTTTTTTGTTATATCAAAATGCAAAGTATTTAGACTTTGAAATTTCTTTCACAAATAAAAGTGGCACTTTTTATATTTATAAAACTGGAAACAGGATATTGTGACTGGCCATCTGTTAAGTATGTCTTTGAATTAAAGAGGAAGAACTTGTTTATGTTTGAATACACAGAGTATTATCCTACATATGTGCAAGATAAAATTGTATGTGGCACTGAAGTGTTATTTAGCTTTGAAGGTATGATACAAGCATGTTGTAAAAGAATTCAGTATGTATTTTGCCTTTTGATTAAATGTTAACGTATGTGCACTCTCTCTTTCCCCCCTCTCTCCCTTCCTCCCAACCTTCCCCACCCCCCTGAGAAAAGAGACTGTGCTTCTGTAAGAAGTGGGTTTGCCACCCCGTATGTAATAAAACAATTATAGCAGGGAATATTATACTGAGAAAGAGAATTTAGGTGAGGTTCTAAAGAAACACCAGTACCAAAATATGAATATTCATGGTTTCATTTCAGCTGTTTTCTTTTTTGTGAGTACACTTGAACAGGCAGTAGGTTTCTATAGTTTTCATACAAATGTTTCTTGAAAATCAAGCTTGAATATCTGACAATGTTTATTTCTTTTACATAAATTGCATTTTCAGTCTTTGTTTTATGGTGGCATGAAAACTAAAACAGATTGTGCCAGTGCTACATATCTGAGGTTAGAGGTGCCAAGTAGCAGTTAATGATCACTGCTGTTGTTACTGTTCTGTTCAGCATCTAGTTAATAAATAAGAAAGCAAAAATAAAATTTGTAACTCATTGGAGGATTACTGCTCACTTCAGCTTGCCACTCAGCTTACATAAATAACAGTGATATAAATATATTTTATTTTTTTACGTGTTACAACAGACCCAAGGGGTTCTCATTAAGCAGTCTTTTTGATAGTTTAACAACTTAAAGCTTATAAAGGCAAGACTTTCTATTAAAAAAATAATAATTCTTTCACAAAGTTTTGAATTTTTTTTATGTATGTACCATGCATCTTGTATAAGGTTTTTATTGCAACCAACAATGCACAATAAATATATATATATTTTTTTTATTTGAACAATATATATATATATATATATATATATATATATATATATATTATAATCACTTCTACACGTTTCAGTACATTTGTATCATCCTCAGGGAGTTCCAAAGATTTACTTTGCTAAAGTTATGTAGTTTCTGTATTATTAAAAATTATCAAATTAAAATATTTATGTGGTTGTTGTTGATAAAATGTAGTCTGTATGATTTTTACAATATAATTTGTTTCAGTAGTATGTTTATGTGCCAGTCCCAGTAGCCGCGTGGCCTAAGGTGTAGGTCTGCGGCCACTTGCCTGCTGAGATCGTAGGTTCGAATCCCACCCGGGACATGGATGCTTGTCTGTTGTGAGTGTTTGTGTTGTCAGGTAGAGGTCTCTGCAACGAGCTGATCGCTTGTCCAGAGGAGTCCTACCGACTGTGGTGCGTCATTGTGTGTGATCTAGAAAACTTAAAGAATGAGGAGGCCATGACCCGCGTTGGGTCGCAGCGCCACAAAAAAAAAGTATGTTTATGTGGCCTTATATGCAATCTGTTTTTCCTGTTTTGATGTTGCCTGTGTGCTGGGGTGGTGAGTACTATAATATAATATATAAACTACGTAACTTCAGTGAAGTACAACTTTGGAACTCCCCGAGGATAATACAAATGTATTGAAACATATAGGGGTGATTATAATATAAATATTGTTAAAATAATATATATATGTATATGTATATATATATATATACATTGTGCATTGTTGGTTGGAATAAAAAAATAGTTTTGAATGTTTATTTTATTTAGAATTGTTGGTAATTTAAATAAAGAATGTAAAGCTGTGTCACTGAATAGCATGTAAGATTACTTGTGTTGTGTTGTCTAAATTACTTATGACATTACTTCTGTTTCTGGACTTCCAGATGACACACCAACTTTTAACGTCCAGTCTATACTGTCTTAAAAATATTTCACAAAGGAAGTAAATGACTATGCAAAGTTATCACTTTAAATTAATATAAATAAAGTAAATACTGAAATATATGATATAAACAATTTTTATTCTTCTGAAACGGCTGCATGTACTAGTGAGTCAGTTATATTTGAATTATTACAATTTTGTGTTTGGTACTTTGATGAACATCATTACACAGTCTTCCACTGGAATATGTGACAGCTGTATAAGGTTAAACAACATGACCCCTCATTTGCGAACAGCTGTTTTGAGATAGGGATAATGAAGTTTAAATTTTATGATTATATAGTAGTGTGTATTACAAGAGTTTTATCATTAAGCAACAAGAAACGTACAGAAATGGGGACTGGAGGAAGAAATTAACAGCCTGATGTAAATCATCAAAGCAAGCAGTGTGGTGTTGCTAGGCTTTGGGAGTATATCAGAGCACTTGTGTGTACATTACATCTGGTAAGGAATTTGCCTCATTCAAAGTACACCATGTTTCTCATAATAGTATGCTTAGGAATGTTCATATTTTTCTTAGGCATATCCCGTTCATACATTAAGTGAATACAGGTTGCTCCTCCCTAATCAGGCTCACTTGGGACATAGCCAGTGCCTGACCAGGGAGTTTTCCAAACCATGGGTGGTCAGCATGTTATAGTATCAAAACGTCTTGCACAGGACTTTGTAAAACAAAATGTTAGTGTTGTACAAAATTTTAGTACATTGGTACAAGAAAATATGCAGAGGAAGCATACACTCTTCCATAGTGAAGCCAACTCTTCTTCTTCTTCTTCTTCTTCTTTTGTGGCACAACAGCCTGTTATTGGTCTTTGGGATCCTGTATATAGCCTCTCCATACCTGCCTATCAGTTGTGTCTTTTCAAATTTATTATGCCAGTATCTTGTTGGAATCCTCCTCTACTGCCCAAGTATTTTTTTTTTTTTTTTTTTTTTTTTTTTTTTTTTTTTTTTTTTTAAGGTTTGCCTACAGGTCTTTGCCACCAATTGTATTGCATATATTCCTTGATATGATTTTACTGTGGGCCAGGATAGCAAAGTTGGTATAGTGACTCATTACAAGCTTGTCAGTCCAGGGATTGGATACCAGTGGCAGCAAGGTTTCCCGCACCCATCCAGACCAGCCTTGGAGCTCACCCAGCCACCAATACAATGGGTGCCATGCTATTTCTGGGTATTAAGCGGCAGGGCGTGGCATTAACCACCCACCCCATCTAGCAGCAAGGTTAAAGAAAGGGTAGAGCTGTACATCTTATCCCCTTCTGTGTATTCATGGCAGGTTGTAGTGTGAACTTTACCTTTACCTGTATGCATTTACTATTCATACATTGTGTTTGTCCAGCCCACTGTAGCCTTTTCAACTCAACAACAGCTGATACTCATGGTTTATGATATAATTTGTTTAATTCATTATTATACCTTATTCTCCATCTGTCATTTGCATTTACTGGTCCCCATATTCATCTCAGTATCTTTCAAATTAATCAGTGGTCATTTTAGATTTTTATTGAGAGTCCAGCTCTCACGCCCATAATATAACGTTTTTCTAATTATTCCATGAAGCCAACAGACTCACACCAGAGTGCACTGAGCATGACCGTAACATGTAAGGGTTAATTAAATTTACAAGAAACATGAAACTTAGATGATAAAATAAAAAAAGTCATAATTCTAATGTAAACTAAGGTAAAGGCATGCAACTTGATCCACAATTATAATTTATTTTTCTTTTTTGTGGTTTTTGTTAAATCATGCCAGATCATGGAATTCCAGATTAGGGAGGTGCAACCTGTACGAGACTCATTAATTTTCTTTCACTTTTACAGCATTTAGCAATGCGGTGTCATTAGACAGGTTCATCTGATGGTAGGAGGCCTTGCACTGATCATTATAGATTGTATTTAAACTTAGGGCTAATTATTACCCATACTCTTTGAAAATTGTATCAGCAGTCTGCATGTTCCTAAGTATCTGCAGTAAACAGACATAGAAGTACAAAAGTTTTGAGACCGATATTCTTGATACTTATTGCTCTCAATCCTTGAGTCTCATACAGAAGTTTCACTGATTCATAGTCCTGTAATGTACTGACTGCAAAGGTTATGTAACTGTGAAATTGGAGATGAATTGTAATGGCTGGTGAGGTGGGATGAAGCATTATCTGTAGGGAGCAAGGAAGCAAAAATTTCATGTCTGCCAGATCTCTGATGAAGAATGTATCTGGTCATGTCACATTCATCATAACCTGCTCAGTATAACTGAAGCAAATCTTGTAAGAGATATGAATAAGAATCAGTGCTTTTTCTCAAGCAGAATTCTGGAATTATCCTTTGATCCTTTTTAGAGACATTTTATAGTGGAGTTAATAATACTCCATAATAGCTTCACACATTTAACCCTTTAAACGCCGAGTTAAATCCCATTCGCCATCTGCTGGCATTTTTAGGAGCTCACCATATTCTACATGTTAGCTGGATAAGGGTTAATTGTATGCATTGTGAGCAACAGTTACACAGATTCTGCCTTTATAAATTGTATAGTATTAATGTATAGTGAAACTGCAGCCTAAGATATTACATTTTCACTGCACTCAAAGCTTTAATTAGCACTATACATAAGATTTCTGAAATCCCAAACCTAATATTTAATGTACTGAACTATTTTTGAAAATATGTACAACCCTAGAAATAAATTGAATATGTTATAATATTTTATAAAACAAATGGCATAAAACAATAATCTTACTGTAGTTGTGTTTTATAATCCTGCGATTTAATCAAAAGTATAGATCTACGGATATGTCATCACAGTATGGCTCTGCAGAAGGGGAGACTGAAAACTTATTGATGAAAGAGGTGCTTTGCCTTCTTCTGCAGTCTTTATACACCTTTGTGTATGTTGCCATGACAGTCCCCATCTGATGATTAAATTTCAGGCACTTGTCAGTGCAATGATATATGGTTGTATAACCATGTGGCCTTTTGTCTCACCACAGCACCTCTGACTAGCAAAATTTCTGTGCTGCATCTTCCAGCCATACATGTAGGGCCATTTGCACTTATTCAAGGAAGGGGTCATGATAATTTATGCAAGAAATGTTCACACTAATGAAGCACTGGCCTTAACACTTCCTTCATTTTTCTTAAATCAGACAAATTATCAATTTGTGTATACCATAATAGCATCTGACTGCTGAAGTTTTTATTCCCCTGTCCACCTTATCCAGCACTTCCATTTTCTCTCACGGGCATCACATTTTTTTATTTTTTTCTTAGGCCCTTTCTCAGCACTTGCATCACCCTTTTGGGATGTAATTAACAATTAGTTCTAAAAACTGTGAGTACAGTTGGAGTACATCACATAGTGTGTGTCTAGGTAGTCACTGAGTGAGACAGGCAGGCAGGTGTAATATGCATATACTACAATCAGAGCTTGAATTGATTAAAGAATTTGTTTAATTCATGAAAATGATGTATGGTTTGTTTCAGTGTTTATTAATGATCCAGTTTAGGAAGATTACTTAGGACTTGCATCAAATAAACTACTGCGTTCAGACTCGGTCAGTTGTGCAAAGTGCGCGGTTTATGTTCCTGGTTGCAAGGCTTTATTATCTGGGTGCAGTAGTGTCTAAGAAGACCTACAATAATGATGTAATGAATTTGTTGTAATGGAAGACTGAAGTGTGAAATCCAGGACATCTAAAGTGACCAACTTAAGTGCCAGTGTTTGCTATTATAACATCATCCTTGAACCATTCATATGCACACTTAGCCTGTATGATCTCAGCCTGTTTTCCGTGGATGACCATGAAATGTATTACATAATGGCTTTATTTGGTCTCCTGGTGAGAAACCAACGTTTTAACAACATGCATATTTGGTGAATGTATTTTCCTGTTCTATAACTCAATATATTGTTAAAAGTTGTTTCATTGCACATACTGTATATATTTTCATTATGACAGTGATGTTACCAAATCCATATGTAGTGAGAGAGCAATTACCAAATGAATGTAAGGAAGTATGCTCATATATATATGTACTTGCCAGTGACTTGAGCACTTCAGTTGATTTAGTGTCAAGCAGCTTGACACATTGTTTCAAGTGTTTCTAAGTAGGTGTGAAGCAGATACATCAGCAAGAAATAGTTAAGCTGGTGTTATGGACCTATTTCACTTCCCTTCAGTCTCCTGTGTTGAAGACCAATTTCTTAATATCCTTAATTCTTGATTCTTTTCCCAGAAAAGAACACAGCCTTGCTTAGTAAAACTGTATAAAACAGAATCTGCATTATATGAAAATCTGCTTATAACATGTGAAAAATATTGAATAGAGAAACTAAAAGTCTGCTTGCATATTTGCCTTTCTGTTCCTGTAGTTTTGTGCAGCACTCTATTTTATGGAGTGTATCTTAGATGGAACATTACTCTCACAAGAGTGAAAGATGACACACTACAGGATACCATCCAGCACCGCTAGTTGCCAACAATCAGTATCAACATGGTGCATCCGCGAACGTTATGAGGTGGGAGCGACACATTTAGATCCCGAAAGTATATGTGATCATATTTCTTGGCAGTGCTCGAATTGAAATCTTTAATTGTTAATGTTATCTAAAAAAATCTTTATTTTTGCCCGACTGTATTAAGCGCAAATGCGTTGCTGTGCGTACCGGACTAGTTCGTGTAACAATATGTCGTGTTAAGCAACAAGATGGCAGCCATGCGAAATACTTTTCTTCCGCTTACGGCTTGATTACAATTAATCACTGGAGCTAGACGTGTGAAATCTGGTACGTAGCCAGACAATAGAACCCATCGAATCATGGCGTAAAATGGAGAACTGTTTGTCATTAAAAACAATCGGTATGCGAATAAATGTTGAATGCCGTGTTCTACCTACCAGTGTGCCACAAGATCAATAAAACGGCAGTAATATAAAGCAAGAACCTTTGCTTCGTTTCGTAAAATGACCTGCTTGAAATAAGCTGAATTTTTCTTAGTGTACTGTATACCCCACATAGTTTCTTAACTTCGTTAACTGCCAGACCAAGGAAGCTGATCCATGACTGATAGATTCAGTTAAGAGCTAAGAATTTTGACTTTTGCGCATGCGTCACTGTTGCGCACAAAGGAAGATATTTTATTTAACGACGCTGCAGCGTTGGTGATAGACGAATGATAGCTTGGAGACGTCTTAGAGCAAACCCTGTACCAGTCTGCCTTTATCGACCACAGACTCCGAATGGACTTGCCTTGGATCGAATCCGGGCCTCCGCGACTGAGAACGCGGTTCTTGTCTAGAGATGAAACTATTCGCTCAGCAGAACACGCTGATACATTATCTCACCAGATGCCTCATAAGCTAGGCAGCGGATGAATTTTAGCGCGGTCTGACTCCTGTGTCGCTATTCCCCACTGTGCTACTGATAAGATGTAGACCTAAATTAGTTATCCGTAACCACAATTTTATTGTTTTAAGGCATTTGAGAAGTAAATCTTATCTCCTCATAAAAGTACCCAAATAATCTATATCTAATAAGCCTACGTGATCTTTCAAATTTTGTAGAATATGAGTGAATTATATTTCGATTGCAGTTATCATTAGGTACTGATGGAAAAATTCATTGGTCCTTGAAGGAAGTTAATATATCTGATCGTTACACAAAAACCTAACATATATGTACGACAGCTAAATATTCTCATTTCTCTGCTTTCAGATGCGTACTACAGCAAATGTTTCTAGTTTACTTAACAGTTGAAAGCAGAAGGGGTCTTTATAATGTGTAGACTTACATCTTATCATTTACAATGACAACCCACTTACTCAATGTCGAGTAAAGAAAGTCGACATCCTACCTGTTTCAGATGATGCCGATTCCGCGAATGGTATGTTGCACTAGCAGAATTCCCACGTTTCAATTCAGATATTCTCCCATCACAGGCGTGACGAAGAAAAGAATGCTCTATGATGCAATTAACAGAGTATTCGAGGTGTTAAAAATGAAGAATGCACAATTCTGTTTCACTACGCAAGAATCCATCAACATCCATGGGATTCATCTCACAACAAACTCAATGTCTTCAACGAAATAATGCTTCTTAATACGTGTAGACAGCACAATACGTTTATACCGTCAACACATCCACATCGGAAACTCACTAAACACAGATTACTTCATTGAAAAGGTGGCCAAAATCGCGTATTCAAATGAATGTTCCCTCCATACGGGTAGAATGTAGACAGGAACTACTACTTAAGCGTAACTTCCGGGTCCTCATTCCTTTCCTACTTGCAAAACATGTAAGGTTTTTAAATTACAGGCACAATACAAATGTTATATCTTCTTCATATCGCATTTCGAAAATATGAAATACATGCTTTCCAGGGTATTAACCTGCATCTAGTTAGGGGAATGTGAAAAATGGGCGTAGTCCCACTCAATTGTGTTACCAACATAGCCACATTACATGACTAAGGTATGAACTCATGTCCCGCGTCTTTTGTGTTGTTTACGATAATACTAAGACGCATAAAAACATAGTGTATTCGGCGACAGAGTTATATCCGTACCTAAAATCAATCGTGTCCTACTACACAGAATTCAAGTAGCCTATTATATTCATGGTGAAACTGTATCAGTCCTACTGACCACCACCAATTCTGTAACATCGTCTGCATTCCTAGCAACTTGTGTGTAGCTTGATTTTCATTGTAGCGTATTTACGGAAAATACACTACCAACCAAATCGGAAGATCATAAATGACCCTGCGTCTTTACTTAGTCTAGTAGCTACACAACCGATCACCAGTAATAGCTAGATATGTAATTGTATACTGTTAAGTAAATAACCGAATCAGAGTTGGTATATGTACGCTGTTCCTGAATATTCAAAAATCTTTTTTTACTGGCAGAAGAAAAAGTTTTAGGCTTCATTCATGACGAATGAAAATAACCCAAGGAGAGAGGAAAGGTAAATTGACCATTCCCTGCTCGCGCTTTCATTAACACTAAGCACTCCTTTGCTTGCGTGTGTGTACTAAAAAGTATCAGTTAATCACTCAGTATAAACTACAATTGTGTAACTTGCGTCGCTTTGTTTACTCTGACTTCATCGACATGTAAGTAGCTATCTCAAATTCACATCAGCAACCCGGATTTTATCAGTGGTTATTTCTGCAAAAGAATGTCTCCCACGTCTGTAAGTCTAATGTTCGAAGTTCCAATACGATTATTTCCTCTTTGGTGACCAAGTGTCCAACACACACACACACACACACATTATAGACGTAGCTAATGGGAATTTATTTAAATTTATTGAATTTGATTCAAACAAAACGAGGTTAGGTAGCATGTCTGTTATCTCCTAGAGTATTCATAAGCCTCTCTCCACACACACACACACACGCGCGCGCGCGCGCACGCACACACACACACATACATTATTTTTCCCATCTATAAGAGAGAGAATGAAGACCATGCTACCTATGTCACTTGAATTTACGGCTATTGTAACAGGTCATGGTTTAAATAGATCGTACCTACATAGATTCAAGATTATTCCAAATTCCACTTGCCCCTGCAGACTACAAGAAGAACAGACAATTAACCACATCATTTTTAAGTGCACACAACTAGAAAATGAGAGAAGAATTCTTCAAACTGCCATAACCCAAACAGGTGACACCTGGCCCACACCATATGAACAACTCACAGGAAAACATATCAAGCTGTTCATACAGTTTGTAAGATTAATAGATTTTAGCACACTCTAAGTCATCCACTGAACATATACGTATTAAAACTTAATTAGTAAATTTAGCTAACAAGTTAATTAGTTAATAATAAAGCATGTAATATTACTTGTAATGGGGCATGCT
>Ga0268261_10002078_pt1 | contig 14234 bp, 5 predicted proteins | sample TergutNc150P1_FD_190353 | JGI IMG/M metagenome (GOLD analysis project Ga0268261, IMG submission 190353) | Nasutitermes corniger P1 segment gut microbial community from laboratory colony in Florida, USA - Nc150 P1 (SPAdes) (version 2) | ecosystem: Host-associated > Arthropoda: Insects > Digestive... | reverse complement strand
CCCCCCTTCTTAAGATCCATTTTATTTTATTGTGTGTTTAGCAGCCTGTTTCCTTCATGTCTTGCCAGGAACACCCATACACATTTCTTTACTCTCCCACATGTACCACATGCCTCAGCAATCTCATCCTTCTTGAATTAATTGCTTCCACATTATTTATCATGGAATACAGATCATAAAGGTCCTAATGCAGTTTTCTCGAGCTAACTTTTTCCCTCTTCAGTTCCAATGTGTGGGCTGGGTTAGCACATTTGGTGCAGTGACTTGATACAGACTGGATGGTTTGGGGATTAAATCCTGGTGGGAGTAAAACAGTATGATGGCATTACCATACTACCTTGTGGTCTATTTCTGTAGTTGAGATTGAAATGAAGACTTCACTGTGGATTTGTCAGTTTAATATTTTACTTTTTCCATCTGTTGCAAATGACTTTCCATCTCCATTTTCTTTGCAACAGAAGAATTGTAACCCATTGCAGTGTGCTATCAACTATGCTTTCCATGGTACAAACATATACAAATATGCTATCGCTAATACCATTTCTTGGTAAGTTGACTGCAGAAAGGGGAATTTCAGTGTCACATACTGTCTCCTTCCATCCCTCTTAAGTCATTGGCCTTTTTGTGTATGTGTGTGTGTGTGTGTGTAATCCCAGATGAAGGTTTACAGTCATGATTCCATTTTAGCTGACCACATTTGCAACCCTTGATCCCGTGTCTTGCACCTCTAACCCTGTAACTGTTTTTTATATAATATATCATTGTGATACAGTCTTTTAAATTTTGTCTGTTTTTCACATAGTAGTTCAATGGGAGGAAGACCATTGATAGCTGCTGCACTCTAGGAGAAGAATTAGAATTATGTGGACAGTTTTTGCCTGCTCAAAGCAGGCACTGGTTGAAAATAATTATTTAACCCTAGCAGAATTTTTTGTATGATATAGCAGTCCAAATTTAGAGTCACAAAAGTGACAGCAGTGAGAAAAAGTACTGCTGACAGGATGGAAGCATTAAGGAGGTTAGGAACCCCTGTTGTATAGTGTCCATTACAATCATTACTTTACACTGGCAGCCATTTGTAATGCTGTTCAAAAACTGTTACACATATCATCACCATCATTAATTCTGAAGCTTCAGATGCATGCCTAGATTTGGTGTCATCTTTGATTTTGCTCCTCTTTTGAGCTGCTTGCTTCAGATTTTGACCCATTCCATGCATATTAACTAAGTTATTCATTTGTAACACCAAGGAATGAATTTTACACTTAAAAATGTAGTTTTTAATACTTACTAAAAGATTATAGATCACAAAAGTACAGGCAGGTCTCGTTTAGGGATTTTTTGGTGCCATTTTGCCTTAAGGCAAATTGAAAGTTTACACCACATTTTGAATTTACATGGTAATTTTCAGAGTAACATGATTTGGCGTAGTCAATCCATGACCACACTTATATTCTGTAGGAGGCTAGCAGAAAGTGATGTCACTGACATGCCATCAGTCACGTGTGTGGATTATGTTGGCGATATAAGCATGCAGGTCATGTAGTTTTCTCTTAAACGTCATTGGCTTTTCTTACCAACAAGAGTAAGAAACATCAGTCTGCATCACCTAGTATAAGTCAAATGAAAAATCGGTGACATGCTATTGGTATCGAAGAAAAACTAGACGTAATAACCTGACTTGAAAAACGGGGAATGAATTGTTGACATGTGCCATAATGTTAGACTTGTTCATAGTAGTGTACATACAATTTGTGATAATGATGATAAAATTAGAGAAAGTGCTTAGACAGGAACTGAAGTGTTTGTGTAGAAAAGACTACCACAGTCCTATCGGAGTGAACCACACTGAAAACTATGGATGTGAGTCTCTTACATTTTTATTGCATTAGAAATAAATAAATAAATAAATTGTATAGACATGTATGTATGTGTGTGTGTGTGTGTGTGTGTATATATATATATATACAGTAAATACGTAACTATACTGATCCATATGTTCACTAGTGGTACAGTAATACACTATATAGAATGAGGTTGTCATTCCCATAACCACCGTGAAGTGCACTGTTTTAAGTGGAAATTTTGTGTTCGATTTGCCCAACGTTTTTCAAGAATGCAATCCTGGTGTAAAACGACCTGCCTGTAATTCATATTACACTACAGCATTCATGCAGCTAGTGTCAACATATAGGTTTCTTAATTTGTGGTTCAGGTGGTATGGACATTAAAAAAAATGCAATATATTAAAACAATAAAAAGTGATGGTTTTTATGTTTTTTCATTAATTATAGTTAAAAATTTGTCTATTGATTTGCTATAGTTTTTTCTTTTGTATTGAAACGTCTGATTTTGTTTTCAGTCCTTTATGGATCTTGTTTCTGTATGATGTATTAAGAGTTCCATTAAGAGGTAACTGACCATTTACTTCTTACACGGAACTTTTATACTGATTGTGACATTGGAACTTTTTTTAAATGTCTATACAATCTTAATCACAAATTAAAAAAGCTATATGTTGACACTAGCTGCATGAATATTGTAACATAATATGAATTTCCTTTATAATCTATTATATTTTAGTAAGTTTCAACATTTTGGCATAAAGCTTCCTAGTAGATGGCATAAATGATGCTCAAACATTTAGGAGCAATGGTGTTATGAATGAGTGCTGGCTTCAGAATATATTAAAATCATTATGCAGACTGTTGACTGTTTCTGAACAGTAGACACATTGAGTGCGTGTCTTCATAGGAATTTCGTCTTCTGTGGGACATCATATCTTAATCTATATTCACATGTCACTAAAGCTGTGATCTGACACGGGAACTTGTAATGTAATGTACACATTTGAGTTACTGGACTACTAGTACTTGTCAGGAGTAGGAAACATTAGGAAACAGAGATTCTACATTTTCTCCATTTTCATTTCTTAGGTTTGATTACCGCCAGGTGTCCCTGCGCACACCTATGGCCCAGTTGGATTCAACAACGTGGCTTGCCACCACTGCTACCAATCCAAATAACAACACGGCAGCAGGCCCAGGTACGGCACCAAACAACAGAGGAGCCGGTGACCCTCACAATGTTGTGAAGGCACGGGAGGACCAGCTTGGGCAACAGCAGCAGCATGGACAAAGTTTTGAGGATGTTGCACAGCAGCAGCAACAACAAAGAGGATTACTGAAAATACCATCGTCTGTCGTTGGGAAATGCTCCATGTTCACACAAACAGAGCCGACCAACAGGTAACCCAGTTTGTGCAGCAGTGGACACATTCTGAGTATTAGTGGGGAACAGAGAATATGTTTGCATGAATGTTAAATTATTTTTTGCAGCCTTAGCCAATGACCAGCTTGATGCACAAATTTTTAATACATTTATTACAGTCCTCTACATGTACATGTTTCGAGCAGTATCTTGCTCATCCTCAGGAGGTCAAATTGTATTAATACAACATCTGGTATCGTCACTCTCAGGAAGTGACTGTTCGGTGCACCGGACAGTCACTTACTGAGAGTGACGATACCAGATGCTGTATTAATACAATTTGACCTCCTGAGGATGAGCAAGATACTGCTCGAAACATGTACATGTAGAGGATTGTAATAAATGTATTAAAAATTTGTGCATCAAGTTGGTCATTGGCTAAGGTTATACCGAGATGCACAGTCAGCAAAACATCAAAATATTTTGTGCAGGTTTATGGATAATGAGTGCAGGATGAAATTTTTTTAAAGTGCTGTGTTTACTTTGAATGCCACACATCCTTTGACCATAGAGAGCGCAGTGTATGGTTATAAACCACAGCAGGCTATTTAAACCATTCAGAAATTAAATCAGGTTCACTTACAAAGGTTCTTCTAAGCATGCACCTGGAATCACATGGTACTCCCTGCCACCTCTGTGCTGAGATAAATCCAACGATAAGGTCATAATTAAGATTTGAGTCTTTTGGGATGTTACACCTTGTTGATTGGTAAGCAGTTACCAATATATTGAAGGATTGTAATGCTTTCACCTTCAGCATCAAGCAGTCCAAGCAGAGTTTACCAGGTGATATGGTGTAACATCTCACAAGACTTGAATTTTCAGCAGCATCACTGTGAGAACCTTACAGCTGACAAAAGATCAGAATGTTGAATAATCAAAAAAATCTGAGAGAAGGAGAACACCTCCACCATTTTTGCCTGTAGTTGTATGCTGCTTGTAATGTGATGCAAGGTACAAAAATCCTGGGTAATTAAAGTTTGTACAGTGGCACCTGATATTTTTGGGTTCTCAGTACGGAGCTTACTGCATGTTATCCATTTGGCACCTAGAGTTTTGATGTGACTCATATATTTTTAGAACCTTTGTGCACCCATGATATAAAATAATGAAGGGAGGCTGGTGGTGCTATGCATCTTAATATCTTTCGGATCAGCAGCATGCATGGTACAGCAGTACTTTTAATCCACATTTGCAGGAAGTATTCCAAATGAGGATTAGAGAATGAAATTTTCCCAAAATATACAGCCATTTCTACATGCCTTCAGTCTTTGTTGGAATCATTGCATCATTGCACAGCAATTTAATTACTGGTGTTGTACTGAAACAGTGTTGTTCTTGTAATGAAAGTGTAGAGCATCTTTTGGGTAGAGTTGAATGTTGTATAATCTGTGATACTTCATTACTGTTTTGTATGGGGGAAACTTGACTGGAAATGTGTCAACTTGTGACTGTTAATGAAGCATGGAATCACTACAATGATACGGAATAATGGTAAGTGTTGAATCTTTTTATATTTCCCAAATCTTTGCTTTGTTTACAGCTGTTTGTTCGGAGACATTAGAAACTATATGCTGATGCATGTTCTCTATATTAGAAGACAGCTGAAATGTAGATGTTAATATATGTAATGTTGGGATTGAATGTATTGAGTTGGTGATGTCAGGTATCATTTTATGATGAGAACTTCTTCAGGGTTTGTCTTTCAGAAATATTTTTTAAGGATGTGTGGAATTCAAATAAATATGGTAGTATTCAAAACAGTTGTTAGCAGTTTGTCATTTTAGAAGCCCATAGGTAATTCGGCCGCTTCTATCCAGGAATATCGTTTTCGTATTGATGGTTTGATGGTTCTGTTTATGAGAAATGTGTAATGAAAACACAGTTTGCATGCAAAAGTAAATTTTCCAATGTAATTTCTCTATCAGCAGTTTGGGATTATTTTAATTAATGTGTTGTTGAAATGACCAACAAGATTCACTTCGTTTCTACTTTGTTATTAATCCTTTGCATTTCATTGTTAGGTATGAGTCAAGAACCTAACACTCTTTGTCAGTGCCTCATATACATGGTAGCTTAAACAAGTTCGGTGACAGAAGAAAGTACAGTGGCATTGTGGCATGAAGACTTCTGTGTACTGCTGATGCATGTCTCATACACACATCAGATTTATTCATTTCTTGTTAGAGTACTGTCATGCTCTGGCATCTGTCATCAGATTTTAGGGGGAGAGGGTAGGCAGGCAAGTGGGCGAGTCATTCAGTGATGAGGTAGAATGGTATCTGCTGGTAAATCAGAAAAGGTTCATTAAGTTGAGATGAGGCTTGTATTGTTTCCAGTTCAGCACAAATGTACGTTATATTTATTGTACTGCATCTGATACAGATTTTTACATGTGTAGTTGTCTGTTAGAGATAATTTGGCCAACCACCACACAAACACAACAGTTTGTGGAGAAAGTAGAGGCATAATGAATAACATGTAGAAAAATTCTGTGAGAAGTGAAGGCATGGACATCTGTTAGCACAGTGAAGCAAATCAACAAAGAGTATGTTGAGATGGGGTACAGCAGAGAAAGATGTTAGAAAATAATGCAAGAGAAGAATGAAAAACAGTTACAGAGAGCAGACTAAACTCACTGGGTAAGAAAAAAACACCTTCCTGTAACATAGATATGGATGGGTGTGACAAGTTTGTTGTGAGTAACAAACATAAGATTTATACATGGAAGAGAGAAAAGTACCAGCTGTACCAAAATCATTGTTTGCCATTAAGAAAAAATAAAATTTCCATGGAGAAGGAACTCTTTCAGTACAGCTATGAGAAGTATGGGATTTGCGTGGTAGAAGTGTCAGTCAAATATAAGATGTTGTTCGAGGGGGCAGGTGCTGTTGAATGGAGATCGAAATGTTGTACAAAAGTGAAGTGATATTGGGAAGAGGAATATACAGGAATGTAGGTGGCAACCTAGCATTCAGATAGTGTTGCTAAAGTGATGACATTGGCAGTGCAAGAACAGATTTTAATACACATCAGGGAGCATAAATCCTGGTACATAACTGATATACAATGCTGATGGTGCAGCAGGGGATTGTCATGGCCTAATGCAAGGGTTCGTGAATTTTCAAAAAAATGTAGGAACAACCTCAATATTTCTGGAGGCAGGAGGACAACATGCAGCAAGTTAAATACTGCGGACCTGCAAATATTAGGTGCTGTCATAAAAAATCCAGTTGCCTACACAGCCTGGCACCTAGGATTTCCGCGCCCATGGCATAATAAACAATGACAGTTTTGAACAAGATGGGCATTGTATGTATAAACATGATGTGAAGGCGCATTTGTGTAAACATTGTTGCTGTGAAAAAACAATAAGTATTACTTATTCTGAGCATGTGTCTATGGCCTGTTTGACTCAATTTTCAGAAAAAAGTTACTCAACATAAACTGTGGGTTTCGATTTTCTCTACTAGTTTTGTGTGAAATTTTTGAAAAATAACTGAAATATGAAATATATTGAAAATCTGTCAGGTGGGAGCCGAGTTATTCCTTGTGGACAGATGGATGACAGACATGAAGCAAGTAGTCGCTTTTTGCAATTTTGTAAACACACTAAAATGAGTAGTCAGTAAATTGGTTCCAAACCTTCTGCCTAATGTGGGCACTGTTGTAGGTAATGCACTGTGTCACTACATTCAGATTGACAAACTTTGAAGAGCTTGCCCACCAAAATCAGACTGTCCTGTTAAACAGTGGTGGGATTGACTGCAGTGAGGTCATGCATAAAAATGATCTCCACAATCTCATTCTTCCATTCTAGCCCAAGGAGAAAAGGTACAGGATTATTTACATCATACTTGTGTGGATTAGAAAAAAAAAAAAGAAAAGAAAAAAGAAAAAAAAAATGCCGGGAAAAGAATGACACAGCAAACCTGTCACTGCAGATATTACTCGAAATGAAAAGTGGTGCAGTACAGGATGTAACACGAGGATTGGGGTGGTTTCATTCAATATGTGGAATCCCATGAATAGCAGTGGTGGGAAACAGTTGTTGCTGTCTTATTGACCAAATCATGATGAGTCTGAACCCTGTGAATGTAATAGGTGGTAACAAGAGCAGCAGGTCTTCTAGTAGTGTTTGAGTGTTCTTGTACTGACAGCAGAGCAAGGTAGTAAATGGGTTGTGTACTTATATTAGTTTCTGCCACAGTCCAGATAAATCTACCCATGACAGTGCTCTGCTTTTCATCACAAATACAACCATGGCCCGTTACAAGTCCCATACTCTTGTTGACATGATAGGCCTGAGAGGAGAGTTCTGTTCATGGAATTTTTCAAAGTGGAGATGCATTACCACATGTAGTGGGCTAATATAAAATTTTATTGCCAAGTGGTAAAATTTGAAAAATGGAAATGCTGCTGACACCGAATGGTATATGGTGAATGAGTGATGGCCCAGTACAAGGTGTCTGAACACTGCCTTGTCTTCAAGGACAGTTGTGAAATATTAGAAGGTGACCCAAACAGAGACAGTGTAAGAGAGGCATAGAAGGTTGTGCACTCTGTCTTCAGACAGTAAGAGATAATTGCAGAAAAATCCATTATCCTCAGTGAGGGGCTGCAGATGACTGTATTCCAACACATCACACCAAGTATTCTGATCCAGGAACAATGAAAAAAACTGCATGCGTGTCAGTGGTGAGTGCATTAGTCCGGTAATGATGCGGATTGTTTCCAAAAGATCATCTCACGATGAAACCACATGTTCCTCTTGAGCAGTGAAGTTCTGGTGGCCTTTACTAGTTATTATTAAAAGTTAACATAGCAAGTAATTATAATTTAATTTAGGACTTATATCATTTTTGCAGTTTGAAAGAATGTCATTGAGAAGTTGCCCTGTTCCTTTATCATAGATATATATATATATTTTTTTAAATGCACCGAACTTCTATAAAATTATTTCATACACTTGCACTAATTATTTATTAGACCATACTTCACCCTTTGGTGCCAAATGTTATGTACGTATTTAATGCACAATGTGATGCTCAAGACATTGAATGTCATATTAATGTGTGTGCTCATATGCTGCCCCTAATGCAGGGGGCATTTACTAGTAAATTCCTGTCTTCTGCACATCAGTGTGGGCATTTAATTCTGGTGCCAAAGGGTTAAAACTGAGAGTAAAAGCCGATAGTGGAGCTTACCACTCCATTTTGTTGTCACTTCTGCCACTGTGAAGTGCCCAGCATATAATGTTTGCCGATACAGTAAACACGAATCCCATTAGAATCTAAATATTGTGTATGTAATTTAAGTATGCATCTGAAGGTCACCAAATCACCAAAAAATCACTAAAAAAATTGCCCTTCATTCTGATGGGGGAGGTTAAGTTGAAAGTGTCGGAAAAGTCTTGTGGGGTGTAGTTTGCTTGTCACTGCTCTGAAGCTTCGGCTATTTGCTCAGCTTTTTAAAGACCATGAGCCATTGTACAGTTAGAAAAGAAACGCACACAAACACAAAATTTAATTATCCAACACACCACCACACTGAGTATAACATGGTTACTAGATACACTGAATGATACTTCCCAGAGAACTGGAGGAACAAAATCTTAGTAAATTTAGTCTTAATTCAGTAACGTGATATGTTGTGTTCAGATATTAAAAGTTTCACTGCATTTGCTACAGTGATTAGAAATTACATCTTACAGTTAAAATAGATAGTAACAGCATATAATGAAGATGGCTGGTAGTTCAGCCAGTGACACTGTTAGCAGAACCCTCAAGCGGCTGATGCTTTGAACTCTCAGAACAATAGGATTATAATATCTGTAAACTGGTACAGGAGTTTAAGATACTTCAGTGTGTGGGTATTCATTCATTCATTAGTATTCAGCCCTTAGGCCAATTTTAGCAGGAACCAGAACCCAGTCAGGCGACCGGTATGGCTCTGGCACACTGCATCCTGGGCAAGTTCTTAGGGGTAGGTTGCCATTGCTTTCCCCCATGTGTGGGTATGTCTCCAAAATATAGTTCCGTTGCAACTGTTGCCAATTTTATGCATTCATTACAGGGTATAAAAAGAACTCATTACATGTGTACATGTGTAGCGACAAAATCGTTTGTCACATTTTCATGATATCAGTGTAGGAGTTCGTTACAAAAAGTTTTCATGCAAAAAAATGGCCTCAGTGTCAGTCATTCTTTACTGGAGCATGTAAATGAATCTTACCTATACTGTACCATATTTATTGACCAATTTAGGTGAAATTCCTTATGAGACCTGTATATAATACTGGTGAAAATTTATGAGTGTCATGAAAATTGGCACAGGGAAGGCCATACTTTACCTGTGTGCATACATGAAATCACATTTGGAAATAATGAATATAATGAAAGCCTTGGTAAAGTTTTTGTGCTCCTTCACAGAGTACACCATTTGCAAGTGATACATCCCATTGTGTTTCTAGCTAATAAAAGTGATTCAGTAATGTGTGAACACAACTGCTAGTTGTGTTCACACATAATGAGAGTCTTATTTGTAGATTTTGCCTGTGTTCTGCACACAGTAGATAAGAGCCGTATTATCCTCTAGTAACATAAATTTTGATTGTCTGGAAGAAACAGCATTGCTGGTACCCCATGTCATTGAAATTGGCTTCCAGTAATACTAACCCGTGTGCAATTATGCTAGGTTGTCACATACATGTTGCATTAAATCTCTGTGCTTCCGTTACATACTGTTTGTTAGGTTCATAATAGATCCACTATGGGATTTCTTTGGTTATTAGTGTACATTATCATCACTGGTCTTGACAGATTCTGCATCTGTTAATACACAATTCAGCCCTTCCTCTTATTATAGTAAGAGTTTATCTCCATAGAATATGATATTTTGAAGAAGTCCTATCAGATTGAGATTTCACTCTGATAAAGAATCCACATGTCTGTGGTCATTTATAACTGTATGAAAATACTATGTTCAATTGAGGGGGCATTATGTTGCTGACTTATATTTGCCTAGCATGCATTGGAGGTATTCTGATACGTTCAATCTTGTACTCACCCTAGCACACTCTGTATATCAAAGAATGGATTAAGTTCAAAGAAAAATCCAACCCTTTGGGGTATAATTAATGATATGAAATTGAAAAGTTTTAATGTAAAGAATGAAGAAAACTTCATAGCTTTTCATTATGAACATTGTTATTTTCTTTAAATTCAAATATTGAATTACCTAGAGCATGAAATTGAATAGGTAAGAGTTTATACATGAATTGATATCACAACAAAGAAAGGTAGTACTTTCTTTATATATAATATTATATGTGAGTGTGGTTCAAATGTAAGTAACCTGTAATATGCCAGTGGATGCAGAATATGAAGTGGCTGTGTGTTGCTGTTAATAGAGCATGAAGCCCAGTGTGTATTACAACAAGCAGCACATAAAAGGTGGGAGAATGAAGAAACATTTTAAAGTAAAGCTATAAGCCTCATGATTCACACCATTGTGTGTGTACTAGTGTGGAAGAACTGCTTGTAGAAAAATATACATGGATGTTTTTCCTTTATTGTTGAGCTTGATGTTTGTCCCTAGATTTATCACCTGAAGGGATCCTGTGTTTAATTTTACTTTACATGTATTTGTGTATACCATCAGTACCCGTATCCCTTATTCAGGTTGAAAAACAATAATTGTCTTGGGGGGAATTGTCTACCTTTTCCCCCACCAATTTTTTCATTCCTGCAGGTTCACGCAAACTGAACATCCGTCATCTCGCTATAACACGAGCTGTCTTGAGTCTGCTAATGCAACCTCCACAGCGCAGATCAACTGCAAGACAGAACCCAGCATGTTTGATCCATCAGCGATGCAGCAGCAGCAACAACAGCAGCAGCAACAGCAGCAGCAGCAGCAGCAACAGTCAGCCAATCAGCAGATGTACGCTACAGATAAGAGTAAGGAACAAGAAAAGGCCACAAATAATGCCACAGCATCTGACTTCCCATTCTGTTATAATGTCAACATGCTGCAGAAAGTCCATCAACAAAACTCCACAGCAGGTGTTCCTGTTGGTGGGATTACTGGTGATGATAAGGGATGTTATAGATTTGATGTAGCTCAGCCATTTGGCTACAACTATGCTCTTGTGAATCAGATGTCCTTGGCGGCAGCAGCTTCGACAGCAACATTTAAATGTGACGTTTGTGGTCTTGTATTTGGCCATCTGTCACTCCTGAATCATCACAAGAGGATTCATAATACCAGCAACGTGACAACAGCAGCAACACAAAACAATCAGGCAGCATCTACAAATGAGCGTCAGTACACATGTGATATGTGTGGAGCTTGCTTCAGCCTTGCTGGTGAGCTTAAGAGTCACAAGAATAACATGCATGGTAAGAACAGCCAGTCCCAACAGACCCATAGCCATCAGAAATGTTGTGATTCATGTGGTGTGGAACTGAACTGTCAGCATCATAATGATGCTGGGAAAGGCAAGAAAGGTAGTGGGAAGTTTGTGAAGTGTGAGAGTTGTCAGGAGATAAATCCTGCAGCAGCAAATGCTGGGAATGCAGGAGCCACTGCAGCGAGTTTCACTGGCGTTAGTGGGGCTAGTGGCACTGAGGCAAATACAGGTGGTAGCATGGCAGGAGGTACGGCAGGGGGAGGCATTAAACCAGGTCACCATCCAGTTAAACGCCGTGGAGTTGCTAGTGTTACAAAATGCCATAAATGTAATGGGTCTGGAATCATATTCATTGGTGGTTCTAGGAATAACACTGCTGGTATTGATAAACCTTTCCATTGTAATGTGTGCGATGGGACATTCTCTAGGTATAGTAGCTTATGGAGTCACAAACGCCTCCACTCGGGTGATAAACCATTCAAATGCGGTACCTGTGGATTGGCATTTGCAAAGGCAGCGTATTTAAAGAACCATTCAAGGGTCCATACGGGTGAAAAACCGTATAAATGCTCTGTCTGTGCGATGCAATTCTCGCAGAGTCCGCACCTAAAAAACCATGAACGGATCCACTCAGGTGAGCGACCCTACCAGTGCGAAGTCTGCGATAAGACATTTGCAAGACATTCGACACTTTGGAACCACAGGCGGATACATACAGGTGAGAAACCATACAGGTGTGATGTTTGCGGTTCAGCATTTAACCAGGCTACGCATCTCAAGAATCACGCCAAAGTCCACACAGGAGAAAAACCCCATCGTTGTGACATCTGTGATGTCGGATTCTCTGACCGTTTTGCACTTAAAAGGCACCGTAGCATACATGAGAAATATGGTAGAACTGGCCCTAACACCCCAAATAATGCAGCATCTGCTAATCAGAATACTGCAGCAAATGCTGTCAATAATAATGTTGGTACAAATACTCCAACAAATCCTGGGGGTCAACCCCAGCAGCAGGGCCAGCCATCAACAATTGATGAGCTGTACAAGTGTGAGGTTGGTGGTCCTATAGCGTTCCCCGGGTGTTCAAGGCCTCATGATGAAAAACAATGAGAAAACGCCAACCATCCTGATAATATTAATGCCAACCTTGCAGGTCCAAAGTACCAGGAATTGGTACTTGATGAAATGATGTAGATAGGACTGATGTGTTCGTACTAACTTGGTCAGTTGCATGATGGATATAAAGTTTTTGTTAAAATCCTACGTTTTGTTTCTATACCAGGACCAGATTTTATGTGTGTCAGAATTTTGTTAATATAATAACATTCAAAATTTGTGAATTTTTGCTTCAGAAAAAATGTGGCCATCTAATACATTAGGCCTACCTTAATTATCTATTGCAGTCCAGTGATACTGTTTACAGTGTGTTGCTGTGAAGGTGGATTTCAGTTTGGTAGTGGACTACATATGGTGACGTAAAGTTTACCTTAGAACAGGCCATGAAGGTTGAGAGGGGAAGTACAGGTATAGCTGTACTCTTTCTTTAACCTCACACTAGATGGGGTGTTTGGTCCGTGCCATACCCTGGTTGCTTTACCCCCAGGAAAGAGATCTGACACATTTTGTATAGGAGGCTGGGTGGGCCCCAGTGCTGATATAGATGGTTGAGGAAAACCTTGCCTCCACCAGGTTTCGATCCTCAGACAATGCAAGACTGCATATATGCTCTTAAATAATGCTATGCCCAGTCAGAAAGATTAATGAACAAAGTTACTTTCCTGCCAGCCGGTAATTGTAAAAATGTATGTTTATTTATAATGTATGTACTGGAACTGGAGTAGTGTATTCAGTGTAGTGACTAGGCCATGGGTCAGATGGTCTGGGTTCAAATACTAGTAGGGGCAAGATTTTTTTTCTTCTCCAAAATGTCCAGACCAGCTCTGAGGCTGGGGTTCTTTCCTGGTGTAAAGCAGCCAGGGCATTATCTGCTCACCTCCATCTATTGGCGAGGTTAAGAATGAGTAGAGCTGTACCTCTGCTCGCCCTATGTGTCTTTATGGTATGGACAGGGAAATCTTTACCTATATGTACCATCCTTATGAATAGTATCCCCTGATAGTCATTTTGATTATGTACTCTTTGTGTAACTTAAGGTACTGTGAGGAATTGAATTTCAGTGGAACCAGTTATGCGGTGGAAATCCTATGTCCTTTCTTCTTGCGACTGTGCTCTTGAACATCTTTTTTGTTGTACTGTAATGAACTTGAGAGTTTTGAAAAATAGTGTAAAATTTTACTACAGGTACAGCATCTGTACATGAGCAAGCCATTGTGGCAAGTACATTGTATTCAATTCCATTGCTTTTGAAAGTTGACTCTGGTTGTCTGGCTGGAAAATTTAACAGCTAATTCAGCCAATTACATTATGGACTTTGGGGCAACCTTCTTATGAAACCCATATTTGTCACTTTGCAGTCATGTGCAAAATTTCTGTCATGTGCAGTGAACATTGTTGCTTTGCTGCCAAGGTTTTCAGTTTAGTGGGGGGG
>Ga0268261_10002077_pt1 | contig 14245 bp, 11 predicted proteins | sample TergutNc150P1_FD_190353 | JGI IMG/M metagenome (GOLD analysis project Ga0268261, IMG submission 190353) | Nasutitermes corniger P1 segment gut microbial community from laboratory colony in Florida, USA - Nc150 P1 (SPAdes) (version 2) | ecosystem: Host-associated > Arthropoda: Insects >... | reverse complement strand
CCCCCCCATTACATCCCCCAACTCTGCCTGATCTGAACCAACAGCTCCCCTCCTCTCCAGATTCATTACAGGTCAGGTACCAGTTCCCTCACCACACAATATCTAAGGGTGGGTACACACAAGTAACGTTACCGCATATCGTAACACCGTAATGTTGCAAGTGACTGACATGATACAGAGTTACAAGCTGAACTTTCATCTGGTGCCTCACGGCATAACCATATCCTTTGAGCGTTACACATTGGGGTTCCCAGTTTGTTACGGGAGCTCGAGCGATGTCTTTGCAGCTAGCAGTGGCTTCGTACATTTACATACATTACACTTTAAAGAAAAAGAGCGGTGGTGGTAGCAAAGGCAACTCTACACCAGCAGAGAAGTGTACAGCGGTTCAAGTTTGCTGGCAGACTTGATTTTTCAGTCAGTCAGTGTATATAAGAATTTCACCATGTCTCCCAGTGAATTTGAATTAATTTTATTTGAGAAAAAAATCTCGAAAAGGGACACAGCTTTCACAAAAGCCATTTCTGTTCAAGAAAGGTTGACACGGACGCTACATTTCTTGGCAAGTGGTGATTGGTACGTTAGCCTGCAGCACCTCTTCAAAATTTCCAAGCAAGCAATCAGTTGCATTGTGCCGGAAGTGTGTGAAGCTCTTGTTGAAAAATTGAAGGATTACATATGGGTAAGACAAATATTATTTGTGGTTTATGAAAGAAGTTTAAAATTAGATTATAATCAGAACTTTTACTAAAATGCATTGGGTCCCATATTATTTATTTTCTTTTATAAAGTTCAATTAATTCTATGACACATTCCTGAGTCCATTCCATTTCAAAATTACTAAAACGCTCAAGAAACCACACAACACTACAGATTCGCATTACTCTTCGACAGAAACATCAGGAATGTAAAGAAGGGCAGAGGAGCGGACGGTGGTAACATGTCACGTTGCATGTCCACACCTGCTCCGGCTGTAACTATATCATCTCTTTGTTGGGATGGCCAAATGCCGACAGCACACCGAACAAGCCCGCAACGTTACTGCGTAACCAACTTTTGATACATTACGTGGTCACGAGTCCTGTCCACACTATCACAATACGGTGTTACGATACATGGTAACGTTAGAAGTGTGTACCCACCCTAACAGGACCACACCAGCATACACGGCCACTCCCACAGCTCCCCTACTTCTCAGACTAACTAACATTCATAATTACTACACCTACACATACCACACTCTCTCCCATATCGTCCATTCTTCTTGAACTTCTTGGCCTTTAAGACAAAAGCACCATAATCCTTCGAACTGTCAGGAACAACTCACCCACCATCACAGCGTCACTTCCTACAAGACTGGAATCCTTGACTGAAGTCTTGGTGACATCAGAGACATTAAGCAATAATGCTTCATACAAAAGGCAGAACCATCCCACCTTGGAATGATTCAGAGCCTCTCAAGTTGTGTGCACCACCATGTTGTGCGCAGGGGTGGTGGTCATATAAAGGGCAAACTTTATGAATGGTACAGTACTACCTCATAATGTTGCAACAGAGACAACAGTGTGCACACAGTTGGCTTTCGTCGCATGACTGGAGTAAAGCTGTGTTTAAATGCAAGACTACAAAAAGACAATGTGTGTGCCCAAAACAAACACTTTGCTTCCTATTTAAAATTTAAAAAATGCTGCTTCCACACCATGTGTAACAAAAACATACTTACTTCAATGCCTGGATGGCAGCCTTCAATCCCATTATCTGTTGCTCCCACACGCAACAATTTTAAATCTGGAAAGACACAAAGAACACACTTTCATGTATCTGGCACCACATAACATGCTACAACCCAGCACATACAACACTGCAATAATCATGCAGCTGGAGGGACTAGTCACACTAAAAAAAGTCTGCTGGGATGTGATGCTGTATTGCTGGGAAACCAGTTGCCAGCATTCTAAAGGCACTATGATCCTCTAAGATGTCAGGGACAAATTATCTAATGATGTATTACAATGTACCAGAAGGCCTGAATCTTCGGCAACACTGCTACAAGAACCTCAAATTCTGTAACTCTACTCAACACTGCAGGTCCTCACCACCACCTCCACCACATCATTCCCACCACAACAGCTACAGTCTAGTCTCCTGTGCCTACCCTGACTGCAGTTTGCCATGACCTCTTCAGTCCCTGCAGGCAAATGCTGGTACAATACAACCACTGTCATGCCACTGCACATACCACTCTCAGCTCAGTCACACTCTGTCACTCACAGTACTTTCGTGTCCTGTAACTCCACTGCACATATATTGCTTCCTGTTACTGTGCTGCAACTGACCCAAATTCCTCCACCTTCAAACTGACTGCCTTCAAATCCAACAACGATGACCCATCATCACCAACCATCTCTATGGAATGAGCCTCACTTGCAACTGTTCACTGTACCGTACACTTCCAAGAAGTGTCTGTATTTTATTACAAATAAACATTCAAGAGCATTTCCACTGCTGGTATTGCATAAGTTCTTGGAACCAAATAGGCATTTTTCACTGACACTGGATTCCAATGTTTGTGATGGTTTTACCAGACCCAATAATCACAAACATTCAGAATCCACCATACCTCATATCATCCCATGATAATTTCCTTTCCAATTCATTAATGAGTACTCGATACACCACTCGATGCAACAGGGTGGGCTATATTATCATAAAAATCATGAATACACAAAACTGCTTTGCTTCTCGTGGAACAGAGTCTCAGGTTGCTTTGAAATCTGCTTGCAACATGCAATGACAAAACCTGAACTGATGAGGGGGGCAATAAACTGCTGTGAATCATACTGGCAATACAGACAAAATAAACTCATATGCAGACAAAATACTATATTATCATCAACACCAAAGTTCATATGATGGTCTTTTACATGGGTTTTTAAAACTGTGTATTAAAGGTCTGTTCCTGTGTTTCAGGGGATTATACTGCTGCCATCTTTAGAGTGACTGAATCTGGTTCATAAACCTTCACTACACGTTGTAAAAACCCAAAAGATGGCCAATGCATTAACAACAATTGCTGGGAAAACCCACACACCAGCACACAAGATCTATCAAATCTATGCTGCACAGCCATGTTTGATAGAACCGCGGAGCTTCAAAACAAACCAGGTGGTTGCCTCCACAGATTTTATACAAAAATTACAAACTTTAATGCTGAATTAACACTTTAAGCTTGAGTTCTGGGGCAATAATGGAAAGTAAGAGCAAATGGCAGACTATTGTGAAATAACCTTGATAAACTTAAAAATGTTTTCCACTGAATTATCTGACATTTCAGTCACTGTACCACACTGTTCAATTGTGACCCTGTACGGCACAATTCATGAATGCAAATAATTTCTCCTTTACAGGCAGGCCATACCATATGTGCAAGCCAGATTAACCTTCCCTAAGGTACCTTGTATTTTTCAAGGTTGATGCTGGGGTTAAAGATCCTGTCCTCTGTCCCTCTAAAAGGAGATAATTTTAAAAAATTACCTAATTATCAACACAGGCAACCAAGCATCCAAGACTGGAGGTTTGCACAGGCAGTCTGACCTGGCCCTCAGGTTGGATGCATGGACAATGTTTCAAGCCAGGCTAGGTTCAGGCCTTCTCCAAAAGACAGAAATCAAAAGTTACATATCCATTCTAAGTTGTCTTAGGTCAGCCATTTTTCACAAAACAGCAGTGTTTCTTCTTCTTGAAGATGCAGGCACTGCATCCTTTCAACTGTTCAGCAATATGAACTAAGCATCACACTGGTACATTCCAAAAGACCAGAATCTTGAACACTGATGTGGAAACCTCAAACCTCGCACAGACATCATTCATTGCTTCCTCTCATCTTATGTTCATGACGGTGTGTACAGTTACCAGTACAAACAGCGAAACTAACTGCAGTAAAGCTGGTCACTAGTGTTGGAGTGTCAGAACAGTTTCAGATGGCACTCCATCCTATTTCTGCACGACGTGCAGCAAACGGTGCTCAAAGGAGGTTCAGATGGGCAGTACATCATGTTGTGATTGGAGAATTCATTTAAAGAAAGCTTAAATTCTACATGAGCTTGGGAATTTGGTTCAGTCAGGATCAGGAAACACATTTCACCAATTGGATTTGTGTGGTTCAGAGGAAATGTTAAATGCACTTATGATGGAGAGCTAAGATAGTTTAATTAGTACAGTGACTCAGCTATGAGCTGGATGATCTGAGGTCTGATGCCTGGCACACCAGCTCTGGGGTTGATACAGCCACCTGTTTAAAGGGTCCCGGGTAAAGTGGCCAGCATTCAAAGCTGACTGCTCACCCCATTCACTGCTGAGGTTCAGAATAAGCACAGCTACAGCAGCACTCTTCAGGGTCGAGCAATCCAGTCTTGGACTGTGTCACCCCTGAAGAAGAATGCAGTATGATCCTCTGAAATGCTGGAAACACTCATCGAACAACAAAGTGTAACATCCAGTCTCATATGAAACCTCAACTACACCACTGTGAGACCCCAAAACCCCAGCAATATTTACTTATAACTATCTGTACTACTGCAGTTCTTACTGGCCAAGAGGCTTAATTCAGAATTAACAATAGATAGCTGTGAGTAGGTATCTCATGGAAATTAAAACATTCAGGATATGGAAGACACAACAAATTAAATACATGCATATGGGTCTGCAATGTTTTACACTTTATGTTGTCATCACTGTCATCATCAGCAACAGCACCAGCAGCAACAGGGTATATTCCATTTTCTGTTTTGTTCTGTCTTCATGCATATCCATCTCTCCATCTTTTCCCTGGTCAACCCATGTTTCTTCTGCCAGTCTTCTGCTAACTTGGAAATATATGTATTGTGAGTTCTTAACAATGTTGAGTCCATTTTCATCTATAATCCACAACTGCAGACATTTAGTTCTTCACTTATTTCTTCATTTCTTTTATGGTCATATATGTCCTGGATCATAAACGCATCACTCATTATCACCCTTAGATTACTTAGTTCATGCACTTTGTCATCTTGTGATAAAAACAGAACACATTTCACTAAATGGATCCATTAAAGAACTCAGGTGAGACGGCACTAAAACACCTATGCAATTAGGTCTGTCACAAACAGCTGCTGTTCTCAGCCACCAGGCTTACAAGGGCATGACCAGGGATTCAGTAATAAAGAGACATGTCCAGTGACATGCTAGGATAGATGATGAGACCGATGGTGGTCATTCTGAATATTTACTGTAAATTTAACACCAAAAACTTAAACACAAACTGGTTTGCCTGCTATTAAACATTCACATACTGAGAAAGCCACAACCTTTCAGAAGTAAGAGTCCTCAACCTCCCCATGTGTGTGTGTGTCTGTGTATGTGTGTGTGTGTGTGTGTGTGTGTGTGTGTGTGTGTGTGTGTGTGTGTGTGTGTGTGCATCCCAGTGTCCTAGAGTCAGTTTACCAATATACGCTCATGTTCCAGGAAAACACTACTATATTATTTGCAACTTGGTGTTTAGGAGACATGAAAAATGCACTGGACACAGTAAAGATGGCAGCTTGTAACACTTTTGTAGCTTCTTACTCTCACTTACTGTTGGTGTTTGGTTGTAAACAAAATAGTATTTAAGTGTAACACAAGTATAATCTCTGTGTGTGTGTGTGTGTGTGTGTGTGTGTGTGTGTGTGTGTGTGTGTGTGTGTGTGCGCGCGCACACTCACATGCATGTGTACACACATAGTTCATAGTATTTATTCTGTCCAATCATCATACACATGATAGCAGACTCATCATTCATAATACCCTACAAAATATGTTTCAGCTCCTCTAGTTCAGGTAATCAGAACCATGCTAATAAAGAGGAGGCAAGTCAGAAATCAAAATGGACTGTTTGACAATAATGTCTAATACCAGTTGATGATAAATTTACTACAGGCAAATTCAAGCAACAATAATTTTAAAATATCACAATTAAATTATGAACAAACAGCTGTGACAATATCCTACAAAAATTATTTTAAAAAAAAGTGTCCACTGCATTGTACATTTCACAAATCATATGTAAATTACATAAAACCTTGATGCATGCCGACTTAATTATATTAATTTATAAGACTCGCGTCCAGTTATCAACTGTCAATAGTACAACTTAAAAATAACTGCAGTTACATGGAGTGTAAAACACCCTGTTTTTACAGCCAAATATACAAGCCCTGCACATCTTTTCACACTTTCCAAGTAAACAATAATACATTTCAAAGTAAAACTTTAAATTTAAACATATTCGACTTGTGTCGATCAATCCACTTAGAGAATACGACGAGAAGTATACTTCTGACAAATTTGGGTTACAAACTAATTCTAAATTCAAATAACAATACTTTTAACCAGTAGAAATAACTTCATTTATACAGCTCGACAAAAATCGACGCATAAATTGACTTTCTTAGCACTCCTAGTTTGGTACCTTCCCTGTCCTAACCTGTATTAATAGAGTTGATGGCTCTTGTACACTATAACCCCGAGTACTGGTTCTTATGTATGCAAGTTTGAGCATTTTACACGTAATTGTTAATTGCACCCACCTCATGGCACTATAAACATCGGTTAATACAATCATATTCACTATCTGTTACCACATATTCCCCCGAAATTCAACTGACAAGACATTAGGGGTAGGCTTTTTACCGCCTGCGATGGACGTTGTCTCGGCGTAGGCTAGTTTGACATAAGCATAAACACATATCTTTAATTCAAAACAGTGGCCAAATATATAAAACCAGTGGTATGTGCATTTAGAATACACTCTACAACGTACGTATGAAAATATACTTAAAATGAACTTACTGTCACATATTAAAAACATCAATCTTCTTGCCACTTTACGTAGATGGATTGAAGAGTCGTGAACATATGATACTTCCGGTGGGAATGAGAATAATATGTGGCAAAGCTGTACGCAACGCGCAACATAAGTGCAATATCTTTAACAAACACAAGTAAAAAATTAGTAAACGCATTACAATACAATACGTTATTATTTTAAATATTATTTTGGTCTTATTTGTCGAAGGTTGCTAAGTTACGAATAATAAATTATGAATGGAATATTAAAACGGGCATTTGACCCTTAAATAAAAATTTGTCATACTCGTTACTATGACAACAGCGTCATATGTTGATAATCTCTGATGAGCATTGCGACACGAGTAAAAGGTGGTGTTTCGGAACAAAATCCCAACATTTTTATGCTTAAACCCAAGAAAATTTATTTAATTGTAATATTTTAGCTTTAAATAAATTTAATCGTCGTTATATAGTGTGCTATGAACATATACAAACACTCTGAACTACAGATATGCGTAACGTCGTTGAAGGTAGAAGGTTGCTACTCTTCTTGAGTAAACGTAACATATTCACTGTAAGTCTCCGTACCAGTTTATCAGTAATATTATATATACGTATGTAATTTATTATGTGAACAAAATTTTAGAGTTGTCTTAATATAATGTGATATTAACATATAAAGTATGTTCATTAGGATTCTTAACATAGCTTTGACTTGTTATTGTCCAATACAAGATTTGGTTAAATCAGATATTCATGGTAAGGATACTAGACAAAGTTCTGATCTTCATCAGATTGCTTCTAAATTGTCAGATTATCAAAGAGGTATCTGTTACACGGGCATTAAGATTTTCAAATAGTCTTCATATAAAAGATATATCTCATAATATTAAGCAGTTTAAATTGGTTCTAAGGAATTTTCTTTATTCAAATTCTTTTTATACATTAGATTAATATTTTAATTACAATAGTATCTAAGATCTTGGTTGGTTACATAATATATTTCCTTTTATAATTATTTGTAACCTTTCATTACATTTCAATGCATATCATGTCCTTATTAAAGTTGTTACTACCATCTTATAATATGACTTAGAGTTATATGCATTAATTCTTTGTTTAGTTGTAAATAATATCTAATTCTGTTCAACTTACATTCATGATAGGTGTCTTCCAGCTTTTTGTAGTTTTTATAATTTAATAATAAATACATAAATTCTAGTGTATCAGTTGTGCTTCTTATTGGACGTATTTTATACTTTTCTAATACCTGTTACAATAGTTATTTGCATATCTGTAATTTTTTACCAATTCTATATCCCATGGTCTCATATGTGACATTTTGTGAATTAATTGATTGTGAATACAGAATTAATGAATGTTGGATGTAGATAAATTATGATGTTCTGTTAACATAAATTTTGCAGAAATAACTCAAAAGCATTTACTCACTTTTATAGTTGTGCTCTTGTTAATACTAAATGCATATACAAGGTGTCCAGCTTGCAGCAGAACCCATTCTAGAATCTAAAAATTCCCTCATAGGGTGTACAATAACAATATACATTATTCCAGATTTTTTTCTTTCTAATTGTGGTAGCTTGCCAGAAAGTGGACAACATTGTTGCCGCCTGGTGACCAATGACACCACACCCTCTGCAGTGCTCAGTCCTGCTCAGTCAACATTCAAAAACCCCTGTGTATGTTGTAGTACAAATCACATGTATTTTCTAGTATACATATAGAAATGTAACTGATCAGTTCCCTACCACAGATCTGATACAGAACATTTAAAGTATTATGAAATTTGCTCCATTCCCTTGGCAGTATTTGCAGTAGCCAGGGCTGTTAAAAGCAGTGTACAAGTATCACAGTAGAGTTTGTGAATGCAGTTTCAGTTGTCATTCCTAATTTGAAGTTCTAGCTGTTGCACACTGTGATATCAACAAGGAAAGCAACTATATCATTCTGTGTATTCCTAGTATATTGTTGTACAAAAAAAATTATCCCAATACGATCCCTGTAATCAGCGTCCGAACTGTTTTACAATTATACTAGCCATATGAGAGGCTGCCATAATACTGATGAATTGCTGCATTGTTCCTTTCATCACTCATTCCTTTACTCTTAGATTTAACTAAGTGTCAGTTTCATCTATAGCAGTGCTGCCATCTGGTTGTAATGTGCTGCATTACTCGTACATGCCGATACTCAACTGCTTCTCCAGCCTCAAGTCATGCCTCATAGAGGATACAGTCTATTGTAACTATGACAGATGAAGTCTGACATTTGTGCCCAGGGAATGTGGGGTGAAGCTACTCTTTGTTTCACATAGTCACACCAAGCACATTACGTATGGCAAATACTAGTACTGTAAAACTTCATATTCTTTAGAGCTGAGTGCTTAATTTCTAATGCCAGACCACATGGTTTTACTGTACTGAAATAATGTCAAATATTTTTTTCATTCTCAGGTTAACAATTGTTGTAATCGCCAAAAGAATGACAATTCAAAATTGGAAGACAGACAGGCACAGCTCATGGCACGTGGACTGCCAAAGCAGAAACCGATTACAGGAGTCAAACATATAATACTTGTGGCTTCAGGGAAGGGTGGTGTTGGGAAGTCCACAACTGCAGGTGAGTTTTCTTTAAAAGAAGCAATATTAAAATTTCTGCCTCTTGAAGCCTCACATTTCTGAGCCCTTGAATGGTGGATTCTAATGTTAAGCATTAGTGTAGTGAAGCATATGGGTAATCTGTGTGCAAATGTTGGGGTTTGTCACTTCCTTTTAGGTTGCTTATCAAGGCTAGTATAGCCTACTCAAGTTGAATGCCCATACTGGCAGGAAATAGCAGTGGGAAGTGACAAATCATAGTTGTCAGATAAAATAAAGACCCTGTTTACTATGATAGCATTGCTTTTTCTTTTGTTAGTTAACCTCTCAGCAGCACTGAAGACTATTGAACCAAACAAAGGTGTAGGACTGCTTGACACAGATGTGTATGGCCCTTCTGTTCCACTTATGATGAACCTGCATGAAACTCCACTCCTAACAAAAGGTATGTTGCTTCATTTCTCCTGTTCCTGAGACACAGATACTTTCATATGTGCTGAAGCAGGAGGGAACACCAAGATAATACCTGAAGGATTCCAACATGGAAAGGAAGTGAAGAACGTGGTGTTCTGGGAAAATACTGCATACATCTTCTGGACATAATAATAGGTTGTGGGCCATGCCATGGCTCAGGCAGTTAGTCTCTGGCCTGCCACTGTGGAGGCTGGGTTTCAATCCCAGATCAGTCCATGCTGGATTTATAGTGGACAAGTTGGACTGGGGTAGAGTTTTCTCTGCATTAGTATCACTCTACCAATGCTTTGTGCTCATTCACTGATTTATCACTGATGCTATATTATCTTAGAAATTGACTACTCTGAAGATGGAGGCAGAAAATGAAGTGCAGCATACGCACATATAACCAAGTGCACATTCTTTATACACTTTATTAATATGTAAGCACATTATAGAAAATGCAATTGAGAAGTTTTCATTCATTTTCAGATAACATGATGATCCCTTTAGTCAATTATGGATTGCAGTGGTAAGTTGCTTCTTATATTAAGCAAGCCTCAGTTTATGATCCGTCAAATTGAAGGGTTAAGCACCAGAATGCAAAGCTGTCAGCTGTCATTAATTCCTTGAATTAAAAATAAAGTTTTGAAAAACACTGGACAGAAGATGCACACAGCGCTCTAAACACCTCCAGTACATCATCATCAATCCAATTACAGGCCTGAACAGGCCCTGAGGGTTCCAGGAGGTTGAGGCTCCCAGATTTCAAGACAATCGGCACATGAAGGTGGTAGGGTTGTCAGCCATACGCACCGGCCGCCTTTACCCCCCAGGAAATATTGCTGGTACTCATTTCTGTTAGAGGCTGAGTCGACCCCAGGGCCATAGTGCGGCTGGAAGGATTATGTCAATGAAAAATTTCAATGACACCATCGGGAATCAAACCCGTGACCCTCCGACTTGTAGCGCAGTGCCTCAACCAACTGCGCTACCGCGTGCCCCCAAACACCTCCAGTACTCATGTCAAATTTTATCACATTTGCAAGATTCAAGGTTGTCACTGTGGTGCTGCTGATGTGGCACTGTGAGCAGTTCACTGCATGTCAGGGGACTGTAGTAGTGCTCAGCCAGAACTGCAGAAAGTGGATAAAATGTATATTTTTTGATCTCACTATAATCAAAGTTTGGTGCACATTGAAAAATCACTAAAATCATTGACGAAACTAAAAACCCAGACATTAAAAATTTAATTTTAAATACATTTAACTGCATCACAAAGATCACCATGCTGACATTCTTGTTGTTAAGTGGTCTACACAAGCATAATGAGGAGCTGCATGATTTTTACTGCACACTAAATATTATTCAGGTGATAGAACAAGGAAGGTGCGATGGGCAGAGCATGTAGAACGCATGAAAGTGAAGAAATATCCACACAGGATCTTGGGGGGTGGGAACCTGGAAGAAAAGAGAGTGATTGGAAAGCCTAAGTATAGATGGCAGAATACTATCAAAATTGATCTTAAGAAGTAGAATGGGATTCAACTGGCTCGGGCTAGGGACAAGTTAGAACATGTGTTTACTCTAATGTCATAGTTGCCCTGACAAATAATAATCCAATAGGATATTTCTGCTGCAATGGCACTTGGTTCTTATCTTGGCCCATGAACTGAGCTTCTCTACATACTTCCAGCCAGACCTTAATGCCTTGAGCAGTGCAGGAGTACTGATGGAGATTTATGGTCTCAAGTTTACCCTCAAGCAGTACTGCTATCTCCTCATGACCAACCAGAGAAATGCAGCAGGATGATCTGCAAACTATCGGCTTCTTGTAGAAGCTTCTTCCACATATCTATGATGCTTTGCAATACACTTGTTCTTAGTTTTGTCCCATTATGTTCTGATGTCTTGCAGAGGTTGTGGAACTGCTGCCATTTCAGAAGGGAGTGCCACTGTGAGCATTCATTATTATTTTCTCCCTCTGTTTTTACTTTTGTCTTGCTTGTCTGTAGTATTTTTAAACATCTAGGATACCATAAAATGCCTATAATTTTGACAAAGAAAACTCGCTCTAGATGGTTGGAGAATACATTAAAAACTCACTGGTCAAATGGTTGAAGTGGCATGTGAACTGTCTTGCTCACATGTCATTCACTGGCACACAGTCTCTGAAGTTGATATATCAGAATTAAATATATTAAGCAGTGAGACAAATGTTATATCATGATTATGATCTTCCGGACATGATGCACTGTAGTCTACTAAAGAGGTGCCAATGTTTCAGAGAAATTTGGTACTTCCATCTGCACATTAGAACATGTTCCTCTGAACCACAAGACTGCAAAGTGTCACTTACCAGGTGATCATAATCTTGTCACCTATGGCTGCAAGAAACCAAGATGTCAGATGTTTGTGATTTCAGCATGTCAATGGGTTTCCTTGTGGATGAGAAGTCACCAGTTATATGGAGAGGTCTTATGGTAATGAGTGCAATTGAAAAGCTGCTGCGTCAAGTGGCATGGGATGCAGTCGACTACCTTGTGGTAGACACACCTCCTGGAACGGGGGACACTCACCTCTCTCTGGTACAGAATTTGCCATTGGCAGGTACAGAACACATTATTAGTACAATCTGTAAGTGAAGTATGCTGACAAAACACGTTATTAATTCTATCTGTAAGCGAAGCATACCAACAGAACACATTACTAGTGCCATCTGTAACTGAAGTGTGCCAGCAGAACACATAATTAGTGCCATCTGTAGCTGAAGTACGCCAGCAGAACGCGTAATTAGTGCCATCTGCAGCTGAAGTACGCCAGCAGAACATGTAATTAGTGCCATCTGTAGCTGAAGTATGCCAGCAGAACACATAATTAGTGCCATTTGTAACTAAGTGTGCCAGAACACATAATTAGTGCCATATGTAACTGAAGTGTGCCAGCAGAATATATAATTAGTGCCATCTGTAACTGAAGTGTGCCAGAAGAACATATAATTAGTGCCATATGTGACAAAGTGTGTCAGCAGAACACATAATTAGTGCCATCTGTAATTGAAGTATGCCAACAGAACACATTATTAATATCATTTCCAACTGAAGTATGCCACCTTACCCAGCACTAACCATTCTGACAGTCCTTCCTTATATTTTCTTTTTTGAATGTTACACTAAATTACCTGTTAATTAACTTGCTACAGTTTTATTGCTTACACAAATCTCTTCATTAGCAAAGTTTTTAGGCATTCTTTACGAAGTAAAAAAAGAATGTTCTATGTGGTACCATGTCTGTCTGTCTGTCAGTGACTGCACCATTTTCAAGATTTTCATGAAATTTACTATACAAGTTCTGATGGCTCTAAGGAGGGACAGAGGGCATAGTTATAAAGAGTGGCTGCAATAAATAAATGAGCTGTAAATAACAATGCTATCACTGTCACTATTTGTTGTTGTGTTCAGGTGTTGTGCTGGTAACAACACCCCAGGCTGCAGCACTGGAAGTAGCTAGGAGAGGTGCCATCATGTTCCAGAGACTGAAGGTGCCCATTATAGGAGTTGTCCAGAACATGAACACAATTGTGTGCCAAAAATGTCAGCATTCTATGTCTCTTCATGGCTGTGGTACTGAAGTACTTGCTTCTGAACTAGGTAATGATGACATTTGGTTCGAACATTATGCACCGTTATGAGTGATCAGGGCATACAAATGTTATGACACAATTTGTCTGATTTTGACATACAAATGCTATCACAAAATTTCTTCTGCTGTCATAGATTATGTTCCATTGCTTATTCTGATTCAGAATTAACCAAACATTCTGGTCAAGTGCCAGCATGCCCGGCATGTATTTTAGAAGTCCTGGGTTCAAATCTGATCCTACAGACTCTGGCTGTCCTTACTGAAGTGTCTGCAGTAGCTGTTCTGTTTGCAGGTATTGAGTTGTTACAAGACATACCATTGGATACTGCAATAACAGAAACAACAGATAGTGGAAAGCCAATAGTCGTAGCACTACCAAACAGCTCTCAGGTAAAGAAAATTAATTTTAGTCAGGCAGAAGTTGTCTCTCTGCCTGCCATGAGGACACGTGGTGCAGCGGAAGGTTCAGCTGCATGCCCAGGACCACTGGTGCTATAACCAGTCACAAGTCCACCCCTCCCTACAGTCCCAACCTCCCATATGTGGTGCTATAACCAGTCACAAGTCCATCCCTCCCTACAGTCCCAACCTCCCATATGTGGTGCTATAACCAGTCACAAGTCCATCCCTCCCTACAGTCCCAACCTCCCATATGTGGTGCTGTA
>Ga0268261_10002076_pt1 | contig 14249 bp, 12 predicted proteins | sample TergutNc150P1_FD_190353 | JGI IMG/M metagenome (GOLD analysis project Ga0268261, IMG submission 190353) | Nasutitermes corniger P1 segment gut microbial community from laboratory colony in Florida, USA - Nc150 P1 (SPAdes) (version 2) | ecosystem: Host-associated > Arthropoda: Insects >... | reverse complement strand
ATTAACTAAATTTTCCCCAATAAAATAGAAGATTTATTCAATAAGAGTGATGAAGTGAAGGAAAAATATTCTTTTTTCCATTTTTTTCCGTTCGTAAATCAGCCGTGATTGGTTCCATGCTCCAGTAGATGATTAGAGGTATATCGAGTAAAACTTTGTTAAAACCGACTAAAAATAGAAAAATTACCACGGGCGCGCCGGAAATGGGCGCGCCGGAAATGGGCAAATAAAAAATGCGCTCCGCGCATTTTTTATTTGCCTTTTTTGATGCCTCATTCCATTCTTAGGAAAAGGACTGAGCATGTATGCCAAAAAAACTGTCATATACACAGATTCAAGATAATCTGATGGATTTAATGAACAACCTGATTGAAGAGAATTTTATTTTTACGATATTGGAACTCTATGGTTTTCCAAAGGCTACCATTCGGCGGGAACAAAAGAATGGCCATAAAGTGGTGAAGGTGAAGAAGCAGCTGCATTATCAGCAAGTGGAAGCCGGGAGTTCCACTGTCGCAGAAGTGGCGAGGATTGAAGCTGAGCTGTTAGATGAAAAGTCCAAACCACGTTTTATTGTGGCGACTGACTTTCATGAAATCTCGGCGAAGGATACTAAAACAGGGGATACGTTAAGCGTCCCATTTATGGAGTTTCCAGGGCGGGCGGACTTTTTCTTGCCATGGACGGGTGTGGAACGGACGGATTATAGTCAGGAAACGCAAGCAGATATAAATGCTTCCTTGCGCTTTACACGGCTATATGATGAAATCATTAAACAGAACCACGGCATTGAGCCCCACGCCCTGAATGTGTTTTTGATACGGTTGCTGTTCATGCTTTTTTCCGAGGATTCAGGGATTATGGAGAAAGGGATTTTTACCCAAGCCATCAAAACCCGGACTGTCGAGGATGGGAGCAATTTGAATGCCGTCATCAAAGACATTTTCGAAGTGTTGGATGTGCCTGCAAGCCAGCGTTCCAATGAAGTGGAGTGGTTGCAGCATTTTCCGTATGTCAATGGTAAATTGTTTAGGGAGCCCCATACCGACATGGTGTTTGATAAGACGGTCCGCAAGCTGATTTTGGAAGCGGGGGAGCTGCTTAAATGGGAGGAAATCAATCCGGATATTTTGGGTTCCATGATTCAGAATGTGGCGAACGGGGAGCAACGGGCGAGCCAGGGGATGCATTATACCAGTGTCCCGGATATTATGAAACTGATTGGGCCATTGTTTTTGGATGGGGTGACCGAGGTGTATAGAAATATTTCGGATAAATTTACTGAAAATGAAAGCAAGGATATTCAAGAAGAAACCCGGCGGGGCAACCGGAAGAAATACGTTGAGGAATTGAAAGGGTTGAGGGAGCGTTTATCAAAAATTAAGTTTTTAGATCCTGCCTGTGGCTCAGGGAATTTTTTGATTATCAGCTACAAAGAGCTTCGCCGATTGGAAATCAAAATTCTCAAATTGATTGCTGACATTGAGAATAACATCCAACGGGATTTGTTTGAAAAATCGGTGATTCCATTGAGCCACTTTTTCGGGATTGAAATTGAAAATTTTGCCCATGAGGTGGCACGCTTATCGTTATGGATTGCCGAGCACCAGATGAACCTTGAAATGATGGAAACTTTAGCGTGCCATGCGCCAGCGTTGTTGCCACTTCGGGATGAAGGGAACATTGTGAATGCCAATGCGTTGAGGGTGGATTGGCATGATGTATTTGATATTTCAGAGTCAGAGGAAGCTTATATCCTGGGGAATCCTCCTTATTTAGGTTCTAGAAATCAGTCTGAGGAGCAAAAAAATGAATTAGAACTTGTATTAAAAAATAATGCTATTAGTCGAAAAGTCGATTATATTACGGGTTGGATTTTTAAGGGAGCAGAAATGCTAGTCGAAAAAAACTTAAAATTAGCATTTGTAACAACAAATTCAATATTTCAAGGTGAGCAAGTATCTTTAATTTGGGAAACTATTTTGAAAAAAGACATTGCAATTGAATTTGCCTATACCTCCTTTAAATGGCGCAATAATGCAAAAAATAATGCGGGTGTTACAGTTGCTATTATAGGATTAGCCAGTATGCGGAACATATCAACAAATTTAAAAATAATTGATGAAAATTTGAATGAAATACAGGTTAGCAAAATAACACCATATTTGACAGAAGGTAACACTGTATTTGTAAACAAATCTAGAAAGAACAAATCAATGCCTTATCTGATTCAGAAGGGAAATGCCGAATATGCTGACAATCAACTTAGCTTATCGAGAGAAGAGGCTGTTGCATACAAAGAAAAATTTCCAGATTCAGCTAAGTTTATTCGGAAATTTATTGACAGTAAAGATTTGTTAAATTCGACACATAAATATGTTTTATGGATTGAAGATAAGGACGTTGATTATGCAAAAGAATTTAGTTACATAAATAGTCGACTACAAAAGATAAAAGAATTTCGCAGCAAAAGCAAGAGAGCTGGCACAAAAAGACTTGCAGATACTCCTTGGAAGTTCGGGGAAGTCAGGTGGAAAAATCAAGAGGCGGTTGTACTTCCAGTCATTTCTTCTGAAGGTAGAGATTACCTTTCTGCTACATTCGTAGATAAAGATACAATCCCGAGTTATGCCACTTTTGTAATTTATGATGCCCCACTTTGGGTACTGGGATTAATTTCTTCAAAAATACACATGGTCTGGCTCCGCTCGATTGGGGGCAAACTAAAGACCGACTACCGTTATTCAGCGGGATTAGTCTACAACACCTTCCCAGTCCCGCCACTTTCCACCCAACGTAAAAATATGATGGAAGAACAAATCCTAGAAATACTGGATTTACGGGAAGAAATCGGGGGCACGCTAGCGGAGCTATACAACAACAGCACCATGCCGGCAGAGCTGCGTGAAGCCCACGAGAAGTTAGACCAAATTGTAGAGCGTGCTTATCAGGACCGTCCGTTTACCAACGATAATGAGCGTTTGAGCAAGCTGTTGAACATGTACCAAGATATGACGAAGGGGGAATAAAGATGGCAGTGGATAATTTGTTTGAAATCAATTATGAATCACGAGGGACGAGCGTGAATACCAATGAATATGGGATGCGGGAAATGCAGGCGAGGGTTTATGAAAAGCGGCATAGCCAGTACCTTTTAGTGAAGTCGCCCCCTGCTTCTGGGAAGTCAAGGGCATTGATGTTTACTGCCCTTCATAAGCTGAATGAGCAGGGGATTAAAAAGGTCATTATTGCGGTCCCGGAAACCTCCATTGGGAAGTCATTTAAAAATACCCAGTTGAAAAAGCATGGCTACTACTGGGATTGGCAGGTGAAAGATTCCAACAACCTGACCAAATGCGGGACGGACAAGAGCAAGGTCAAGCAATTCGTTGCCTTTATGAAGTCGGATAACCCAGAAGATAATGTCCTTTTATGCACGCAGGCGACCCTACGGTTTGCTTATGCCGAACTTGACGATAGCGACTTTGAAGATACCCTGTTGGCGATTGATGAGTTCCATCATGTGTCAAAAGACGAGAACTCCGTTTTAGGGAATGCCTTGCGAAACATTATGAAAAATTCCAATGCCCATATCTTTGCCATGACGGGTTCTTACTTTCGGGGAGATAGCGTCCCGATTTTAGACCCCGCCGATGAGCAGAAATTTGACCGGGTGACTTATACGTATTACGAACAGCTAGAGGGCTATGAGTATTTGAAAAGTTTTGCCATGGGGTATAGCTTTTATACTGACAAGTATACGGATGCGCTGGATGAGGTCATCCCCGAATTTATAAACAAGAAAACGATTATCCATATCCCCAATGTTAATTCAATGGAGTCAACTAAGGAAAAAGAATTGGAAGTGGACGCTATTTTTGATGCGTTGGGTGACTGGCTAGAAAAGGATAGCAATGGCATCAACCATATCCGAACTGCTGACGGAAAAATCTTATTGGTGGCGGATTTGGTCCGTACAGAAGGGCGGGAAGTGGTCAAGGATTATTTGGCGAACATGTCAAAGCTAGAGGATTTGGATATGATTATTGCATTGGGGATGGCTAAAAGGGCTTTGACTGGCCTTATGCGGAGTATGCCCTGACCATTGGTTACCGCAATTCCTTGACGGAAATCGTTCAAATCATCGGACGGGTGACGAGGGATAGTGCTAATAAAACTCATGCCCAATTTACCAATTTAATCGCCCAACCCAATGCACAGGATGACGAAGTGGAGTATGCTGTCAATAATGTGATGAAAGCTATTACGGCTAGTTTACTTATGGAGAATGTGCTGGCTCCTAATTTTAAATTCCGCCGCAAGGATAATGACGGGCAAAAATCATCAGGAACAGATATTTTTGTCAAAGGGCTTGCTGAACCCTCCACCGCCCGTAGCAAGCAGATTATTGAGCAGGATATGACGGAATTAAAGGCGAGCATTTTACAAGATGGCTTGATTCAAGGGGCGATTTCAACGGGAACGGACGCAAAGGTCATCAATAAGCAGTTAATCCCGAGGGTTATTGCCACCATCTATCCGGACCTTTCCAATCAAGAGGCAGAAGAGGTTTGCCAGCATGTTGTCGCAGATATGAATTTGACTTATGCGGAGCGGGATATAGAAAATAACCAGTTGCTGAAAATGGCAGACAAGTTCATCAATATTGACGAGTTGAACATCGACTTGATTTACTCGGTCAATCCATTCCAACGGGCCTATGAAATCGTTTCGAAAAACATCGACTCCGAAACGTTGCGGATTATCTCTAAAGCATTTGACGGGAAAAAATATGACTTTTCCGAAGAGGAACTGAAATTGTTGTATCCCCAGATTAAGAGATTCCAAGCTGTTAAAGGAAGAAAACCCGACAAGGCTTCTGGTGATGAGGAAGAAAAGCGGTTGGCATTCGCCTTAGCGAGACTCGCCCACCTGGCACAGCAGAAGGGACGGGAGAGCCGTGGATAACTTTCAGTCGCTAGATGATATTTTTGCTGATGAGGACTTTGCCGACTTAGTGAAGGATGTGCTTCCTAAAAAAGTGGAGCTGGTCGATAAGGAAGTGGAGGACTTTTTGGAAATCCTGGAGTGGGCTAAGGCAAATGGCGGGAAAGAACCGGAAAAAAGCCGTGATATGAAAGAGCGGAAGTTAGCTGCACGGTTGAAGGGAATCAGGGCAAAAGCGGAGCGGTCAGCGAAACTTAAACCTTACGATGAATTGAACTGGTTGGAAGGGGTAGAGGAGCAACCAGAACCAGATGTGGAGCTGTCATTTGATGAGATATTGGATGACCCGATGTTTTTAACCAACGAGAAGGAATCTTCGTTATTTGATGTTTCCCGCTATAAGCGCACCATTGATTCGAGGGATAAGATGTCGGTACGCAAACGGGTGAATGCTGATTTTTCTGTGTTTAATGCACAGTTTAAGCAAGTACATGCGGAAATTGCTTCGGGTGAACGGAAGTTGGTGAATTTCGAGGGGAATTTAATCCAAAGCGGGAGTTACTACGTTTATAACGGGGTGATGGTGTATGTCCATAAGATTTACCATCCCGGCACTAAGCAGGAAGTGGGTTCCAGCGATAAGAAGAGAATCTACAAAGTCCATGTGGTTTATGAAAACGGGACTGAAAATAAGAACATGTGGGCGGAAAGCCTGATTACTTCCCTTTATGATAATTCCAGGCATGGGAAAATCGTGACAGAGCCCGAAAGCGAAACGACGGATATTTTTAAAAGTACGGGTTATGTGTATGTGGTCAAATATGCCGGGGAGGACCGGCAGCTATCGAACCTTCACAACCTTTATAAAATCGGCTATGCCAAGGATGTGAAAAGAAGGCTGGCCAATACCTCGAATGAAGCCACTTATTTATTTGCGCCTGTGAAGTTGATTGCGAAGTTTGATGTTCAAAACCTCAGTGCCAAAAAGGTTGAGAAATACCTTCACCACGTTTTTGAGGATTGCCGCTTACAGGTAGATATGACGGCTCCTAACGGTAAGAAAATAGACGCTACGGAATGGTATGTGATGGAGTTTGAGAGGATAGAAGAGGAGATAAACCGGATGGTTACTAGTTTGTTGGTAGGGTAATGGCTAGGTTTTTCAGGCAGGTTTCAAAAAAGAAAAGGGTGTGGTATAATAAAGGTCAGAATGCACGTTTTTGGTGCGGTTTGGCCTTTATTTTTGAGTGGAGGTGGGAAATATGCGGAAATTCAATACCACGGGGCTTTGTATGCCTGATGAGGATTATATGGTTGACATTACCGGTAAGTTGGAAAAAATCAAGGAGCTTGTGCAGGAGAAGTCCTATTTTGCTATTAACCGGGGGCGGCAGTATGGGAAAACGACGACATTGGTTCATTTACAGGGGTTTCTTGAAGGGGAATACATAGTGATTTCCCTAAGTTTTGAGGGGCTGGGGGAAGAGAGCTTTGCTGATTCGGAAAATTTTTGCCAGGAATTTTTAAAACTGGCAACCTCCGCACTTCGTTTTAGCAACGCCGATCCGGAATATCTTAAAAGGTGGTTGAACCCAGAAGTTAAGGATTTTGAAGGGTTGAGCAGGCACATATCTGAATTATGCGAAGGAATGAAAGTAGTGCTCATCATTGATGAAGTGGATAAAATCACCAATAATAATGTATTCCTCAATTTCCTGAGTATGCTAAGGCATAAATTCCTTGCCCGTAAATCAAGGAAGGATACTACTTTTCATAGTGTCATTTTAGCGGGGGTCTATGACGTTAAAAATATCAAATTCAAGTTGCTCAATGAAGGCAAGTACGAGAAACAGGAATGGGAGCATAAAATCCAAAATTCTCCTTGGAATATTGCCGTGGACTTTAATGTGGAGATGTCTTTTAACCCTGATGAGATAGCTACGATGTTAGTTGAATACGAAGGGGATTATCGCACGGGCATGGATGTTTCCCTAATTTCCAGTGCCATTTATGAGTATAGCAAAGGGTATCCGTATTTTGTTTCCCGGATTTGCCAGCACATCCACGGGCATTTGAACCAGGAATGGACGGCCCTCGGAGTCAAAAAAGCGGTGGGCATTATCCTAAAAGAGGACAACGAGCTGTTTAAGGATATGTCAAAAAACATGGAATCCCATCAGCCACTGTACGAGTTATTATATGGCGTCTTGGTGCTAGGACGCAGGATTGAGTTTAATTATGATGTGCCAACCGTTAAAATGGCTGCCATGTATGGTTACATCCAGTCGGGGATAGAGGTTTCATATGTTAAAGTCGCCAATCCAATTTTTGAAATGCGTTTGCTGAATTATTTTGTCACGAAAGATTTGCTGGAAAAGCCTCCTGTCCTTTCAAATGTCTTAGCCAGTGAAATTGTTCAGGGAGGAAAATTTAACATGCAACTTTGCCTTGAAAAATTCGGTGATTTCTTCAACCGGGAAATCTTCCCTACCAAGGATAAGAAATTATTGGAGTTGCAATACCGCTTATCCTTCATGTCTTATTTGAAGCCACTTTTGAATGGGAGTGGTTTCATGCATCCTGAATCCCAATTAGCAGATGAGCGGCGGATGGATTTGGTGGTTGATTTTGGGCAGGAGCAATTCATCATCGAATTGAAGCGGGTATTTTCTGAAAAAGATAGGGTAGACGCTTTTACCCAACTCATGGGATACATGGAATTGAAAGGGGCGATGGTGGGCTATTTGCTGACATTTGATTTCAGGCAAAAAGCGGCTCCTAAATCACAGTGGCATGACATGAATGGACGGAAAATCCTAGAAGTGAATATATAAACCAAACACTCGTCCATAAGGTAGCTTCCAAGAAAGTACAATCTGTGGTATAATAAAGGTCAGGCTGAACAGGGTTTAGGTTCAGGCTGACCTTTATTTTCAGGAGGATAAAAAAATGTTCGCATATTTAAAAGGTACCATCGCGGCGGGCGGCAAGGATTACATCGTCGTCGACGTGCGGGATGTTGGCTATAAAGTGTTCACCCCCAACCCTTACGAGTTCAAAAAAGGGGATTCCCAGCAACTTTTTACCTATCAGGTGGTGTCGGAAAACGAACAGTCACTCTATGGATTTTCCACCGCCGAGGAGCACGACTTATTCGTCAGCCTAATTAGCGCCAGAGGGATCGGCCCCCGGACGGCATGTGCAATTTTGGCAATGAAAGATTTCTCAGGGCTACGAAGCGCCATCGAAAATGGCGATGCTAAATACCTCACTAAGTTTCCTAAAATTGGCTTGAAAACGGCCCAACAAATTATATTGGACTTGAAAGGGAAGCTAGTCATCCCGGACATGCCGTTATTTGCCAACAACAGCCTGATGGAAGCCGTGGAAGCGTTGCAGGCCCTCGGGTACAGCGACAAAGAACTCATCAAAATCAAAAAAGCATTCAAAGACACAGACGCAACAGTTGATGAAATCATTAAAAAGGGTCTGCAACTAATGATGAACTAGGATGCGTACGACGCTCGTTTGCGGAATCCGAAATTTCGGAAGTCAGGCGGATGGGATGCTTTTCCCCATTGGACTGACTGGAGAAATTATCGGATGTAGCAGCGTCGGAAGCTCGACTGTGAAAGGAGGAACTTATGGAAGAACGGATTTTAACACCGGACGAGCTGTATGAGGATGAATCCCAGCTAAGCTTGCGCCCGGAATATTTAAGCCAGTACATCGGGCAGACCGATGTGAAAGAAAACCTGCGGATTTTTATCGAAGCGGCCAAGTCCCGCAATGAAAGCCTGGATCATGTTCTCTTATTCGGGCCTCCAGGGCTGGGGAAAACGACCCTGGCGACTATTATTGCCAATGAGATGGGGTCTAACATCAAGACCACATCCGGGCCCATGATTGAACGAAGCGGGGATTTGGCAGCCATCCTTTCGGTGCTCCAACCGGGGGATGTCCTGTTCATTGATGAAATCCACCGCCTGCCCAAGCCCATCGAAGAGGTGCTTTATTCCGCCATGGAAGACTACGTTTTGGACATTGTAGTGGGCAAGGAAGATGCCGTCCGCTCCATCCGGGTGGATTTGGCACCCTTCACCTTGGTGGGGGCAACTACCCGTGCGGGGGATTTATCCGCTCCCCTGCGTGACCGCTTTGGGGTGCTCAACCGCTTGGAATACTATACTTTGGAACAGCTTACTTTAATTGTGAAGCGTACCGCTCAAGTCTATGACATGGAAATCGAGGACCAGGCAGCCGTGGAACTTGCCCGCCGCTCCCGGGGGACACCGAGGATTGCCAACCGCCTTTTTAGGCGGGTGCGGGACTATGCCCAGGTCATGGGTGATGGCACCATTACCCAAGAAATCGCCAAATTGGCGCTGGACCGGCTGAACATCGACGAGCTGGGCCTTGACTATGTGGACCACAAATTTTTGCGGGGAATCATCGAACGTTTCGGTGGCGGCCCATGCGGTTTGGAAGCCGTCTCCGCCTCCATCGCCGAAGAACCCCAAACCCTCTTGGATGTCTATGAGCCATACCTCTTGCAACTGGGGTTTATTAAAAGAACTCCGAGGGGAAGGGTGATTACGCCTGAGGCTTGCGAGCATTTGGGGGTTAAGTACCCGTTGTAAATAAAATTAACACCATTAGATGCCATATCCCTTTCGTATCTTATCTCCATCCAAATAAAATTGATTTGTTCATTGTCCTGGCATATAATAGTAGTAAATACTCATGAGGTGATAATATGGAAGCAATTTGGACGAACTTAGAACATTATCCTTATACGGTCATGAATGAAATGGAAACTACTTATACACCTGTTGTTGAGGTCGGCTTTGAGGATGTTTCCTTTGTGGAAATGACTATGATGGAAGGAAAGAGGTTAGTGGTCAAATTACCGGATTACAAAATTGTGGAGGACAGGGGATTTAACATGGAAGAAAAGGCCTTTGCCCTAAACTATGTCACCCGCCACGGTATACTTATCTGGGACTTAGCCCGTTCGGGTGGTTTTAATGCCTAATTTTGAAAGCTTATTCGGTCTTGATGTCTGGTTTTCCACAAAAGAGGGAAACCCCTTAGAGCCGATTCATGTGCATATAGGCAGAAGAAAAGGAACCATCTCAAGTAAATTTTGGATTACCGAAGACGGCATCGAACTTTCCCATAACAAAATGAAACTTAACAACAAACAGATTAAAGCCATCATGCGTTCCTTGCAAATCGACCGGAGTTTAATTATCAACCAATGGAAGCAAACTTTTGATGGGGAAATATCATTTTACAAATAAGGCAGCCAATGTTGAGGCTGCTTTTTTTAGATTATGCTAAAACCCATCATATTCCTCGGAACGGTAAAATAGAATAGGACAGGGCATGAATGCCTGATTGGAGTGATTGACCATGAAAACTGAGTCCCTTGACCCGATGTATTATTTGGAATCGGCCCCTGTCCCGAAAGCCATCCGGCACATGGCAGTGCCTATGGTCTTGGCCATGGTTGCCAACATGATTTACAACGTGACGGACGCTTACTTCATCGGCAGGTTGCAAGATACCTCCGCCATGGCGGCCATCACTTTGGCACTCCCGTTCACCACGGTCATCATGGCGCTGGGGGATTTGTTCGGCACCGGGGGGAGCACTTACCTTTCCCGCTTGCTGGGCGAAAAAGACGTTGACGGGGTGAAACACGCTTCCTCTGTGAACTTTTATTTGTGCCTGATTTTTGGAGGCTTGTTTGCCCTCCTCTCCCTCTTTTTCATGAATCCCATCCTTCACTTGCTTGGCGCCACCGGGGAAACGGCTGCCCCCACCCGGGATTATTTGCTGCCCTTTATAGTAGGTGCGCCCTTCATGGTCGCCAATTTCACCCTGGGGCAAACGGTTCGTGGGGAAGGGGCGGCGAAGGAATCCATGATGGGGATGCTCCTTAGCGTCGCCCTCAACATTGTTTTGGACCCGCTTTTAATCTTCACTTTTGGGATGGGGCTTGAAGGGGCTGCCTTGGCGACGGTGCTTGGCAATTTAGGGGCTGTGGCTTATTATAGCTGGTACCTCCATAAAAAAAGCCCGGCTCAAAGTGTCTCTATCCGCGACTTCAAACCAACGAAAGCGATTTTTAGCAATATTTTCAAAATCGGCATTTCAGCATTTCTCCTCGCTTGTTTCATGACCGTTTCCTCCCTGTTGTTCAACCAGTTTTCCATGGCTTACGGCGACCATGTGGTGGCGGCTTTCGGGATTGCCTTTCGCCTGTGCCAGATTTCCGACTTTGTGGGCATGGGGCTGTACATGGGCGTCGTGCCCCTCATCGCCTTCTCCTATGCGGGGGGTGCCAGCGGGCGGCTGATGGCAGTCCTGAAAACGACGGCGGTTTATTTGGTAGGGCTTACTGTGGGAATTGCTGCTGTGATTTTCATTTTTCGGAACGTGCTATTGGGGGCATTCAGCTCCGATAGGGAAGTGCTTTTCGTGGGGCGGGAAATGCTGACCGCGCTGCTAGTGGCAACCCTCTTTGCGGGGCTGTCCGGCCTGTTGACCAGCATGTTCCAGGCCTTTGGGCAAGGGATGGAATCGGGCATTATGTCCCTGTTTCGGGGCATCGCCATGATTCCCATCCTACTCATCGGCAGCCATTATTTCGGTTTGGCGGGCATTATTTGGGCCATGCCAACCTCGGATTTCTTGGCGACGGTGGTGGGGCTCGTCATCTGGCTGGCAACCAAGTCGAAAATCATGGCAGTACCGGTTGGGGAGCGGGAGGCTTTCGAACAGTAAAAAGGGGCAAAACGACGAAATTGCGTGTCGTTTTGCCCCTTTTCAACTTTTAACGTGCAATATCCAAGCGGATGTCTACGGTTTCATCCCTGTAATTGCTGAAGGTCAGGTGATATTCCCCATCGCCTTCGAACTTGACAACGATGAAGGAGTCAAGGCTTTCCCCTGGCGGGATGTAATCGTAACTGGACAGGCTGCCTTCAAACAGGTGGTCCATGGTCACGTTGATTTCCCCTTCAGGGCCATAAGTCGCCCAGAAAAACCCGGTGATGGCTTCATTTTCATCATCCAAGTTGGTGATAACCACCGGCAACTTGAAGGCTTCTTCGCCGTCAGCCTCCACCCAGGTGACATCGCTTCCTAAAGAGATGGCCTTCGTTTCAAATTCAGCCGTGTCGCCGAAGCTGTAATGCTCGGTTTCAATAGGTGCCTGGTTGCAGCCAACAAGGGCCGCCAAGGCGGTTAATGTGATTGAAGCTGAAGCTATCCATTTTTTCATTCGATTGGTCTCCTCTTTTAAAAAAAATTCCTTCTGATGGATTGACCCAAATCTCATAGAAGCACTATAAGTTTACCAAACCCCACCTGTCGAAATGGTGGCTTTCAAGGAAAAATCCCGAAGTCGCCAAATTGCCGGCAGCGGGGCGTTTCGAATAAGGGATGAATTTAGCATATCTCCCCACCAATTTGGCCCTGGTTGTAGATTCTGTAAATTTTTGGCATACGATCTAGGAAACGAAGGAGGAGCCACCATGAAAAAAAACAGGTTGCCCATTTTCGCCCTCTACTTCGATTTCTTGCCGCTAATCTTAATCGGTCTTGTGAATTTAGTCGACTATACAAATCCAATTTACGATATCTTAGTGACCTTCGCTATTTTCTCCATTATATTTGCCCCACTTACTGCCATTATCATCGGGGTTGTCTGCCTGGTACGGGGAAGGTGGGTCTACAGCACCCTCGGATTGTGGATAGCTGGAATTGCCATCGCCCTACCTATCGCCGCGGTTATCACCATCATGAGGACAAAATGCTCCAAATTTGTTCCCTTAGCCATGTTAAAAGCACTGGTTGTACGACAAAAGGGAGCTCAAGTGGCTCCCTTTTGTCGCGTGTTTGAATCTTTTTTTGAGGATAATCTGCGTCAGCCCCGAAAAAGAGGCTCTATTTGTTTTTTTCCTGTCTACGTGACTGGGAGTAGTTCAATTTTTGTGAAAAATCTGGATTTTACTGGGCTGGGCCTTCATTTACCCAGACACCTGCTACGTTATTGGAAATTGGGTTGTTGTTGCGGGTCCACCACTGCGCACGGAAAATATTCCCGTTATGCCAAACGCGGTTTCCAGCGACAAATGTTCCCCCAGCTGTCCAAGTCGGGTGTGATGTCGTATTCCCTACTGGTTGAGTAGGTGCTGCTGGTGCTGCTGGTGCTGGTGCTGCTGGTGCTGGTGCCGGTGCTGCTGGTGCTGGTGCTGCTGGTGCTGGTGCCGGTGCTGCTGGTGCTGCCGGTGCTGCTGGTGCTGCTGGTGCTGCCGGTACTGCTCCAATACGGGTCCACACGTCCGCAATGTTATTCGTCAATGGGTTATTGTTGTTCGTCCACCAACGAGCTTGCCAAATGTAGCCACCGTGCAGGACACGCTCTCCAGTAGTGAATGGGCGTGCGCTTGTCCAAGCTGGGTATGAAACTGCTGGGGCTTCTGGCTGTACGGGTACCACTACCTCCGGCAATACTATTTCTGGCTGTACTGGCTCTACGATGACCGGGACTTCGACAATTGGTGATTCCGTAATGTTGATTAGCCAACGTTGGTTGGCACCATTGTGTCCTGTCCAGGTGATGATTTGCGTCCCATCTGCTGTTGTGTTCCCACCGCTGACATCCATGAAGCGCTGTGTTGCATTGTTGCGAAGCCTTGCCCTTCCGTCCGCATAGTCCACCAAATTCCATAGGGAGTTGGCTGAGGACTGGTCAGTCAGCGCCACCGCCTGAGATTGCTCCGTCAAGAAACGGCCATCTTCCACGCTTTGAATCAGGTAGCTGCTACCACTTCGGATAAAACGGAAAGTCTGGCGCTCGATGCTTTGTCCGAGGCCTAGCTCGATGCGGTTGCCTACTGCGGCCATAGGGGTTGCCCCATTCATCGCTGTCATCAACTGCACATATTGTTGATCCAAGGCTGGTGCTTGTTGAGCTGGAGCTGGTTGGGCTGGAGCTTCTGGTTGCACGGGTACCACTACCTCCGGCAATACTACTTCTGGCAATACCGCTTCTGGCTGTACTGGCTCTACGATGACCGGGACTTCGACAATTGGTGATTCCGTAATGTTGATAAGCCAACGTTGGTTAGGGCCATTGTTTCCTGTCCATGTGATGATTTGTGTCCCATCTGCTGTTGTGTTCCCACCGCTGACATCCATGAAGCGCTGTGTTGCATTGTTGCGAAGCCTTGCCCTTCCGTCCGCATAGTCCACCAAATTCCATAGGGAGTTGGCTGAGGACTGGTCAG
>Ga0268261_10002075_pt1 | contig 14256 bp, 1 predicted proteins | sample TergutNc150P1_FD_190353 | JGI IMG/M metagenome (GOLD analysis project Ga0268261, IMG submission 190353) | Nasutitermes corniger P1 segment gut microbial community from laboratory colony in Florida, USA - Nc150 P1 (SPAdes) (version 2) | ecosystem: Host-associated > Arthropoda: Insects > Digestive... | reverse complement strand
GATACTATTCTGTGGTGTACAAAAAACCCTGTTCCCAACTGATGATTTTCATTTCCTTTCCCATAGAAAAAACTATAATCCCCTGCTTTTACTGTGCCCTCTTTGTCCCACCTCACCTCCTGCACCACCACTAAATCCAATTTATATCTAGCCAATTCCCTGGCCGCTGCCATAAGTGACCCTGCCCTATACAGGCTCCTAACATTCCAAGTACCTAGCAACATATCCCTCTTTCGTTTATTACTGACAATAAGACATAATTAAATCTACAAAGAAGGTTTTAATACTGTATCATTCAACTCTCAATTTGGCTTTTTCTGTCTCGTCTTCCTGCGCGGTGTAACTGAAGACTGAAGAGAATTTAATGTTTAGCAGTTTTTTGAGAACACACTGGAATATTACTGAAATGTGCTACTTTTGTTAATATTAAAGGGAAATTACTTCCTTTATTATTTGTGGACCTTTGTGTATGTAACAAATATATCAAACAACGTTGGATACTTACATCAATAATTGGCCTCAAAGTGCCAGTTATATTCCATAATCTTCTAGCAGTTTCATACAGATTTCACTACTAAAATTTCATATCCACTTCACATTTCTTTTAAGCCACTATTTTCAACTCAGTTCTCACACCACATTATTTCTAATGTGTTCGATCAGCCTTTCCACATTGGAGCTATGTTTCAATATCACAACTTTGATCTGTTTTGTCTGTCGTGTCACGCATGAATTAGGTATAATTTTTTGGAATTAAAACTTTTAACACAACACCTATTTCGATATGTACTCACAGTTGTCACGTGAAGTGTCAGCACGACATGTGCACGCACGAAAGTCAAAGCACAGTGGGACAGAAGTAATGTCCAATTGATTTCATTCAATTCAGTATAATTTAGCAGATAGTTAAATACATTTAATTCTAAAAGACTTGTTTTTTCTATTATCAAAATTGATATAGTAAAGAAAGAATTTTTAATTTGCTGAACGGAATGTAATAGAAGTGTAATAATTTATGTCCATTTCATCATATTGTCTTTCACATCTCATTCAGACCTAGATCTCCAGACGTGTTTTTACAATATACTTTGTACTTTTATCAACAAAGTTATATATATATATATATATATATATATATATATATATATATATATATATGTTTTCCAACAAACACCAACCCAACCACTTCTTTTTCGTTTCGTCCGCAGACAATTCACCGCAACAAATCGCTAAATATTTTGCGGTATACCAGAACCTCCGCTTTCAAAAGACCTTTATTTAGCCTTTTGTCACCGGAGTTTTACATTTAACTTTTAGCACACTCTGTATGTAAAATGTGAATAATACAGGAACCAAAAACGTAGCATTATGAAATAAACGGCATTTTGAAGAGGAAAAGAGAGAGTGTGCAGCATGTTTTAATACTCAGTACATATATTTTCTAAAATAATATTTAAAATGCAACAACTGGAGGGTAAAGATAAACCCGTCCTATATATAGGACGCACGGCTCTTGAAGGTTAAATATAGTATAGTGGCTTTGAAGTATGTAAGTCCGTGGATCATCATACTATTCAAATAAATCACCATTTAAATGCAACAATTTCTCCAGTTTGTTATCCAGACGTTTATTTACAGCTCATCATGTTTCGGGCGTCCTCATGCCAATCATCAGGAGGTCAACAACTGCCGTAGCAGCCTCTGGTTTTACTTTCGGGACGTAGTGACAGCAGTGTTGTTGCTCGTGGTCGGGCCGACAGGCACATATAATTTGATAGATTGTATGAGGTTTGTAAAAGAATACACAGTTACATCAGCTGCATGTAATTCTAAAATCTATTTTGATATATGTGCCTCTCCACTATAAAGTGAGCCATTCTAATTCACCAGAAATTGCGTACAAAACAAGAACTGTTAAAAATCATAAGCATGGAAGGTAATTTTATACAACATGAAAGTTTGGAAATTATTCTTGTAAATTGTGCTTATTTATAGCATTCATACTGTATAGGAATATATTTTTTATATATTACCTAGTTATTTCCAATGCAGATCATTGTTGAATTTATTAATTCTCATGGGAGTGGAAAATTCTATGATTTCTAACGGGGGGCTCAAAATGAATTACTACTATTGCCCCAGTCAAAGCAATGGAACCTGCTTTGTAGAGTTAATTATGTCTTATTGTAAGTACAAAACCCTCAAAACTTTTATTTATTTATTATGGAGAAAACATCTGTCGAACCTCAATGCGTTTGTTGTGTCTATTATGTTAGTTTATATAAATATAAGTCTAAATACACCAGAAAAATTAATAATAATAATTCAGTCGAAAATAATTTACTTTCTGAATCGAATACATCTAATCTAGAATGTAATTTCTTTTATAGTAAATATTTAATTTTTTATCAGATTTGTCCGATTAGGAATATAAGTTGTTTCAACTAAAATTTTGTTATAAATTGTGCTATAACACAGCGGGATTCGTTATATTAAAACTAAACAAACAAAATAAAAAAAAATTAGGGGAATATGAAAGTTGAGATTCCTCATTTTCAGTAAGATTTCAAATTGTAAATGAGGAGTTTTTAAACATATTTTGTATGCTTTTTCTTATAAGAATTTAATTCTAATAAATTTTAGAAGAATTTTTGAATGAATGAATTAAGCTTAGAATTTTAATGATAAATTAGAATATAATTGTCAGTTTACAGTGAGTTAAGAAAAATACTGCTTATATTGCTACATTAAAAATAACTCAATGTTGCTTGTGAAATGACACTAATGTTGCTCTCTTAGTCACAAGAACGCTCCGTTATATCTGACAGTCAGATACACAAGCATTCTGTGGCTTAAGGTATTTCGAAAAAGCAATTTTTTTTATTGTAAAATGTACCCTTCTAATTCATAGGTATCTGACATTGTTAAATATCTTTTGTCTGTGTGTGTGGTTTGTACCGCAAAAAACAGAATATTGGTTATAGCAAAGTCACTGAAAGAAACGTGGCTAAACTACAATATTCAGCCAATTGCCAGGCATTTCTTTCGTTCCATTTCATCCGGGCAACAACTTGCAACAAAGGTCTGGAATGTCTTTTACTTTCAAAATCTGTATGAAAATCTGACAATACATGTGGCGTTTATTATGCATTCGAACCACCATAAAGTAAGATCATTCGACTTTCCATGGCAACAATTTAACAAACTGTTACAGCCATTATTAGAACTGCAAACTTTACACACAGTAGGTAGTAATAAAACTGCCTGTATTCGGTCTCTCTACCATTTGTTAATTTGGAGGTCACAAGTGTGGAACAGTGAAAATTAAATGTTAATGATTCGAAGTTACTTGGCAACGGGGTTCAAAACATATAAATAGTCAATAATTGGAGCAACTGTGAGCACCTTTTGGTCGCAGTGTTTAGTTGTGAGTAGTGTGAGAGAAGAGAAAGTCTAGCTTTGAAGTTCGTGATACAAGCCTTGACGGATGTGTCACTGTTTCAACTGGTAGAAGGCGACTTTACAAAGGAGAATAATCCTTACATATACGGTGTAGAACAGTTGAAGAATAATGGCTTTTCATTTACAAAAACTGGTAACCTATAATTGTTTTATTAATTTCTAAGTGCTTATTTAAAAATAAAACAATTATTGCCACTATCCCTCAATTTTATGTTAAAATAAGCACTTTTATTTACTGAAATATATTTCAATTTTAGGATTTTTGGAACCAGTGGTTTATGACGTGTTAAAACTTGTTTAATATGATATATTTTGTCAAGTGTTCGTAATAAATTTCTGTTGGACAAACCTTCTTACATTTGGAATTTCTGCAGTTTTTGTCTAATATTTGGCCCATTAGTAAATTCCGTATTTTAGTCTTACATTTTGCAAGGCAAGTGTAGATAGTTGCCTACCTAATAATTAAATGATTTTAAAATCTTCCTATATATAAGTAATTACTAATAATTTTCTTTTCTGCATTTTCCTCAATATTTCTGAGAATTTATGCCGAATTTTGCAAGTTACAAGAGCTCTTTCGTGAAATATTGATGTTAACGATAAAAATTTGTGTAATCAAATTATTTTTCAAAATTAATTTAAAACAACTGCCTTAAATAACTTCAACCAATTCGACACCATGTAATCATACAAGAGGAATAAAGTTATAACTCTGCCACTTCTTTAATCTCATCGTTAGGTAAGCGTGGGTGATTAACTCCACTCCCTGCCATCTGTAACCTGGTAAAGAGATTCTTTTCCGTCACTACACGAGGTGGTTTGCGCGTGTCTTGTACAGAATTTTTCATTTCCACGGGGATTAGATTCCAGAACCATACAATGTATACGCGCGCGTCAGCGTACACACACACACACACACAAGCACACAACACGTACGATGTGGTGGTGATAAGTCCTTAGCCCGACGTAATTCCCATGTCGTGGGACGGAATCGATAGTGTCTTTTGAAAAATGGTTCCGCTCAAGTGCCGAATTACAAGTCTTTTCTTCTTACAGATACTGACAGGAAGCATGTCACGCGACGCTCACGATTTCAACAACATCGTGACGCGACATATCATCAAATATTTTTCCTCTGAAAGGCGCCATAGAAAATTCACACCATTCTGCAAGAAAAATTAGGGAAAATGCACTATCGTATGCCAATGTCAAAAATTGGTTGGCTTAGTTTAAACGTGGTGATTTTTTCACCTGTGCTGCGCCTTGTACGTGAGGATCCAAAACAGTGACCACCCAGGAAGTTATTGATCAAATTAAAGAGCTAATTTTGTAAGACATTCTGATTTCCGCTAAATCAATAGCTAAGCAACTGGGCATCTTACGTGAACGGGTTGGGTACATCATTCATGAAGATTTGGACATGCGGAAGATCTCCGCTAAGTGGGTTCCAAAATGCCGGAACGCGGATCATAAACGTCAAATTTGCCAGTCATCTGAGCAAATTTTCTAATTTTTTCGGCGCGATATTTATGATATCCTGTCGCAATTGGTGACCACGGACGGAACTTGGATATATTACTATGACTCGGAGACAAAGCAACAATTTGTGGTGTGGTGGCATAGCGGCACATTCTGTACCCCAAAAAATTTCAGATTGCAAAAATATGCTGGAAAATACCTCGCCTCCATTGTTTGGAATCAAGACGGCATAATCCTCATTGATTATTTTCCAAAGTGCCAACTATCAACGCTGAGTATTACTCATCTATGCAGGTGCAATTGAAATATATTTTTAAGCACAAAGGCCACGGGAAGTACAGTAAGGGGGTCTTGTTCTCGCACGACCATGCCCCGAACAACCGGAAACTTGCACTCCAGAAGAAACCAGCCTACCTAGGCTTCCGGTGTCTTGATCACCAACCCTACTCTCCGTATCTGGCCCCGTCAGGCTACCACCTGTTCCATGGACAAAATAAACAATTGAAAAGTTGCCATTTTTCTTGCGACGCGCAGGCCATTGCTGCCGCGGTTACCTGGATGGAAGAACAAATTTCTGAAATTTTTTTGAGTGGTTTGCAAACGTTAGAGCAACGGACTAAGAAGTGTATTGAGCTTCGTGGGAGAATGTTGGAAGAATCCCTAGTTTGGTCGCTGTAGTTTGTTTCCTTCCTGGTCGGGTTAAGGATTTATCAGCAACCTTCTTGTATATATATATATATATATATATATATATATATACATACAAAAATATATTTATATATATTATATGTATTTGTATACACATACAGGGATATATATATACACATACAGAAATATATTTTTATATATTATATATACTTATATACACATATACAGAAATGCATATTACGGGTAGATTAAATTTTTATGCGTTTTATAAATATTGAAATGTGTAGGTGAACTCAGGAAATTTTTCGCAAATTTCGCAGTTGAAATAAAAAATTATGTGTTAATTACGTAACGTCATATCAATCATTTAAAATCCTTAGTGTTTATTAGTCACTACAGGTTTAGTGCTACAGAATAAACAGAAAAAATAAGAACAATTCGTAAAGAAAATGTAATTTGAGATTGTAAATGAAGTTAGTGACTCTAGTTACTGCTGTATGCCATGATATTCTATACACAGAGTGTGCGTGAAAATATAAAACTTATTACTGCATAATTCATTATTAACGGCTCAGGCACCATTGATCTGATATATAAAGAGCAAATGGTAGGCAGTTAGAAAAAGGCGCAAGTATTAGAAAATAATATATATTTCACATTATCGCTCATATATAATTCAATTCTCGAATTTCATATCTTATAGAAGTACCTCCTGATTAATAGTTAAGGAAAGAGAAAAGAACTTTAGTTAGTAAATGTACTAAATAAATGGTTATTTTAAATTAAATATATTAGAATGAAAAATTCTTCTTACAAATTTTAAAAATGTTTGTTTGTTTATTCTGTTACTCTGCAGACATTATCAGGTGTACGCAGCCTAATTGTTAAGGTTTACATTACACAATTTGACACACGCAAAAACATACACAAATGGAGACATACAACTATATACAAACTAGTAAAACACCCAATCACAGTAAAATGTACACACACAATTTGACACACGTAGGCAAATAATTTGGGCAAATAAATATCGACAAAACAATTGGGCACATATGTGTACAATTAGACACCAACATTACACATACACAATTAGAAATAAATATATATTTATACACAAATATACAAGTAACATTAGATACAAATAATTGGAAACATACAATAAGAAACAGGCACAATTAGGCATACACAATATGACAAAAACAAATCTACACAAACATATATGACAAATGCAAATATACAAATAAAATTAGAAGCAAACAATTGGAAACACGTAATTAAACACACGTATAAAAATACACGCACACACACACACACACGCACACATACATATTTAGGCACTCGAATTTAGCTCACAAATTTAGACATACAAATTTAGACTCACAAAACTACACACGAACGTTTAGGCATATAAATCCGAAACAAAATTAGACAAACACAATGTCAGAATAACAATTAGACACATAATTTCACACACATATATTTAGAAAAGCACTTAGTCTGACACAATACGACGCACAATATTACACATAAATTTTTCACACAAAAATATATGCAAACAATGTGACATACAAAATTAGACACAATATGAGACACAGAATTAGACACAAAAAATACGTACCCATATGAGTACTCATACAATTAGGCAATTAAATTTAGACACACACACACACAGACACACGAAATTATAAGCAAATATTTTCGCACAAAATTTGACAAACAAAATGAGATACACAATCAAACACACATTTAGAGACATACAATTAGACAAATAAAATTAGACACACATACACACACACAGAAAAATATTTTGACACGCAATATGGGGGCACACAAATAGACACATAAAATTACACACATACAATTAGACACATACACACACACCCACACACACACACACACACACACACACACACACACACACACACACACACACACACACAACTGTTAAAATCCCCATGTAAGAGCGATCGTCATCTACAGATTTCGTTACCTACACGACACGCAATAAACGAAAGACGGACAGCGTAATTATAACGTAATATTTGGACGTGTTTGAGCAAAAACTGTTGAAGTGCGAAATAAATATTACATATTCCAATTGTGTTATTATTGCATTTCTTTGCTTAGCATGAAACGAGAATGGGCCTTACAGTCATCTGTGGCCTGTGTGGTCATATGATATTATTGTACATAATCTCAAACATGCACAATTTTCTGAAAAATTTTTATTTTGTATGAAGTATGTGTTTTGAATTTATCTCTAAATATAAATGAAACTTTTCTCATTCTAAGAGGGTGCGTACGATTTATGATCAAAATTATATATTGGTTTTCATGTAAAGTACCTGTTTTTTCAATATATTAATAAATCTTTAATTTTCTGGACGGGATTTCGAAAAGTAAATCCATATCAAATTTCATGGACATTCGTCCGGTGGGAGCCGATGTTTTGCCAGTAGCAGAAGGAAAACCACACAAAGATTGTGAATTTAGAAGTCACTTTTTGTAATTGTGCGACCGCGCTAGTAAGAAACGAATATCCTATTTGTCAGAGGTTTCGATTACGACAATCCTTGCATTTTTGCTTAAACATTTATTTCAAACTACACAGAAGATAGTAGGTTGAACGGAAACGGCCGTACACATATAAAAAATTGAACTATACTTAAAATATCGATGCGAAAATTGAAGTTAAATTACTGAAAATATGGGGAACACGGATATTAAACTTTTCCACCTCTGTAACTGCTGGAAGAGAGTAAAGGCTTGTATGCACATGAGTGGCACTGCGTCGTAACAAACTCTCTTTTAAATTTTATTCCGATACATTGAAATTGCGAGTAGATAGAAACATATCAGCAAAACTAATGAAACGTTATTTGATATTTACGGCAGAGTGAAGTGTTTTACCTTGGTGGTTATTTATAAAGTCGTTTTTATATCTTGTGTTTATGGATGTACATTGAATGACGTTTCATCATTTCTGTACTTCACAGAAAGCTACTTGATGGAAGTGCGTTTCTTTAGAACATTGTAAAGGAAGAAATTATGCCACAATTAAAGTATAATAATACTTTTTTGGACAGAATTAAAAAAATAAACCATTTGTTTAAAAGAAACTTTTAAATTAAAAATTATTTAACTTCGAAACAGGGGTGACAATGATCACACCCCTACATTCTAGGGTACATTCTAATATTGTTCTGCTCTGATAAAATTCTTCCAGCGCCATGTAACACCAATATTGTTGGAAATGTTTAGGAGGTTAGCTTTATTATCATAAGGTGCTATTTGCTATATAAGCTTTCCGACAATTCTCGTCCTCTCCAATTATAAATATGTATCGACCCAAAAATTGTGAAACCGTTACAGTCATAGATAAGAGTGTAAGGAAATAATATTCTTTATTATAATATTGCATTATTTACTGTGTAATATTACGTAATTCTGCGGCATACATAGGCAACCAAACGCAAGCTGTGAGAAAGAAGCGAAAGGTAAATTTTGAAGTTCCTGATTCAAGGCTTTTTGAAAGTATCACTGTTTTTAAATGCTGAGAGGCAACTATCCAAAGGAGAATATTGTTTACATTTTCAGGATCGAACAGCGAAAGAATAATGGTTTTTAACTTACAGAAGTTGGTATTCTTTGCTTGTTTTATCAAATCGTAACTAAATATTTACAGATTTAGAAACAATTTTCCATCTGGCTACATTTAATATGACAATTAACACTTTCATATGTTGAAACACAGTTCATTTTTCGGATTTTTTGTATCCAGTGATTTATTAGTTGTGTTAAAACTGATTTTCATTTTCTATAACCTGAGAGTTGTTTCTTCTTAATTTGTGTTAGGAAAGTCCATCTTCATTTGTGTCTTTGTTCAGTTTTTTTTTTTTACATTTAGTCCATTGGGAAAATCTGTATTTAACTTCTCCCTTTGGCAAGACAGGCATGTGTATGTTTGTGTAGAAAATATGTTAACAAATGTTCTAATCATCTCCCTATAGGTAATTACAATTTCCAATAATATTCTCTTCCGCATTTCCCTCAATTTATCGTATAAAGTATCACGCGGTTTGCCTGTTTAAACACCTGTTTCGAGGAATCTCAAATTACCAACGTATGGCAAAATCAGACAATAATACCAATTCTTCTACGTTTAGGGACCAGTGTGCACAGCTAACTTAATTAGACAATTGGACACCTAGGTCTGAATTATGCAAGGCGCCCTAGACGAAGGGATTGAATGAAATGGAAGCTTTGGAATAGGGAAGTGGTAAATGGGTTGAAACTTTTACCTGTTTTCTGTTTGTGATAAAGATCTAGGTAAAATCATCGTTTTATTAAAACAAAAACCATAATATATTTGTACAGTTCTACACTATATAATGGTCAGTCCGATATTCTGCTGGTCTGAGTTCACAGCAAGGGTAATTAGAATATTTGTAGTCCCTAAACAAATTCTTATTATATTATTTCAAAAAAAAATGAAAATTATATAAATTTAGAATATTTATTCTAGAAAAATTAATTATGAAAATCGTCACAAATTTTTCCCACAATTTTTGTGGAGCTGATAAAAGTTTGTAAAGAAATATGGTAGAATAGCACAATGAATTATGTGACAGAATTACGACAAGATTTGTTATTGTGTTTTTCTCCATTTTCAAATCAGTTTTAATTTTTTTTCACCGAACACCTGTTAAGGTGAATTTAATGTTGTCAACGCTTTACACATAAAGTACAATCATACTTAAAAATCTGCCTTTATATCTCACAAAATTAATGGTATTTTCCTTTGGAATTATAAGTTCCCTTCTCGTTGTTAACTTAATTGCTTTCTGGGGCGTGGCACCGTGTAATTTGTTAAATTATATGAGCTTTGTAGAAGGATACACAGTTACTTGAGCCGGAATGCCTTTTGATTTATGTGCCTCTCCACTCTATAAAATTAGTCATTCAAATTCACCAGAAGTTACTTAGAATTCGAGAACTGTTAGAAATATAAACAGGGAAGCAATTATTCAAACTTGAATTTTTGGAAAATGGTCTTGTAAATTGTGCGTATTTATAGCATTCAAACTTTATATAAATATATTTTTTATATATTACCTAGTTTTTTTCCAATGCAGATCATTGTTGATATTATTAATTCTCAAAATAATTATTCAATAATTAAAACTCTATGACACATTATTGGGGGCTCGTAATGAATTAATAATTCTGCTCCATTCACAGTCATAAAACCTTGTTTGTAGTGTTAATTGTGTGTTATTATGTGTTCAAAATGTTCTCAAAATTTTTATTTATATATTGTGGTGGGGAAACTGTCAAACGTCGATGCATTTATTGTCTTTCTTGCTTGCTTTCATAAACATAAATCTAAATACACCAAAAAATAATAATCCTTGAGTCGAAAAGCACTTATATTGTCAATTGAGTGCATAAAACCTAAAATGTAATTTGTCTTAGAAAAGAATTTTAATTTTTGATTGCAATTTTCTTTATAGGAATGTAGGTTGTTTCGACTGAAAGGTCGTTATCGATTGATCCATAACACAACCGGATTCATTATATTAAGCCAAATACACAAGATGAACAAAAAAAGTACAAAATGAGAAATTAAAAATGATATTCCTGCATTTTAGTAGGTTATAAATTTGGAAATGAAAAATTTTTATGAATTAATCTGTACGATTTCTTCGTATACGAATTTAATTCAAATATTTTTAGAAGAAGTTATGAAAGAATGAATTAAGCGTAGAATTTTAATGGTAATTTAAAATATAGATTTCAATTTTCCGTAAGTTAAGAAAATTAATGCTTTCAATTTTACGTTAAAAGGATTCAATTTTGCTTGTGAAGTGACATTAATATTGTTCTATAAGTCACACGGACGTTCCTCCAAATCAGACAGTCAGATACCCAAGTTTTCTGTGGCTTAAGGTGTTTTGAAAACGCAATATTGTGCATTGTAAAATGTACCTTTATGAAATTTTTATTTATTTGACATTGTAAAATATTCTTTGACTCTGTGAGTGGTTTGTACTGCATGGAATAGAAAACGATGTCTGAAGCGAAGTAAGAGAAAGAAACGTGGTTGAACTACACTATTCATCCAATTGCCAAGCATTTCTTTGGACAAATTTCATCCGTTCAAGAGCTAGCAAAAAGAGATTGGCATGTCTTTTTGTGATTAAATCTTTTATGAATACCTGACAATATATTCTGCCGTTTATTATGCATTCGAACCACCATAAAGTAAGATCATTCGGCGTTCCTTGGCAACAATTTAACAAACTGTTACAGCAGTTATTAGAACTATACACTTTACAGACAGTAGGTAGTAACAAATCTGCCTGTATTCTGTCTGTCTAACAATTGTTAATTTGGAGGTCACGAGTGTGGAACAGTGACAATTAAATGTTAATTAGTCGTAGTTACTTGGCAACAGGCTTCAAAACATATAAATAGTCAATAATTGGTGCAACTGTAAGCATGTTTCAGTCGCAGTGTTTAGTTGTAAGTGGTGTGAGAGAAGGGAAAGGCAAGCTTTGAAGTTCGTGATACAAGCCTTGTGGGATGTGGCACTGTTTCAACTGGTTAAAGGGGACTTTCGGTAGGAGAATATTGCTTAAATCTACAGTGTAGAACAGTTAAAGAATAATGGATTTCAATTACAAAAATTGGTAAATTTGCTTGCTTTATTAATTTCTAACTAATTAATTAAAAATTAAATAATAATTGCTCTATTCCCTCCCTTTAATATTAAAATAAATACTTTCATATATTGAATAACATATGATTTTTAGATGTGTTTGAACTCGGTGATTTATGACGTGTTAAAATTGATTCAATTTTCTATACATTGTCAAGTGTAAGGAACGAATATTTGTTGGAAAAATCTTCTTCATATTCGACTTCCTGAAGATTTCTCAACATTTACCCTATTACAAAAATCCGTATTTCATTCTTACATTTTGCAAGGCATGTGCAGATAAATGCCTACTACGTAACAAAAAAATTAATTTAACATCTACTTATGTATAGTGTATGTCATTTCTAATAATTTTCTCTTCTGAATTTGCCTATATATTTCTGAAAATTTATCTCGGATTTCCCAAATTTCCCGAGCTGTTTCGTGAAGTCTCGATATTATCAACAGATGGTAAATTCAGAAAGTAATATCAAATCTTTCTACTAGATGTCACCACAGTGTAGGGCCAACTGAACTGGACACTTAGGCACTTAATCTGAATTATGCAAGGCGCCCTAGGCAAACGTATTGAGGGAAATGAAAGCAGTTGTGGGGGAGGAGGTGAATAGAGTGAAACGTATATATTTACAGATGTTTTCTCGTTATATTCAAGAACTGAAACTCCTTTTCTTTTAAAGAAAATATTAAGGTATCCTCTCAATTCTACACTATAAAATAGTCGGCCTGATCTTCTGCTAGTCTTTGTTACAGCTTGGGTTTTCATAGTGTTCGTATTCACAAAGCTAATATTAATTACATTGTTTAAAATATTAGATTAATGTTAAACATTTTTGTAGGAAAATAATTAATTGTCCTTTGTCACAAATTTCTTCCCTCAAACATAAGTTGATACCTTAATAAAAGGAAGCATTATACGTAAGTATGGCTGGATAAAATACTATGCAACAACACACAGTATTTTGCTTGAAGTAGAGTAAGGGGAATGGATTAATTGAACAGGTAGATCCACCATTTTTATAGGATTATATGAAATATAAAATTTCAGAAACGCTGAATACTGACTGAAAGCTCCTGTGTTTTACTCAGGTCATGTTAAGGCGGTAATAAACATTACAGTTGCTTTAATTGTGGGAGTTATAGTGGGAAGTTTGGAAGCTGGGAGATTGGGAACAAAATCGAAATTCTGTGGGCACTATCACTTAATAGATAAAGCCAATCAAACAAAGAAAATGGAAACGTGTTTCCGTCTGTGCTACAACGTGACCCAAAAACAGTTACATTGAAAATATTTTTTCAATGGAAACTTGTTTTGAAATATCGTAAAACCTAGCATAATGACACAATATAACAAATGATTCGATTAATACTTAAATTTAAATTTGTCACGTTTTTTAATTTGACATTTATTCCGTCAGAGTGCTCTCAAGTTCACGCGTGTTTTCGTCATGTAAGAAGAGGCAAAATATAAGAGCGCTTTCATAAAAAAATCCAAATATTTATTACTAACATACAAAAATAACAGCCTTGGTAAAAGTATATTTTATCTTTTCCATAAAACCGATTCAAATACATTTATGTTGAGAGACAGCAACAGACATATGTTCAAATTTAATTCAGTTATTAGGTCAGTTAAATTTGAAAGTTAATTACATGCAAGTAACAAATATTATTTTGAGTTCGTAACTTAATAAAATATTAGGTCATATTTTTTACATGAAATGTTAATTGACTGAAAGAAGCAGCTGTGTCAAAGTAGACCAACCTAATAATGAGTTTCGTGGGGAGAAAGTTGAATAAATCCCTAGTTTGGTCTCTGTAGATTGTTTCCTTCCTGGTCGGGCTAGGGACTTTTCATCACCGTTTGTGTGTGTGTGTGTGTGTGTGTGTGTGTGTGTGTGTGTGTATATATATATATGTGTGTGTGTGTGTGTGTGTGTGTGTAT